>WNEZ01005638.1_pt1 | contig 11897 bp, 17 predicted proteins | sample 5400521 | NCBI WGS metagenome assembly WNEZ01 (sample SAMN13153339, study PRJNA577476) | soil metagenome | isolation source: 120 cm saprolite under Douglas fir tree site 2 hole 1 replicate 1 | place: USA:California | collected 2015-04-18
TTGATGGCCGCATCGCTCACCTAGAGAGGCGGATTGCAACGCTCGAAAGCAGCGACCGCGGCGCGGCATCGCCAAAAGCGCAACGAGATTGAGCCCTGGCGATGCCAGCCATCCAGTGACGGAAGTCGCCAAAGAACCGGAGGCGCCTGTCGTTATCAAAATCGGTAGGCGCGGGCATACCCCATGCGGCTGGAGGCGCGCAACATCGGTGCGCGACGCTTGGCGGATTCGATTCAGCGCTCCGATGTCGGATTGCGCACCAAGCATACCGCAGTCCGATCCTCATTGAGCGCTGAATATTAGGCGTACCTTGCCAGCGCTAGACGCATGGTTCGAATGCGTCGCCGATTGAGCTTACGGACTAGGCAAATCGCTTGATTTGGCAGCCCCGCAAGAACAGCGCCGCACAGGTGCGCACTCGGGCTTCGATCTGCGAACGCGACGGTAGCGGCAGGCCGCCGAAAATCGCGGCGCGCCGCGGCGCAGCGGCAACCATGCCCAGCAGCATTCCCGCGGCCTCGTCGACGTCGTCGAGCGCAATCAACCCACGCCTCTGCTGGGCCCGCAGCCAATCCGCGAGCGCCCCTGCCGTGCGCTCAATACCGTTCACATAGTACATCCCGGCGATTTCGGAGCACTTGGCGGGCTCCTGCAGCACCATGCGCTGAAGCGCGATCACTTCCGCGTCAAGCGCGAGACCCGCACAGACCATCAGCGCCTCACACAGTGCCTCTTGGATGTCCGTGTGATCCGCGGCGCACAGGTTGACCTCGGAAATCAGGCGGTCGAGTCGGTCCGACACCATGCTTTTCAACAAGGCGGCCTTGTTCAGAATGAACCGATACAGGGTCTTGGTGGAGACGCCGGCGCGACGCGCCACAGCCTCAATGCTGGTCGCGGCATAGCCGCCGGCGGCGAACTCGTTGCCCGCGGCCTTGTAAATGACCTGGCGGGTTTCATCGTCGCGGCGGACCTGTGGGCGACCCCGGCAGCGTCGGTCTTCGTTGGTGTCGATTTCCGTCATACTTTTGTATGATGTATGTCATTCCATTGATTCCATTGACAGCCACAATGTAAGTCTTATTTGTTCGACGTAAAGTGAACCTGCACGACAATCTCGCGAAGTTCACGTATTCGGCATTTATGGCGCGCTTCGACGATTCGAAGCAGAAAACCATGAGGCCACACATGACCGGCTTGAAAGCGATATTGGCCGCGATGGCGCTCGCAGGTATTTTATGGACTGGCCTGGGCGAAGCGCAAAGAGCGGAGAAGCTGCGTTCCCGCGCGTCGAGCACATGTTGCGCGACTGAAGTATCGAAGCAATCGATTCACAGCGATGCCAATCGTCTTGGCCTCGTGATCGGGAATTCCAGCTATCCCGACGCCGATGCTCCTCTGACGCAAACCGTCAACGACGCAAGCGCGTTAGCGAGCACCCTTCGTAAAGACGGTTTCGACATTTACCTCGTTCAGAACGCTACGCGCGACGACATGACACGCGCGATCGCACGTCTCAAAACGAAAGTACGGCCCGATTCGATTGTAATGGTTTACTTCGGAGGCTTCGGTATTCAGTCTGGTGGACAAAGCTATATGATTCCGGTCGATGCGAAGATCCTGCTGCACGCCCTCTTTCTCCAGTGCGGATACGAGTAGTTCGGCGCCGTTCATCGCCTACGCTCCTCAACCCGGCGCGGTACAGCTTCCCGGGGAACGAAGCGGATACCCCTCGCCTCGATGCCGAATCCCGTCAGAATTGCGATCACGACTGCACCGCAAGCCGCCACGCTCGAACCGAGAGCCTTGGTCCGGGTCTGCTTGTTCTCGGGCGCGACGGCGTCCTTGAGACCCAGGATCGCAACGTCGGCACCAGCGACCGGGATCATGTAGCTCTCGCCGCCAGCCTGAACGCCGTAGCCTCCGAAAAACAGCATCTCCACGGAATCCGGCCCGATCTTCGATTTTAGACGCTCAATGGCGCGATGCATGACCGTCCTTGCTGGCGTCTTCGAGGACGTCGACGTTGAACCCGTTGCTGCGCAGCGAAGCCGTCAAATCCAGCGCATCGTTGATCGATTGAGTCAGCGGCGCGTCGGCATCGGGATAATGACCGTTGCCGATCACTAACGCGATCCTTGAGGTTTTCTTCACCGCATTGCCGTTGTTCTCAGTTGCGATTGCCTTGCCGACATCCAGGACCCCTCGATTCAGAGCAGCATGGGCGCCGATCGCCAGCGACAGCACGCCTGTCAGAGCGGCGGCGATGACGATCGACTGACGGGACACGCGAAGCTGCCTTGCGGTCATTGGCTTCCGGTTTTCATTCGGGCGCCTGTTAGTGCATTCAGGCGTTCAATCGATTGACGGTTTCACCTGGGATGAGGTCCACCCCGGTATGACCCATTGGCTTCCCTGCTTTTTGCGACATCCACTGGTTGCGGCCCAGACAGGTCCAAGGCGAACGAAGACAACGGCCCGGCCGCGGCGGCTTTCGGCTGCGATCTGTGCGCGGCAACCTCGCTCGGCCAGTAGTTTCTGTCGGAAATAGTCTGTCCGGCCACTGCGGACGAGGTGACCGCCATCAATGAAGACACAACAGCAATTGTAATGGCCAGTTCGCGCGACATAGATCCACTCCTTGATTTACAGTTAGGAAATTTGTTCATCGCCAGGTTTCTCCATATAGTTGAGTTTCGTTGCGCACCCGCACGGGCGCCCTGATGAGCACGACTGACATTCAATTTCTGATATTCTCGAGCCCACAGAAGGCGCTGGATCATTGCACGCAAACAACATGCCCGATGGCCGACGCCTTGGCGCGTTGTATTCTGCAAAAAGATGAAAAATCAGAACGGGCCGGGCTAGCGCGGCATAACCCAAGTCAAGGTCTTCCCTGTCAGCGAACCTCAGCCTACGTCGAGCTACCTACGTCCGGCCAACGATCCGGCTGACAATTCCGTACGACACGTCATCTAGCATGAGCCTGGTGCTCGCCTTCCATTCCACCATTCTGGGCAATCTGATCGTTCAGCTGATCATTCACCGCAATCGATACGACGCTTGAGAATGGAGTACCGCTGTCGCTACGGTCATTTCGACTTACGCAATCGATGACCCTCTCATCCAGGAATTCGAGGCTGGCTCGTGCCGGACGCGATCTCGGCGGCACGATTAACATAATCTTACAACGTTGAACTCGCCTGCTCGAAACGATTGCGCGAAGCTGCTCTCGGCACGCACCGGAGAGGGCACCTCATGCACGAGACAGAAGCCTCGGTCGAAACGACAAGAGGCAGCGCCCTCACAAGGGTCACGGTTTTCCATCTTCGCAACGAGAGCGGGGAGTAGCTACGTAATCGCGCCAAGCAAGGCAGTCCCGGGAAACGATATTTGGAGCGCAGCCATGAAATTCGTATTGGTGAATGACCGAGCGCCTCGCGCACCATCGAGATGCGCGTATCGTTCGAGCTCGATAGGAATAGGTTATTTGCGAAAACTGCCATCCAAGATGCGGTATTGCGATTACGCGTGCTACCGCGGAGAGATTGTGCCCGTGGTGTCTCTGCGGTCAATGGCCGACCTCAATGCACGGCCAATCGTGTTCGCGCTCTCAAATTCTACCTCGAGTCGGAATGCACGGCCGAGGAAGAATACAAGCATACAGGTGGGAGATCACTTTTCGCATGTGGAAGTCCATTTGAGCCGGTGCGGTTCAATGGCCAAGTGTTCGTACCGCGTCAGGGAAACAACTCTTATATTTTCCCAGGAGTCGGGGGTGCAATTGCAAGCGGTGCGAGGCGCGTTACAGATGAGATGTTCATGAGTGCTGCGCGCACGCTGGCGACTCTAATTGAAGACTCGGACCGTGAACAAGGCAGCCTCTATCCGGCACTGCCACGAATTCGCGATGTTTCGGCTCATATCGCAGTAAATGTGGCCAGAGTAGCCTATGAGGCGGCCTCGCAACAGTACCGGCGCCGGAAGATTTGCCGGCACACATCAGAAGCCAAATGTACGAGCCGGTCCACCGGAGCTACCTTCCAACATAGTTTGAGCCTGACGATCTCACGGTATCTAAAGCCGCCGACGATGTGCAGTTTGGCGTTTCACCGTCGCTGAGGTCGAGCATCTGGTGCCGGCCGGCGAAATCGATCCGGACCACATTCACACGCCCGCCATTTTCGTGAAGCGGATCGTCGACGTTGGAACCGCCCTCAAACGCATCGAGCAGCGCACCACGCGCAAGCGCCCCGAGTCGCTGACCGCGGCAGCAACGTGAGTAGAAATCTGATGGCCTGGACCCGCGAACAAATGGCTGCCCAGCAAAGGAATTGTGCGACGGCTACTACGTCAATCTCGGCATTGGCATTCCGACCCTGGTGTCGAACTACATCCCCGACGGCATCGACGTTAATCTGCAGAGCGAGAATGGCATGCTCGGGATGGGGCCGTTTCCCTATGAGGGCGAGGAAGACCCGGACCTGATCAACGCCGGAAAACAGACCGTCACGGAATTGCCGACGACGAGCTATTTTTCAAGCGCCGAATCCTTCGGCATGGTGCGCGGCGGCCATATCGATCTCTCCATCCTCGGCGCGATGCAGGTCGCGCAGAACGGCGACCTCGCCAACTGGATGATCCCGGGCAAGATGGTGAAGGGCATGGGTGGCGCGATGGACCTGGTCGCCGGCGTCAAGCGCGTCGTGGTGGTGATGGAGCATTCCGCCAAGGACGGCCCGAAGCTTCTGAAGAAGTGCAACTTGCCGCTGACCGGCGAGCGGGTGGTCGACATGGTGGTGACGGACTTGGCCGTCTTCACCATCGACAAGCACGGCAACGACGGCATGGCGCTGATCGAACTCGCCGACGGCGTTACGCTCGACGAGGTGAAGGCCAAGACCGAGGCCGAGTACCAGGTGGCGCTGAAGAACGCGCTGCCTGTTGGAACCGACCCGATCGGAATCGCAGTTTTTGCTTCAAAGACTGAGCAGTAGATAAGTCGAGAAGTCATGCATCAACGAGGTAAGGACGTGCCATCGTCAAGGTCGCGTCGGTCGAAATGGATAACCAGATTCAGCTTTCCTAACCTCCCTCCCGGCTCGGGTTCAAAGGACAGATTCCCATGAGCGCGACAAGATTGCTTTGATTGGCTCTGGTCAGATCGGCGGAACATTGGCTCATCTGATCGGCTTGAAGGAACTCGGCGACGTCGTGATGTTCGACATCGCCGAGGGCGTGCGCAGGGCAAATCGCTCGACATCGCGCAGTCCTCGCCGGTCGATGGGTTCGACGCTGCCTTCACCGGCGCCAATTCCTATGACGCGCTCGACAACGCCAAGGTCTGCATCGTCACCGCCGGCGTGCCGCGCAAGCCGGGCATGAGCCGCGACGATCTCCTCTCGATCAATCTCAAGGTGATGGAGCAGGTCCGGGCCGGCATCAAGAAATACGCCCCCGACGCCTTCGTCATCTGCATCACCAACCCGCTCGATGCCATGGTCTGGGCGCTGCAGAAGGCATCCAGCCTGCCGCACAAGAAGGTGGTGGGCATGGCGGGGGTGCTGGATTCCTCGCGCTTCCGCTTTTTCCTCGCCGACGAGTTCAACGTCTCGGTCGAAGACGTCACCGCCTTTGTGCTCGGCGGCCATGGCGACACCATGGTGCCGCTGGTGCGCTATTCCACGGTGGCCGGCATCCCGCTGCCCGACCTTGTCAAGATGGGCTGGACCTCGCAGGCGCGGATCGATGAGATCGTCGACCGCACCCGCAATGGCGGCGCCGAGATCGTCAACCTGTTGAAGACCGGCTCGGCGTTCTATGCGCCGGCGGCCTCGGCGATCGCGATGGCCGAGAGCTATCTGAGGGACAAGAAGCGGGTGCTGCCGTGTGCCGCCTATCTCAATGGCGAGTACGGCGTGAAGGACATGTATGTCGGCGTGCCCGTCGTCATCGGATCGAAGGGCGTCGAGCGCATTGTCGAGATCGAGCTGGCCGGCAGGGATCGCGAAGCGTTCGACAAGTCGGTCGGCGCGGTGCAGGGCTTGGTCGATGCCTGCAGGAAGATCGCGCCCGATCTCTTAGGCCGCTGATTGCGTTCAGCTATTGGCCGAAGATCGGCTAGGTGCGGGCGATCTTCGGCTGTGTGTACCGAAAACTCAAACCCGGACGTAATGATGGTGAAGCCCGCCGAGGATCGGGTGTGAACGAACGATTCCGATCTGGCGACTCGGACGAACAATCGGCGCATCCTTGTGCAACGACCGATGCGTTCTGACGGAGTTGTAGTAAGCGGCATAGGAAATTAGACTCCGGCGCAGATGTGCCTCGCCCAGGACAATGATGTGGTCCACACACTCACGCCGGATCGATCCGATCAGCCGCTCGGCGAAACCATTCTGCCAAGGCGAGGCTGGTGTAATGGCCTATCGCGTATGCCCATGGCGCGCGATCGGCGTGTGACGACCGCACCACAGATGCGATCCCGGTCGATTCGACGGGAATGCTTCCGTGATTTGGCGCGCAACCCATCTGCGGTCGGATGTGTTGTGACGCTGATCCAGACCAGCTCTCTGCGATCCAGTCGTACTATGATGTAGGCGTAGAGCAGGTCGAAGCCAATGGTCGGGACAACGAACAGGTCCATAGCGGCGATATCTTGAGCATGATTACGCAGAAAAGTGCGCCATCCCTGGCTTGGCGGCCCGCGTCGCTTCACCATGTATTTGGCGACACTCGACTGCGCGATCTCAAACCCGAGCTTGAGCAGTTCGCCGTGGGTGCGTGGCGCGCCCCAAAAGCGGATTCTCCATGCTCATTCGCCAGATCAACTCGCGCAGCTCCGTGTCGATCTGCGGTCGCCCTCCCCGTGGGCGCGACTTCCAACGCCAGTAGCAGCGAAAGCCGGCCCTGTGCCACCGCACGAGGGTCTCGGGCCGAATGATTGTGAGAACCTGCAGGATCGACGGAAACCAGCGATACAGCTGGATAAAGAACCAGCGATCATGGTTCGTCAGACGGACGCGACCATGCAGCCTACGCCTCAAGACAATCAATTGATGTCGAAGCACCGCATTCTCAGCCTCAAGCCGCATCTTCGACTTGAACGGCGAGGCCAGGACGGCCAGGACAAAACACAGAAGCCCGATCATTCCGTCAGCTTAGGCGATTCTATCACGTCATCAGCACGGATAGAGTTTTCGGTACACACGACCATTCTGAGCGAACTATCCACGGACCGCCGCCATGGAGATGTGTGTCATGAGGGTTTCCGCCGATCAGAACCGGCTGGCGGCACTCACGCGGCAACAAGCATCTCCCATGGCGCGTCGGCGTGGCGGTTGGCCGATGGCTGCAGATCACGCGCTTAGCCGTCACAGATGCTGAAGTAGGTTTCAAGCTCTGTCACGGCGAGACGCTCCCCCTCCTCGGCTTGGTCCAAGAGAGACCATTTTGAAGAGACCGGATCGCCGCGGTCTGGCGAGACAACGAAGCAATTGCCCGATATCGGCGCACGTTTTCCAAGCAGGAAACGACAAAGCCCAGGTGGTCCTCTGAACATCGTCTTTACACTTGTCGCGCCCGGGAGCGTCACATCTGCACTGGAGCCGCTGCGAATGGTTAGAAAGCTTGATCCCTACCGCGAGACTGCTCGGATCGCCCTCGAACCGTGGCTCGTCGAGGCCGCGTTGGCCCGTCTTTCCCAGACACTTAGTCCCGCCGATCAGCGGATCATCGTGAAGGCCACTCGTACGTCGAGGGCAACGCTTGAACTCTAGAGGGAACAAGGTTGAGGCGACGCGCATCCTTGAGGTGACGCCATGCAGGAGTAACAGGCGGCACGAAGACGCATCCGCGGGCACGCCGCGCGCTATCCGCAGCCAGCGCAGGAGGTGGCGTTATCCAACCAATACCGGGTCTGTTCGTCTGTCCAACCCGGGGCGGCGAACCGCGCGGGAGCCCTCACACCTTGGCTGGGACGAACGATGACATGTTGGCGCTTGCGTAATTGTACCGTCGGCGGTTTGGAGCGACGCAACGTCGCGGCGTCGGCAGAGGCACACAGAACGATCAACAGACCCAAGGTCAAAACGGACGCATCGGGGTTACACCGGTCGACCTACCACCTTTTCGTCAGGCCGATTATGTGTTGCTCGGGCCATAATGCTGTAGCGACTTCACGATCGATCAAATTGGCGGAATCAATTAGGGCGTGTGCCCGCCCTCACCCGCCGTCGCGATACCGATGCCCGCCATGATGCTTGCCTGATTTATTATGGCGACATGCACGTCAGTACGATCGCGATCCGCCTGCAAGCCGACGGCAACCGATCAATGGAAAACGCTCGTGACTGGACCGGGCGCCAGGCATCCCAACGTCACTTGGCCTTTCTTCCTGCAGAAGCATCCCTGCGATTAGCCGCCAAACTTGGACGGATCGTCGTAGCTAGGGGTGTCGTCGTAGTGGACTGGCGGCCGAGGCGGCGCGTAGGCCCGACCCGGAATGGCGGCGAAGCTTGAGATCACCCCGGGACGAATGATGACATGATGGTGCGTGTGGGAGTGATGCGCCGTTGCGGCGTTGGCAGAAGCACACAGGGTGATCAACAAGCCTAAGCCCAAAACATAACGCATTATATTTGCTCCAATCGACCCACCGCCGACTCTTATGTGATGCGCGGACTGCGCCGCCCCAATCTGTAGCGGCTTCACGATTGGTCACATCGGCGACATCATGGTTGCATGCCCCAGCTTACCCGCCGCCGCGAGCCCGATGCCCACAACGAGACAGGCGCGGAAGGCGGGGGCTACCGACAAGCAACTTCGGAAGCAGCGCTTGTGGCTGCCGCCATTCGCGCAGGCGGTGCGATTACGCACGCTGCCCACCTGTTCGGCCGACCAAATCGACGGCAGCTGACGCTGGATGCGCCAGAACGAATGTTTTCGTCCCGGGGAGAAGAGACAGCAGTGCCTCATCTACTTTCGCGTCGCCCTGACTTTGCGCCATTGGCGAACCGCGCTTGCGGCGCTTGGCCGGTGTTGGAATCACAATGCCCGCGCTTGCGGGAGATCCTTGGCACTAGATGCGTTTCCATGCTGCTGCGGACTTTGCTTTCCGATTGGCCTCTAGCTGACGATCGACGAGAGCTACGACTTCTTCAAGGATTGGATGGCTATTGCGCGGGGGCGCTGGAACCTTACCAATTTCAGATCCTCAAGGATCCCGCGCGCCAGCTGGAGGTCTCGTGTATCGACCCCCTCCGTAAAGCGGCCGCAAACTGGGTCTAGTATGTTTTTCGCCTCCTCTTGCCGGCCGCTCTCGGAAAGCAACCGCGCGAGCGTTGTTGCCGAACGCAGCTCGTAAGCAAGAGCGGATTGCTCACGCGCAAACCTTAGCGACTCCCTGAGGCAATCCACGACAGCCGCGCCGTCCTTTTGTGGGGCGGCCGCGAGCACCTCCGCTTTTAAGCGCAGCAGTTCGGCTATGTGGAAGGTCGCCCCAAAGCCTGCGGCTCGACCTATTGCTCCGTTAATAGTCAATAGAGCTTCATCGATTTGACCAGTTTTCAATAGCCCTTGCGTCAGAGCACCCGCAAATACAGTCAACAGGATGTTGTGCTGTTCGGAATGCAAGGCGAGCGCTTCTCGCAGCAATTCAAGACCGACTTCTGCCTGTCCGCGTGCTACTGCGATCGCGCCTTTCAGCCCAACGCCGACGGCTCGATACGGTGCCAGCGCATGTCGTTCCGCGCACTCGATGAGTCGATCGACAAGGCTGGCTGCGTGATCCAAATCGCCGGCCCAGAGGAAGACCGGCGCGCTGTAAATGAGGGAAATGCAGACCGAAACCGGTTGCCCTCGGGCTGCCGCTTCATCGATAGTCTGTTGCGCGGTTCTGAGCGCGTGTCCCGCGTGTCCTCGAAGCCATAGAGCGCAGGCCAATGCGACCAGAGCGCGGATCCGATGATCATATCCGAAAAAATTCGGATTGAACGCGCCAAGCTCGACGGCCTGGATCATGCCACGTTCGCGATGGCGTTGCGCGGCTGACTGGTTTTCCGCAAGATGATGTGAAACCCCGAGCATCCACTCGGTCGCGACGAGGCCAGCAGCATTATTGCTGGCTTGCGCGACGGCGTTTGCTCGCTCCGCAACTGCCAGGGCGCCATGGAAGTCGCCGATCCTGGTAAGAAAGATGTTCAACCCGGCCAGAAGCTCTAGTTGATGCGTCCTGTCGTTCAAATTCTCAGCCAGAGAAAGTCCTCGTTCGATTGCGGCACGAACCTCGTCGGTGTTGCCCTTGGTGAACATCGAGGATAGCGCCAGCGCCCTCAGCAGGATCATCTCCGTCCTTGTGCCGCGCGACGTCTCGCCAATCGCGGCAAGAGCACGCTTGCAATAACGCCGGCATTCGTCGAGCAACGACAATCGGATGAACAGCGGTGCTGCGCAGGTGGTCAATTCTACGGCGAGGGCTCCATCTCCATGATCGGAGAGCGCCCAATCCAGGGCCGCTCGCACGTTGCCAATGTGTAGAGCATACTCACCCGAATCGCCCTCGCCGGCTCCGGATTGATGAGACTGGTCCTCCTTAAGATATCTGCAAAACGCCGTCGCATGCCGCTGAGCTGCTCGATCCGTCTCTCCACGGCTTGCAAGCTTGATCAGTGCGTAGGCCCTGGTCGTGTCGAGTAGCCGGTAATAGGTTGATCGTTTGAAGTGCGTCGTCGAGATCAGCGATTTTTCAAGTAATCTCGTGACCGCAAGAGTGACGAGGGCCTCATCGACTTCTTCCTCGGCCGCGACCTCGCAGGCCGCCTTTATCGTAAAGTCTCCAACGAAGATGGAAAGTCTGCAAAGAACCCGCTTCTCGAGATCCGACAGCAGGTTGTAGCTCCAGTCCAGCATGGATTTCAGCGTCTGATGTCTCGGAAGAGCCGTCCGTCGGCCCTGCCAGATGACCTTGAACCTGTTGTCGAGTAGTTCTGCAGTGCCGCCGATCCCAAGCGATCCAACCCGACTTGCCGCGAGCTCGATGGCGAGCGCCATACCGTCGAGCCTGCGACAAATATTTGCGACGATAGGCGCTTCGGCGTCGGACAACTCCGAACGGTGGCCGCCGACCAGCGCGCGCTCCATGAAAAGCTGCACAGCGGGATATCTGAGCGCCTCGGCCGCAGACAGCCCGGGATCATCCGGCGGAGTCTCGAGCGAATGAAGCATGTGCACATGCTCGCCTTCGGCCCGCAGCGCCTCGCGGGTGGTCGCGAGAATGTGGGCTTGTGGTGCTTCATTCACAACGCGCTCGGCCACTTCCGCCGCCGCGTCGACGACGTGCTCGCAGTTGTCGAGCACGAGAAGAACTTTTCTGTCGCCAAGAACACCGAGCAGGCCGAGCATTGGATCTTCTGCCTGCGTCACGAAACCCAGCGCCGACGCGACCGCAGTCGGGACCAGCCGCGAATCGGCCAAGGCACCCAGGTCGACGAAGAAGACGGCGCCATGGAAGTCCTCGGTTAATGCGTGGGCGACCGCGACGGCAACTGTTGTTTTTCCGACGCCCCCCGGTCCGACAATGCTGACGAACCGGCAAGCCATCAATTTGGCCATCAGCGTGCAGACCGTCTCGTCTCGGCCGACCATTCTAGAGAGCCGAGCGGGTAGCTTCTGAGTTGGGCTTGCGATATCAGCATCGTGCGTCTGCGCGAGAGCTCGCTCCACATCGTAACGCACGACAGCAGCAACGAAGCAATAGCCTCGGCCTGCGACATTTGAAACGTACCGAGCGCCATCCAGGCCATCGCCTAGCACTTTGCGAAGAGCAGCGATATGCACCCGGAGGTTTGCTTCCTCCACCGTGATGTCAGGCCAGACCCGTGCGATTAGTTCTTTGTGGC
>WNEZ01021736.1_pt1 | contig 11897 bp, 8 predicted proteins | sample 5400521 | NCBI WGS metagenome assembly WNEZ01 (sample SAMN13153339, study PRJNA577476) | soil metagenome | isolation source: 120 cm saprolite under Douglas fir tree site 2 hole 1 replicate 1 | place: USA:California | collected 2015-04-18
AAAAAAGTGACGAAAGACGAATCACGAATGGCGAACGAGTGACGAAGCGCCGCCGGTGATGCGCTGACGGCGGGAGGCGACGATTGGGTGGAGCCGGCAGTCCTGCCTGCTGGTATTATTACCATTCAGCAGATCACGCGCCCGCAGGCAGGATTGTCGGCTTTACTTAGTTAGGGCCGGTGCTGTGGCCCTGGATGGGAGCCATGATTGGCACTCCCGTCTTGAAGAAACCGATCACAGCAAGTTCATCCCGCGGCGGACGGTTGGAATCGAAACGGAAATTATAGAGAGTACCCCAGCGGATCGCATTTGCGTTTGGGTTTTGCGCAAGCGTCTCGCAGCTCCAAGTCAGAGAATCGGCGGTTACAACTGAAGCCCAGGGAGTGCAAAACGCTCATGAGCGAGCGCAACAAATTTATATATGCGCCCATGAGAAACGTAGAGTACTTTTTTTCTCAGATTATTTTTTGGGCTATCTGAATCGGTCGCATCTAAAATGAGCCATATCGGGTCGCTACGCGGAAATCGGGAAAATTTGTGAAAAGCGGCTGCGTAAGTCGAGAAGTGAGAAAACAGGGATTGACTTCCCGACGTGTCGGGATTTTCAAAAATTCTCCGGCTCACAATAGCGATATTCGCAAATCAAAAACGAGCCGGTGGCGCGGGACGGCGCTCATTCTTCTCAATCTGCTGATGATTGCGCACATCGTTCAGTGGCGGATCATGGGCAAGACGATTTCGCCCATCGAACCTTCCGAGACCATGCACACGCTCCAGCGAGGGGCTGTCAATGCGGGATTTATCTTCTTTGCTCTAGCAATTTTGGCGACGTTGATCTTCGGGCGTTTTGTCTGCGGCTGGGGCTGTCACATTCTCGCTCTGCAGGATTTCTGCGGATGGATGTTAAAGAAAATTGGCCTGACTCCGAAGCCGTTTCGATCGAGGCTGCTCGTGTATGTCCCGCTCATCGGCGCCTTGTATATGTTTGTTTGGCCCACTGCGTATCGATTCTTCGCAAACCCGGACCACGGACCACTTATCCCGAAATTTACGAACCATCTGGTCACGACCAATTTTTGGGAAACTTTTCCTTCCGTTGCAGTCGCCGTCCCATTTCTTTTCATTTGCGGTTTCATGACCGTTTATTTTTTGGGGCAAAAAGGCTTTTGCACCTACGCCTGTCCTTATGGCGGATTTTTCGGTCTCGCCGACAAATTCTCGCCCGGAAAAATCCGCGTCACCGACGCTTGCAATCAATGTGGCCACTGCACCGCGACCTGCACTTCGAACGTGCTCGTCCACGCGGAGGTGAAACAATACGGGATGGTTGTCGATCCAGGCTGCATGAAATGCATGGATTGCGTCAGCGTCTGTCCGAACGACGCCTTGTATTTCGGTTTTGGGAAACCGACGCTTTTCGTTCCGAAATCGAACGCAATTAAGAAGAGCTACTCTGTAACATGGCCTGAAGAAATCGTCGGCGTGATCGTGTTTCTTGGAAGTTTCCTGGCCGTCCGTGGCGTTTATGCGCTGGTCCCGTTCTTAATGGCGCTCGGTTGTGCGACAATCACAACATTTCTCACTGTGAAAGCATGGAGATTGCTCAAGGCAAAAGAATTGTCCTTTTACCGTTTCGATTTAAAATCTTCGGGCAAAATTCGGAACGCGGGCTGGGGATTTGTAATTTTCGCGGTCGTTTGGATTGGCTTAACCGCGCACAGCGGATGGGTGCGCTATCACGAATATCTAGGCGATCGCGCATTTCAGAAAATCCAAATCCCCGACGAGCTTGCGCTTGCCCAGATGAACCCCGCTCGCTGGCTCAGCCCGATCGATCGTGAGAACATCCTCGAAGGAAAAAAACATTTGCAGGCCACTGCGAACTTCGGGCTGTTTGCAAATAGCGAAACGCTATCGAAGCTTGCGTGGTTTGAATATCTCTCTGGCGAAGCGGAGCAATCCGTCGCGCTGCTCGGCCAGGCCGCAGCTCGCCAAACAGGCCAAGGTAAAGCTCTGAGTCTGTATTATCGCGGCACAATCCTGAACCGTTTGGGACGCTATGAGCAAGCGCGGACGAGTCTCGACGAGGCCCTGGCGCAACGGGCCGATTTAATTCTTGCTCGCCAGGAAAAAGGCGAATCCCTCTGGCAACTGGGCCGCAAGGAGGAAGCCATTTCCGTTTGGAGCGATGCGGTGCAGCGCAATACGCGCCTCGTTTTGGCCAACAATCAACTCGCAGGCGCTGAGCGATCGCTCGGCCGATTCGAAGCAGCAATCGCTCACGAAAGACAAGCTGACCGATTCACTCCCGGCAATCCGCTTTACCATTGGATGATCGGTCTAAGGCTCCAAAACATCGGGATGAAAGAGCTTGCCGAAAAACATTTCCAACGCGCGATTCAAATCGATCCTGGGTACCAGGGGCGTCCCAAGTAGGGTGCAAGCCCAAAGCAAACGGCTCGGTGACGTCGATCTTACCAAGTTGGATGCGATTTGGAACACGATTAAAAGGAAATGACGAATGACAAAATGACAAATCAATGACGAAGCTTGAATGACGAATAGCTTCGCTGCCTTCGTCGTTACCGGACATTTGCTTCTGCTTGGGCCTTCGCCATATTGCCCGTCCCGATGAACCTCCTAATCAACCTTTCCCTAGGGATCTTCGTGCTCGTGGCGCTGCTCATGGTGCTTGTAATTCTGATGCAACGCCCGAAAAGCGAAGGCCTGGGCGCGGCATTCGGCGGGGCGGTTACCGAAAACATTTTCGGCGCGCAAACCACCAACGTGCTGGTGAAGTTCACGGGATGGCTCGCTGGCATTTTTTTCGCCGTAACGTTTGCATTATCGATCCTTTACGCCCATAGGAGCACGGCGGGCGAGAGCGCCCTCCGGCGCGAGCTGATGAAATCGCAGGCCGCGCCGCAGACTTCTCCTGCGCCGACACCTACTCAACCTGCGCCGGTTTCTTCTCCGGCGCCCGACTCAGGCGCTGGCGTTTTGCCTGCGGGCAGTTCAAGTCCAGCGACTTCGCCATCACCGATTGCGCAGGCAACCGCTTCGCCAACTGCAGCGCCCGTCGCCCCAGCCACAAGTCCGACGGCACCACCGAATCAAAAAAGCAGACCCTGACGCCTGATGTGTGTGTGAAAGCTCTGCTGGGGTTCTTGTTTGCGGTTGCGTTGTTATGCGAGGCTGCTGCCGAAGGAGCCAACAAATTTCTGGATGAAATCCCAATCGGCGGTGAAGGCGGCTGGGATCTTGTGGCCATCGATGCAGCGGCGCATCGTCTTTATCTTTCGCACGCGACAAAAGTCGTCATTGTCGATCTTACGAAGAACGAAGTGATCGGTGAGATCGGCGATACTCCCGGCGTTCACGGGTTCATCGTCGCGCCGGATCTGGAGCGCGGCTTTTCATCGAATGGCAAAGAATCGAAGGTCAGCGTTGTCGATCTAAAGACGCTCCGCACGATTTCGAAAATAGAGACCGGCGCGAATCCCGACGCGCTCGTTTACGAACCGCGTCGCTACGAGGTTTACGTTTTCAATCACAGCGGGAATTCGGTCAGCGTGATCGATGCCAAAGCCACAGGCATAGTCACTACAATTCCGCTCGACGGTAATCCTGAGTTGGATTTTTACAAAACTGACAGAAGTTGTCGCATGAAACGCTGTTCTTTGAAGCAGCCGGCTCAATGATTTGGAATGGCAGCATAGACTCGCCCTGACACATTCAGCAAAACATCGTGCCGCTCGACGCTGTCTAATGACGATATGCGAAGAAAGCAGGCAGGCTTAAGAATGCTCGACGGTAGTTGGTAATTCCTGTCGATCCACTTCCCCGAGGTCGTGTCGGGCAAATGATCTACCACTGCGCGAGCGTTTTTTACGGTGGAACGTCCGATAAAGCACTGGAAGGACGAGCAAGGTCAGCGCGGTCGACGAAATGATTCCGCCAATCACAACCGTGGCGAGCGGACGTTGCACTTCCGCACCGCGACCATGCGCCAGAGCCATGGGCAGAAATCCAAGTGACGCGACGAGCGCCGTCATAAGCACCGGGCGAAGCCGGGTAATTGTGCCGAGGCGAATCGCGTCTTCGAGTGAATGACCTTCTTTTCGAAGTCGCGAGATGAACGAAACCATGACGACGCCGTTGAGGACGGCGACACCGGAAAGCGCAATGAAGCCAACACCGGCGGAAATGGAAAAAGGCAGACCGCGCAGCCAAAGCGAGAGAATTCCGCCGGTCAACGCCAGCGGCACACCGGTGTAAACGAGCAGCGAATCTTTGACGTCGCCGAACGCCATGAAGAGAAGCGCGAAAATCAAAGCCAGCGCGAGTGGCACAACCACTCTCAAACGTTCGGTGGCGGACTGCAGTTGTTCGCGCCCGCGCACGTTGCTCGTCACAGTGACGACGCGCTTGCCATTCTCACGACCGATCTCGTTAGGCACCTGCTTCATTTGCAAATCCGCAACGTCGCCAAGTGTGATGAAGGCTGGCGGCGGAGAAGCAAGGTTGAGTGTTTGATTGGCATGATCACTCTTTGGTAGAGCAAGCGGAATGTGTCTGAGTGCATCAAGATCAGTGCGCAAGTCCTCTGGCAAACGCACGACGAGAGGAAAGCGCCGATCGCCCTCAAAAACTTCGCCGGCATTCTTTCCGCCAATCGCCATCTCCACGACGTCCTGCACTTCACCTATGCTGAGTCCGTAGCGCGCGAGCTCGTCGCGTTTTAATTGAATGGTAAGCAGCGGCAGACCTTCGACTTGCTGCACCTTCGGTTCCACGGCACCGCGAATTTTGGCGAGCACTCCTCTTATTTTTTCTGCGGTTGCCGTAAGCAATTCGAGATCGTCGCCAAAAATTTTTACCGCCATGTCGCTTTTCACTCCGGAGATCAGTTCATTGGCGCGCAGTTGAACTGGCTGTTCGATCTCGACACCTGTGCCGACTACTTGCTTAACCGCTTCGTCCACTTCTTCGATCAACTGCGCCTTCGGCTTTCTCGGATTCGGCCATTCTTTCTCTGGTTTCAGAATGACAAATTCATCACCTTGATTCGGGGACATTGGGTCAGTCGCAACTTCTGCTGTTCCCAAGCGCCCGAATGCGAGCTTAACTTCCGGAAGACTGATCAAAGCTTCCTCAAAAGGCTTTTGCATTTTTACCGCCTGATCCATTCCCGTACCGACGACGCGGTAAATTTCGAGAGCGAGGTCGCCTTCATCGAGTGTCGGAATGAATTCGCCGCCGAGCCGGGTGAAGAGCGCGAAGCTGAGAGCCAACACGATTACAGCGCCAGTCAGGATAAGTTTGCGTCTTTGCAATGTTCGATCGAGCAGCGGCACATAAAAACGTTTCGCTGCTCGCATGAAAACGTTTTCCTTTTCCGCAAGTTTCCTTCCCAGCCAGATAGAGATCGCGGCCGGAACAAACGTGAGGGAAAAAATCATCGCGCCCAGTAGCGCGAGCAAAACCGTGGCCGCCATCGGGACGAACATTTTTCCCTCCACGCCCTGGAGCGTGAGGATAGGCAGATAGACCACCATAATGATGATCGCGCCGAAAATACTTGGCGTGATTACTTCCTTCGTCGCCTCGCGCACTGTGCGAAGGCGTTCTTCGTGGGCGAGGAATCGACCGAGCCTCGCTTGCTCATTCGTTAGGCGGCGCATGCAATTTTCGACGATGATGACGGCGCCATCGACAATCAGACCAAAGTCGAGTGCGCCGAGACTCATAAGGTTCGCGCTCACTTTGTTCGTCACCATGCCGGTGATCGCGAACATCATGGAAAGCGGAATCACAAAAGTCGTAATGAGCGCGGCACGCCAATTCCCGAGCAAGGCGAAGAGGATTACAACTACCAGTAGTGCGCCTTCAAAGAGATTTTTCTTTACCGTGTCGATGGTCGCATCCACGAGCTTGGTGCGGGTGTAGAGCGTGCGCGCGAAGACGCCCGGCGGCAGCGAACGGTTGATCTCTTTCATCTTCACATCGACGCGGTCAGCCACCGCGCGCGAGTTTTCGCCCATCAACATCAGCGCCACGCCGACGACAGTTTCCTTGCCGTTAAGTGTCGCCGCACCGGTTCGCAGTTCCTTCCCGAGTCCGACATCAGCGACGTCGCGAATGCGGATGGGAACACCTTCGCTACCACCCACAATGATCTGCTCGATATCTTCAACCCCGGCTACCTGGCCTGGCACACGGATCAAATATTGTTCGCCATTCCGCTCGATGTAACCGGCGCTGACATTCGCATTGTTGCGCATTAAGGCGTCCATCACGTCGCGAAAACTCAATCCATAACCAACGAGCCGCTCCGGTCGCGGCGTGACATCGTACTGCTTTTCGTAGCCACCGATCGAATTGATCTCGATCACGCCCGGAACGTTGCGCAGTTGCGGTTTGATGATCCATTCCTGAATCGTGCGCAGATCCGTGCTGCTGTAAGGCTGGCCCTGTTCGTTCTTCGCGTCTTCCTTCGCTTCGACTGACCACATATAAATCTCGCCAAGCGCGGTGCTGATCGGTCCCATTTCCACCGTGACTCCCGGCGGGAGTTGATCTTTGATCTGTGTGATTCGTTCGCTGATCAGTTGACGCGCGAAATAGATATCGGTGCCGTCTTTGAAAATGACGGTGACTTGCGACAATCCATAGCGGGAAAGCGAGCGGGTAAAGTCGAGATGTGGAAGTCCCGCCATCGCGGTCTCGACTGGAAAGGTGATACGCTGTTCGGTTTCGAGTGGAGAGAAACCGGGCGCGGCGGAGTTGATCTGCACCTGCACATTGGTGACATCGGGCACGGCGTCAATGGGCAGGCGGCCGTAGTTCCAAAGACCAAGCCCTGCGACAGCAAGCACGGCTACGAGCACGAGCCAGCGGCGGCGAATCGAGAAATCGATTAATGTTTCAATCATCTCGCCGCCCTTATTCCTCTCCCGGTTCAGGCCGGGCGAGTTCTGATTTCAAAAGGAAACTATTTTCCGCAGCGTACTTTTCGCCAGCCGCGACGCCGGATTTTATTTCAACGCGCTCCTGGTCACGCTCGCCTGTCGTGATTTCCCGCATCTCAAAACCTTTGCCAGCTTGGATAAACACGACCGGCTTGTCCTCGATTGTTTGAACAGCGCCTGCTTTCACTGCAACCGGCACCGAGATCTCGCCAATAATGACATCGCCGTTGATAAACAGACCGGGCCGGAATTGGCCATTGCCGTTTGGAACAACAGCACGTGCCAGTGTCGTCTGTGTGTTCTCCAGTCCGAATGGCGAAATGTAGGAAATCGTGCTCTCGATTTTGTCAGCGTTCTCACCTGGTCGAATGAGAACCTTCTGTCCAACACGCAAATTTTCTGATTCGTGGCGATAAACACTGAAATCCACCCAGACGTTGCTCAGATCAGCGACGATAAAAATGGTCTTGCTCGTATCCACGAACTCGCCGAGCGCGATATCCCTTTTGATAATTGTCCCGTCGATCTCCGACTTCACTTCGTATGGCTGCAAGCTTTCATTGCTTTCAATCACAGCAAGTGCCTCGCCTGTCTTCACAACATCGCCTAACCGCTTCGCAATCGATTTAACAATGCCGGGAAACCGTGGACTAACATGCACCATACGTTCCTCGTTGGGAGTGATTTTCCCGTTCAGCTTCAGCGTTTTTTTGAGAACAGCCGGCCCGGCAACTTCGATCTGAATCCCAGATTTCTTGAGCGCCTCTTCCGTTACTTCGATCCGTTTTTTTTCCGGCTGCTCTGCGGCGTGCTCGTTAGGTTCTTTCTTCGATTTGGAACACGACACTAATAAAAGCAGGCTGACCAAAATGGCCGCATTAAAGACGCTCCGAAGATATCGCTTTTTCATTTCGAAAAACCGGACCGGGCGTCGAACGGTTGAACCGTGAGCGCTTCGATTTCAGCCACCGCTTTATGATAGTCGCTCAATGCCTGCAAATATTGTAGCCGCGCCGCCGTCAGTGTTCGCCTCGCTTCATTGACGTCCAAATAACTGAAGCGACCCGCCTCGTAGCCTTGTCGAATCGCTTCAACTGCTTTTTCAGCTCCAGGAAGCACTGACTCCTTTAAAACATAAATCTCATTGGACGTTCTCGCGACCGTTTGATACGCGTCATTCAACTCCGAGGAAAGACGCGTCACTGCGCTGCGTTTCTCGTCGTCGGCTTTGGCAAGCTGATGCCTTGCCTCGAGAATTGCTCCCTGGTTTCGGTTCCAGAACGGCAGCGGCAACGAAAAACCGATCACCGGCGTCCATTCACCGGTCTCGTTTATGTAACGCGGGCCGGCCGACAACGTCAGGTTCGGCACCGCATCCGCTTGTTGCAGACGGAGCGTGGCCTGCCGCTTGGCTGTTTCCGGTTCCCATCGCGCGATTTCAGGGTTGCGGTAAAGATTTAACGCAAGATTTTCCAAATCTGGCACATAAGTGATCCGTTCCAAGTCGCCAACGACACGAGTGAATTTCGGCTGCGCGCTGCCCCATTGCGCCGCCAAATGTTGGCGCGCAGTGATCAAGGATCTCTTCGCCTGATCGAGCTCAATCCGCGCCGAAGCCACTGCCACCTCACTGCGCGTTTGTTCGATGGCCGAGGCTTTGCCGGCTTCGATTCGTTTGCGAATATCGGGAATCAATCCGGAGGCAAGCTCCACGTTCTCCTGCGCGAGTCGCACCCGCTCCTGCGCGCTCAAAACCTCGACGAATGCCTGTGCGGTCTTCTTCAAAGTGTCCAGCCGCTTCGTTTCATAATCCAACCTTGCAAGCTCGTGTCCAAACGTCGCTTCGCGCACGCGCGCGCTCCGCTTGCCGCCTAGCTCGATAAGTTGACTCAATTGAAGGGTCGTCTGCGAAAGGCTAAAACCGATGTCTTCGCTTTGCGTGCCGAGTTCCGGGTTCGGCCACAATCGCGCCTGCAAGATCCGCGCCTCCGCGCTGCGTACATCCCAGGAAAACGCCGCTAACTCTGGATTCTGTTTCAGCGTTAGTGCCAACGCCTGAGCGAGCGTTACCTGTCCGGTCAGATCCGCGGCTGAGACAAAATGTGAGAGGGCTGCCAATCCACCAAAAGCAACCAACCGAATGATGATCCGATTACACATGCCGCCAATTGCGAATGAGAGTGCGACCCAGACTGATGCAGAACCGAGCGCGACAAGAAAGAGACATCCGAGGGTCAATCAGGCAAAACCTGCAGTCTCTATCCGAGTTACTGAAACGATTTCCTTGAGCAGCCGATACACCGTCCCCGTGAGTGCAGTAGGAGAGCGGCAAAGCACTGCAATTATGCGCATCTCTCATGTCGGAAGCTAAGCGGATCAAGCTGTCGGACAAGGCTGCGCGCCGCTTACATTTTTGTTATCTTCATTCCCAGCCTCGCGCCGCGTGACGCTTTCGCCTAAACTTTGGGAATGCGAGTGCTGATCGTCGAAGACGAAAAAAAACTTGCAAGCTTTCTGCGCAACGGTCTCGCACAAGAGAATCTTGTGGTTGATCTGGTGCATGACGGTGGCGCCGCGCTCACTCAAATTCTCACTCAGGCATACGATGCGGTCGTGCTCGACATCATGTTGCCAGGACGCGACGGGCTCAGTGTCTTGCGCGAGATGCGCCGACAGCGCGTGAATACGCCAGTGCTCCTTCTCTCCGCGCGCGGGAATGTAAACGAACGAATTGAAGGCCTGAACCTCGGCGCCGACGACTACCTGCCGAAGCCGTTCTCGATTAGTGAAGTCATCGCGCGGGTGCGGGCGCTGCTACGTCGAGCTTCCGGCGAACATGCCGCAATCATGCAAGTCGCAGACCTTTCTTTGAACGTGATCAACCGCGAGGCGATGCGAGGCGGCGCAAAAATTGAACTAACGAATCGTGAGTTCGCCCTGCTGGAGTATTTGATGGCTCACGCGGGGCGTGTCATCACAAAGACCGCGCTTTGCGAGCACGTGTGGGAACACCATTTCGATACCGGTACTAACGTCGTCGAGGTTTGCATCCAGCGGTTACGGCGCAAGATAGATGACGGTCGTTCGCCAAAATTGCTCCACACGATCAGGGGCGCGGGCTATGTAATGCGGGAGGACCGATGAAGATAGCAACGCTGCGCGCCCGAGTGACACTTTGGTCGGTCGGCGTCTACCATTGCTCTCGCGCTATTCGCCGCTGGCGCCGCTTGGAGTTTGAGGCAGGAACTGATCGAAAACCTCGACAAGGATATCAAGGCGGAAGCCCACGACTTTTTCATCGCGCTTAAACAACAGCGCGTGGACTGGCGAGACCGGCGAAGCGTCGAAGCGTTATTCGATCAATCAAAGCAATTGCGCTATCTCGAGATTCGCAATGACGCTGGCGACGTGCTTTATCGCTCGCAGGAGCTTGAGAAAGGGCCGGCCTTTCTCATGCCTGGGAGAGCCAAACAAAATGTTACCTGGAATGGGCGTGCCGTTCGTTTTGGCGTATTTCATCAGGACGGGATTGTCCTGAGCGTTGGCGGCGAAACAAAGGAGATCACCGAGACTGTTGAACAGCTACTCCTGGCATATGTTGTAGTCCTACCGATCGTCATCGTCGCCGTGGCATTTGGCGCCTGGTGGATCGCGCGGCGAGCGGTTGCGCCAGTTGAAGCAATCGCTGCGCAAGCAGAAACAATTTCCGTGTCGGACCTTCACCAACGGCTTCCAGCATCATCATCGCAGGATGAAATCGCGCATCTGACATCTGTGCTAAATGGAATGTTCGATCGCTTGCAGCGGAGCTTCGACCAGGTCGCCCGCTTTACCTCAGACGCTTCTCACGAACTCAAGACCCCGCTGGCACTCATGCGTGCGGAAGCGGAGTCAGCGCTGAATGCTCGAAACTCTGCCCCCGATCAGCACGAGCTTTGTGCGAACGTAATCAAACAATGTTTGCAGCTCTCGCAGATTGTCGATGGGCTTCTCTTCCTTTCCCGAGCCGATAATCGCCATCTCGCACTTGAGCAAGAAACCGTCGATCTGGCCTCACTCGTGCGTGAACTCCGGGAAGATGCTGAGATTCTCGCCCTCCCGCTAATCCTTACTCTCCAATGCAATTTGCCTTCCGAACTCCGCGTGCGCGGGGATCGGCGATTACTCAGCCGCGCGTTGATGAACTTGATCGACAACGCCATCAAATATAACCACGCCGGTGGAGCTGTGGTTGTATCCGCTTTGGTTCACCGCGAAACTGCAGTAATTACCATCCGGAGCAACGGCGATGGAATTCTTGGCGAAGCAAAAGAAAAGGTTTTCGACCGCTTTTATCGCGGGGATTCCCTCAGCGGAGACGTAGCAACGGGGCATGGTCTTGGGCTAAGCATCGCGCGTGAGATCGCGCGCGCACATAACGGAGACGTAACACTTCTGCGTTCCGATCGCCAGTGGACTGAATTTTGCATGACGTTGCCGATCGCGAACGACTCAGACCGCATGCAGGGCCACACCTCAACCAACCCAAGTGTCAGGCAAACATGCCGCGATGCAATGCCGCATGGGAGTCGTACTTAATTAAGTGCAGCAACCACTGGAAGATAATTGCGGTTCTTGAGAACGATGGCGAAAGAGCTACTCAGCGAACAACGATGAAACTAGCAACATTCCTCTCGCTCTTAGGTGCCTCAGTCGCAATAAACGAAGGCCACGGGCCGACGTAGCACCGCTGATCTTGCAGCAGAGCATCCCCCTTCCTGGCGTACAAGGGAAGTTCGCTTCTGAAAACGCGATATCGAAATTCTGAGCGTCGTTTCGATGGCGGGCGCCGATTGGATCGGAGACTCGGCGCGAACCGGAGCGGCTATGGTCGAGACGCCAAAAAAAATAGCCAGCCAAGCGTGGAGGTCAGTCTTCGCGAGTCGC
>WNEZ01005110.1_pt1 | contig 11896 bp, 8 predicted proteins | sample 5400521 | NCBI WGS metagenome assembly WNEZ01 (sample SAMN13153339, study PRJNA577476) | soil metagenome | isolation source: 120 cm saprolite under Douglas fir tree site 2 hole 1 replicate 1 | place: USA:California | collected 2015-04-18
GCCAGCCGCACGTACATCCCGCTCGAATAATGCTTCACCGGCGTGTCGATGAATTTCTCGATCTCCGCGAACGCCACAATCTCATCGAACTTCCGGTCGATCTCCCTCTTTCCCATCCCCAGGATCGACCCGCTCAAATACGTGTTCTCCCGCCCGGTCAGCTCCGGATGGAACCCCGTCCCCACCTCCAACAGGCTGCGCACCCGTCCGCGAATCTCCGCCCAACCCTCCGTCGGCCGCGTGATGCGCGACAGTATCTTCAGTAGCGTGGTCTTCCCCGCGCCGTTCCGCCCGATCAGCCCCAGCACCTCGCCCTCGCGCACCGCCAGCGATACATCCTTCAGCGCCCAGAACTGCTCCGGCTTGGCCCCGCGCAGCGCCCGCCACGGCGACCGTGCAAACGCCTCCAGGACATGCCGCAGCCCGGTATCGACGCGCACCCCTCGCCGATACCGCTTCCCCAACCCCTCCGCCTGTATCACCGTCGTCATCTTGACGCCCGACCGGTCCCCTCTACCTATTCTCCGTGCCCTCTGTGCTCTTGGTCTCCGCGCCCTCTGTGTTAAGCCTTATCTTTTCCGCTCTTTGCACGAAACCCGCCTTCGGCCATGCTTTCCCGGATAGTGGAATACAGAAAACTCGGTACTTGACAATACCCTCCACGCCAGTCTAACCCGTTCCTCATCAGACAGTTGCAGCCTCTTTGCCCTCTTTTTTCGAGTCCCGCCTTTTGTTTTCAATCATTTGCAGCCTCTTTTTCCGAAACACCCGGGGTGGGGGTACCTCCGCACATCTGCCCCTCGCTTCGCTTCCGCCGTCATATGCGCCACGTGGCGCCTCTATCCCCTATGGCCTCAGTCGATTGCGCATACTTCCTGTCGCCACGGGGGTGTACGTATCCCCACGGGACACCCCCCTACGTGTTTCGGATTCCCCTCGTTTGCGGCAGACCCAATTTGCCGCCTGCCCGCCGTGGCGGGCCCTTTGTTTTCATATTCTTACGAATTGCTTTTCCCGCAACCTCTTTCTTTTCACAACCATCCACATTGCCGGGGGGTGGGGGGGGTTCCCGTTCTCTTTCAAACTCGGTCGGCGATGTTCGTCTCCATGCGCTGGAAGAAAAACAGTCCCCCGATCAGCACCACTCCCACGCCTACGGCCGACGCGGCCATCGCCGCTCCAGGCGGCTGCCCGTGCCCTGTCAGCGCCCACCGAAAACCATCAATGACCCCCGCCATAGGGTTCAGCCCATACAGCCAGCGCCAACGCTCCGGAACCAAGGAACTCGGATACGCCACCGGTGACGCCAGCATCCAAAACTGGACCACAAACGGCATCACCGCGCGCACGTCGCGGTACAAGGCGTTCAGCGCCGAGGTCCACAACCCCACGCCCAGCGCCGTCAGCACCGCGAGCACAATCAGCACCGGCAGCAGCAGCACCGTCGCCGGCGGATGGATCCCAAACGACAGCGCCAGCACCACCATCACTACCAGGCCAATCGCGAAATCCACCAGCCCCGAAAATACCGCCGCCAGCGGCAGGATCAGCCGCGGAAAATACACTTTCGTAATCACGTTTTGGTTGTCGACCACGATGTTGGTGCAGTTGGTCAGCGCCTGCGAAAAATACGCCCATGGCACCAGCGCCGCGAAATAAAACACCGGATAAGGCAGTCCCTGCGAAGGCAGCTTCGCCAGCCGCCCGAAAAAAATCGTGAACACGCCCATGGTCATCAGCGGCTGCAGCACCACCCACAAAACTCCGATGGCCGTCTGCTTATAGCGGATCTTGATGTCGCGCATCGCAAAAAAATACAGCAGCTCGCGATACTCCCACACCTCCTTGAGGCGCAGCTCCAGCCACCCGCGCGGTGGCTCGATGCGCACCACCGCGGACGCGCTGGCATGCACCTGCATCGGTGTGGCGGATCGCGAGGGCGCGGTAACCGTAGCCATAAATTAGGCGCAGCAACATTTGCGACAGGGCTGGTGGAATGCCAATTAGATTACCAGAATTCTTCGCGACGCGAGCGGAACGGCGCTTTGGAGTGCGGCGGTCTTTATCCTGAGCCTCGAAGGGCCGCCGCCTTTGCAGCCGCGGTCGCACTACAGGTGTTGCGACGGAGCACGAACCTGGCAAACAGCTCGCTTCCGCGCGACGCGATACAACAAGATTCACGGCGCGGGTTGTTTTTTCATTTGATCGATGTCGCGGTCTTCGATTTGGCGCATTAAATCGTGACGATTGAAAAGATAATTCTCCAAGTGCGCGGCCAACTGGCGCGGCACAACGCTGAATTGGTTGCGGATCATCTCGCTCCAGGAAATCGGCCCACGGGGAGGAATCAGGTGCTCGCCCCACTGAAACATAAACGCCGCGTTCCAAAGCATGAACGCCGCGAGAACTACGGAGACAGCGGCAACGGCTGCGCGTTGGCTGCGAAACAGCCCGGCAACGCGCGCGAGCAGAACGCTGAGGCCAAGAATGAATAGCGGTGTCAGCGAAATGAAAAAACGGTTGCCGAAAGAAGAGATGCCGGCCCAGTCCGGATAGCACGCAATAAAAAGATAAAACGCCAACGCGCCGGCCAGCAGCGGAGTGCCTACGCGCGGCTCGCGCCATTTAAATAAAACAAGTCCCGCGGTGGCGAGCAAAAGCAGCGGGGTCCAGGAAAACAAACCGTGTTCGGAAGAAAAGAGCACGGCAAGAAAATAGGGTGAGCGCCACGCCCAGTTTTGCACCGAAGCGTAGCCGGACTCGAAGGGGCTGCCGTAAACGATGTAGCGGGAAACAAACGTCGGGAGCAAGCAGAGCAGCGTGACGGCAGCAAACAGCAAGTGCTTCGCGAGAAGCTGCGACACAGCGGCCCCTGTTCCAGCACCGCGACGAAAAGCCGCCGCGTAGCCGCGAAGCGCCTCAACCACGAGGATCATCAGCAGCATGGCGTTGGCGTAATACACATTGAGCATCAAGGCTGCGATGAGCGCGAGCACAAACCACTGGCTCGGCGTGCGCTCCTCACGTGTTTGATGCCAATAAAAAACAAACAGCGAAACGGCAAAAGCGGAATGCGCGTGCGACCACGAAGGATTGAAATACATGTACATCGGAAGCGGGCTGGCCCACCAAATCGCCACGGTCGCGAGGAACCCCCACAAATCTCCGGCATATTGGCGCGCCAGACGAAACGCCAGCAGCAGCCCGAGGAATCCCCAGAACGCGGTGCCAAAAGCCATAGCCAGGCGGTACGGAGCGGAGAATCCGTCCGCGGCTACCTGCGAGCCGAGAGCGCGCGCCAGGAGCACACCGCCATGTGCCAGCAACAAAAATGGCGCCCACAGCATTGCCGGGCCAACGGTAAAGTGATTGTCGAGATGGCCGGTGCGCGTGCGAAATATTTGCTTGGGCTGGCCGTGCTCATCAAGGCGCGCTTCGCGAAAGCTGGTGTTCGCGGCGATGTAGTCGTGTTCGAAGTTCAGACTGTGTTCGATCAGCGGGGCGCGCGCAAAAGCGTAGTAGCCCACGCCGTCCCCGCGCACCCACGGATTCAAGAGCACGAGGGAGAGGAGAAAAAGAAACAGCAGCGGCCGCGGCACGGGGCGGCCTTGCGAAATTGGCATGCTCAGAGCTTGGCTCTCCACAAAGAGGACATCCGTCGTTACGTGCATATTACCCGCTCAAGGCGGCCGCGGCCAGTTCACCGCAAGGGTCACCGGGCATCGGGAAGACGCCTCCGGGATATTATATCTCAGAATAAATATTATAGTTGAATATACTAAGACAGCCCCCTTACACGCGGCGCGGTTCATTCACCGCGCCCTGGATCGAATTCTGCCGCTTATGAATTGAGAGGACGCCCGAAGGCGGATAGAATACGTCCCGGTGAGGGGACTATGAGGGGGCGTGGACTTTCTTGGTGTCGGCCAGCTACGAAATTCGTGATGTTGTTTGCGGCGCTCGTACTTCAGATCGGCTTACAGAATTCGACGGCAAGGCCGCAGGCTGACCGGGACAATGCAGCGGCTGCGGAGCGCGGACGCAAGCAGTTCGAACAATCCTGCGGATTCTGCCATGGCGCGGACGCCACCGGCGCGCGCGGGCCGGACTTGGTGCGCTCGCCGCTGGTGGCGCACGACGTGAAGGGCGATCAGATCGGGCAGGTCATACGGCAGGGCCGTCCGGACAAGGGAATGCCGGCGATGCCGCTGAGCGACTCGCAAATTCTCGACATTGCGGTGTTTCTGCACGCGCGCGCCGCGGACGCGCTACATTCGGCAAGCGTGCCCAAAGGATATCCAGTCGAGAGGTTACTTACCGGAAACGCAGAGGCTGGAAAAGCATTTTTCAATGGCGCGGGCGGTTGCAACAAATGTCATTCGGCCAGTGGCGATTTGGCGGGCATCGCGGGCAAACACTCTCCCATCGATCTCGAAGCGCGCATGCTCTATCCCGAAGGGAAACACGCGACTGCCGTTGTGACGCTGCCCTCCGGTGAGCAGGTCCAGGGCGAGGTGAAACACGCGGATGACTTTGTAATTGCCGTGCGCGACGCCTCAGGGTGGTATCGGTCCTTCCAACGCGACCATGTGAAGGTGCAATTGCAGGATCCTCTTGCCGCACATCGCGAACTGCTCGAGAAGCTTACGCAGGCGGATGTTCACAACCTCTTCGCCTATCTGGAAACATTGAAGTAGCGAAACGTAAAAGAGACAGGAGACGGAATGCTTTCTCAGTCCGATGGTGCGATCAAGGCGAAAAGATGGAAGGCCGAAGGCGTGGGCCAAGTGAGTGCAAATGCAGGAAGAGCACTGGCTTTTATCCTGCTTGTGATACTGGCGTTAAGCGCGCGAATGCCAATCGCAGCGGCGCAGGGGCTGGACGCTACAGCGCTGCTGAAGCCGGCGACAGACACTTGGCCTACCTACAACGGAGACTATTCGGGAGCGCGCTACAGCACGCTGGACCAGATCAGTGCTAAGAACATCGATTCGCTGACGCTGGCCTGGGCATTTCGGACGCATGGACACGTGCTCAAATCGACGCCGCTGGAAGTGAATGGAATCCTTTATTTGACGGCGCCTGACAATGTTTGGGCGGTGGATGCGCGCTTTGGCCGCGAAATTTGGCACTACCAGCGGCAATCCGAGGGCGATCACATCGGGCATCGCGGGCTGGGAATGTACAAGAACTGGCTGTACTTCACGACGCCGGACGCGCACCTGGTCTGCCTGGACGCCAAGGACGGCAAGGTGCGTTGGGACGTGGAACTCGCGGACGTGAAGCTTGGCTATTTTTCGACGATGGCGCCGCTCGTGATCCGCGATCATGTTATCGCCGGAGTCTCCGGCGACGTTACGGATGTGCGAGGGTTCCTGAAATCGATTGATCCGGAGACAGGAGAGACGCAGTGGACGTGGTATACCGACCCCGATCCGGGCCAGCCCGGCTCGGAGACATGGCCAAAGGACAGCGATGCGATTTTGCACGGCGGCGGAATGACGTGGATGACCGGCACGTACGATCCGGACTTAAATTTACTTTACTGGGGCACGGGCAATCCCAACCCGGTGCTAGCGGGCGAAGGGCGCCCGGGCGATAACCTTTATACGTGCTCGATAGTGGCGCTGAACCCGGACACCGGGAAGCTGGCGTGGCATTTCCAGCCCTCGCCGCATGACGTGCACGACTGGGATGCGGTGGAGACGCCAGTCTTGTTCGACGCCGAATTCAAGGGCAAGAAACGAAAACTGCTTGCGCAGGCCAGCCGCAACGGGTTTTACTTCCTGCTGGATCGAACGAACGGACAGTACTTGGCAGCGGCACCGTTCATCGACCAAACATGGGCTACCGGAGTTGACGCGCATGGACGCCCGATGGCCAAGCCAGAAGCGACGCCCACTCCGGACGGCGCGCTGGTTGAACCCGGCTCGGACGGAGCGACGAACTGGATGGCACCGAGCTTTGATCCGCAGACGAATTTGTTCTATGTGAATGCACGGCGCATCTTCAGCATTTACTATCAGACCGTCACGGGAAAAGCAGAGGGTTGGGGAGGACGGGACCGCAACCTATGGGCGAACTCGACGATACGCGCGCTGGACTACCGCACGGGTAAAGTGGTGTGGAATCACGAAACGGGTGAGGACGAAAATGGCGCGGGAATTCTGACGACGGCGGGACATCTTCTCTTCAGCGCGGATACTTCAGGAAATCTGCTGGCTCTTGATCCGGGGAACGGCAAGACGCTGTGGCATCTGAACGCTGGCGGGCGCGTGGTAGCCTCGCCGATGAGCTACCAGCTCGACGGCCGGCAATACGTGCTATTCGCGGTGCAGGATGTCCTCTACGCGTTCGCGCTGCCGGAGCGCAGTTCCCGCTGATTGCTTAGAAAAACGCTACGTCTTTCATGGGATAGTGGCGGCGATTACGGGTCCAAAGTTCCAACTCGTGAACAGAGGCAGTCGCCGCGATCAGCGCATCACCCAATTCTACGTGATGGCTCTTGGCATACTGCCTCAAGTATTCGCCCGCGCGCTGCCCAATCCTGGTGTCAATTGATACGCAATCGAGTGCGGCGAACAGCGCAGCGAGAGTTGAATGCTCTCTTGGACGGGCGCCATGCCAGAGTTCCGCTACCGTCACTGGCGAGCAGGTTAGAGGGGTTTCGCTACGACTCAACTCATCCCAACGATTAAGGAGGACAGCGTCCCGGCCGCGTGAAACTTCAATCAAAATGTCCGAGTCTATTAAAACGGCCATCAGGATTTGATCCTCTTTAGCCGTTTTCCTTTTCGCAGCCGACGCACATAGTGGGCGGAGTCGGCCAAGTCCTGGCGATCCTTCCACATACCAACAAACGCCTGCATGGCCTGCCTGCGGCTTGCAGGCGATTTTCCGTATTTCTCACTCACGGCTTGGCGAACCAACTCCGAAATAGTTGTCCGCTCCTGGCGGGAACGGATGTGCAGGGTCTTCCAGATGTTTTCGTGCAAATAGAGTTGGGTTCGCTTCATGATGTATATTATACATCACGGACACAGACCGACGCTATGGCATTGGTACGAGCGGCAACACCAGAAACACCTGAGGCGTAGACGGCAGTGCCCGGCGGCTATTCCGAAAGCGCCGCAAATTAATTAAGATAAGGCTCCACGGGGAGGTCAAGATGCGCACACGATTTGCATTGCTGGTGTTTGCGACGGCGCTGGTGTCGCTGGCGGCCACGTCGCCTGACACGCGGGAGATCACCGACGCGAAGAAAATCACGTCGGTGGAAGTGACGGGAGCCGGAGCTGTGCCCATTGACGATCTGTTTTACACACGAGCAACGGGAGGCGGCGCATGGTCGCCAGACGGCAAGGAGATCGTGTTCTCTTCGAATTTCACGGGACGGTTCAACCTCTGGAAGGTGAGTGCTTCGGGCGGATGGCCGATTCAGCTCAGCCAGTCGGATGACCGGCAGGGTGGGGCTGTTTGGTCACCGGACGGACAGTGGATCCTGTATCAATCCGACCGCGGCGGAGGGGAGATCTATGATCTGTTCGCGATTCCGAGCGGCGGCGGCAAAGCGGTCAATCTGACGAAGACCGACGATATTTCGGAGACCTCGCCGAGATGGTCGGCGGACGGGACGCAACTTGCCATTTCCTACAAGAAGAAGACCGCGCCAGTAACTGACGTTGCGGTGATGGATTGGAACACGCGGGCGGTGCGGAATCTGACGAACGAAACAACGCCCGATCATCTGTGGTCGGGGCATGTGTGGAGCCCGGACGGAAAAGCGGTGTATGCAACGCGGATCAATGCGGGTTTTACGGATGCCAGCGTGTACAGGATTGACGCAGCGAGCGGACAAAAGGAGGAATTGACGCGGCACGAGGGGCAGAGCCGGACCAGTGTCTCAGCAATCTCGCCGGATGGAAAAACGTTGCTGGTGACGGCGGACCGCCCTGGGGGATATCCGAACGTGGGGCTGCTGGACGCGGCAACAAAGAAACTGACGTGGGTGACGGACCTGAAATGGGAAGCGGATGCGGGAGAGTTTTCGCCGGATGGGAAGCGGTTCACGTACGTGGTGAACGAGGATGGACGCACGGATGGATACCTGGCGGAGACGCCGACGGGAAAGGCGACGAAGTTGAGTCTGCCGCCGGGGCTGAATGGATTTTCGGGCAACCCGAGTACGTTTTCGGCGGATGGAAAGCGCGTGCTAGTCAGCCATCAAAGTTCGACACAGCCAGGGGATTTGTGGGTCTATGACCCCGCAGGAAGGCACGCGACGCAGCTCACTTTCAGCGCGATTGCAAGCCTAGCGGCGGCGAAACTGCCACCTTCGGAACTTGTGCACTACAAAAGCTTCGACGGGAAGATCATCAGCGCGTTCCTGTGGGTGCCATACAATTTGAAGCGCGACGCGTCGAATCCGGGAATTGTGCTACCGCACGGCGGGCCGACCGGGCAGACGGTGGACTCGTTCAACCGTTTTGCGGCGGCGCTGGCCTCGCGCGGGTACGTGTGCGTTGCGCCCAACGTGCGCGGCTCGACCGGTTATGGCATGGACTTTCAGAAGGCCAACGTGAAAGACCTTGGCGGCGGCGACTTGGATGACGAGGTTTATGGGGCGAAGTTCCTAACGGCGACGGGCTTCGTGGACGAGAAGAAGATCGGCATTACCGGCGGCTCCTACGGCGGCTATATGACGCTGATGGCCATCGGCAAGAAGCCAGAGCTATGGGCCGCCGCGGTCGAGCAATTCGGCATCATCAATTGGCTCACCATGCTGGAGCACGAAGACCCGTTCCTGCAAGAGTACGAGAAATCGCTGCTGGGCGACCCGGTGAAAGACCGCGAGGTTTACGAAAACGCTTCGCCGATCAAGTTCCTCCGGCAAGCGAAGGCGCCGCTGCTGGTGCTGCAGGGTGAAAACGACATCCGCGTGCCAAAGGAAGAAGCCGAGCAGGTTGTGGCCATTTACAAAGAGACTGGAAAGACTGTGGATTCCCACTTCTATCCGCAAGAAGGACACGGCTTCGCCAAACGCGAGAACCAAATCGACGCCATTTCACGCACGGTAGCCTGGTTCGACAGGTACTTGAAGAACGCAAAGTGAGAGAGTGCCCGTCTAGACTGCCGAAGTGGCGGCGTGCTGGGCGGGCTCGGATTTGGATTGGAAGTAGGCGGTTACGCGGTCGATGATCTCGTTTAGCGGGGTTTGCGGGCGGAAGCCGGTGAGGGCGTGCAATTTTTCGACGGAGGGAACGCGGCGCAACATATCTTCGAAGCCGGGCTCGTAGGCCTGATCGTAGGGAATGAATTCGATCGGTGAAGAGCTGCGCGTGCGTTCCTTGACCAGATGAGCGAGCGCTTCGATAGAAATCTCCTCGGTGTTGCCGACGTTGATGACTTCCCCGACAGAGTGAGGGGTATCGATGAGGCGAGTGAGAGCTTCAACAGTGTCGCGGACATCGCAAAAACAGCGAGACTGCTGGCCATTGCCGTAGACGCTGATGGGTTTGCGGTCCAGGGCGGCTTTGACAAAGTTGGGCAGCACCATGCCATAACGGCCGGTCTGACGCGGGCCGACGGTATTGAAAAGGCGGACGACGATTACTGGCAGCTTCTTTTCCTTCCAATACGCCAAAGCCAGAAATTCGTCGAGTGCTTTCGAAGCGGCATAACTCCAACGGCCCTTGGTGGTGGGGCCGAGGACGAGGTCAGCGTCTTCGTGGAAGGGCACATTGGTGTTTTTTCCGTAGACCTCTGAGGTGGAGGCGGTGAGGACGAGCTTGCGCTTTTTGCAGGCAGCTTCGAGGATGTGTTGCGTGCCGTTGACGTTGGTTTCGATGGTGCGGACGGGGCTCTCGACGATGAGCTTGACGCCGACGGCGGCGGCCAGGTGCACGATGACGTCGGCGTCGTCCACGAGTTCGGCAAGTAACTGACGATTTTCGATACTGTCAAGGTGATAGGACATGCGCTCGGAGGATTTGAGGTGGCGGATATTTTCCATGCTGCCGGTGGAAAGATTGTCGAGCACAACGACGGTATCACCGCGTTGAAGAAGGCGTTCGGCCAAATGAGACCCGATGAAACCGGCGCCGCCGGTGACTAAAAAACGCAAGCGTCCTCCTCAGAGTTCCTGATTGTCGTCCAGATCGTGAACGGCCACTTGTTGCCGGGCCTCGAAAGCCTGGTCGGAAGGGGGAGTCTCCGAGAGCTCCTGAGGGCCGTAACCCTGCGAATAAGGATAATACCGATAAGAATAGTAGTAGTCCGGGGCGGTGGGATCGACGGCGTTCAAAACGACACCCAGGAGATGGCACTTGACGCTGAGGAGCAGATCGCACGTGCGCGTGAAGGCTTCCTTGGGAGTTTCGCCGCTGCGGACAACCAAGAGAACGCCGTCGGCTTTGACGGACAGGATGACGGCGTCGGTGGCGGCCATGATGGGTGGCGAATCGATGACGATGAACTTGAACTTGGTGCGAAGTTCCGCGACGGCGTCGACGAGCTTTTCCGAAGAAAGCAGGTCGGCGGGGTTGGGCGGCAGCGGTCCGGTGGGGATGGCGGAGAGATTGGGGATGGCGGGATGCTGAATGGTGACGAGATCAAGACTGGAAACTCCGGCAAGGTAGGAGCTCAAGCCGGCATACTTTCCGGTGCCCAGGTTGAGGAGACGTCCGATGCCGGGTTTGCGCAGGTCGGCGTCAATGAGCAAAGTGCGGTCGCCAAGTTGCGCGAGAGTCACGGCAAGATTGGCGGCTGCGGTGGTTTTGCCTTCGCGCGGCAAAGCGCTGGTGACGAGGACGACTTGGGGTGGATGATCGGCCTGGGAAAGAAGCAGAGCGGTGCGCAGGGCGCGAAAGGCTTCGGACATTTGGGACTTGGGAAGATGTTGGGCAACGAGCTCGATGCGCTTCTCGTGACCGTTGGTGGAAGCGCCCTTGAGCAATTTGACGCGCGAGCGGCCGCGGTTGAGTTCTGTAAAAGCGGGAACAACAGCGAGAGAAGGCAAGCGAGCGAGAGTTTCAATATCGTCGGGGCTTTTAATTGTGTTGTCCATATACTCGCGGAGTAGCGCCAAACCAATGCCGCCAACCAAGCCGATCAAAAAGGCGAAAACGATATTGCGAGTCTTTGCGGGCCGAGCAGGGGATGTGGGAACCATGGCAGGATCGACGACGCGAATATTGGAAGAACGCAAACCGGCGGAGATGCCGGCCTCTTTTAGTTTGGTGAGCAGGCCGTCGTAAAGAGCCTTGTTGGCTTCGGCTTCGCGTTTGAGAATGCTGTATTGCACCATGCGCTCGGACATCTGATTCACTTCGGCTTTCTGTTGATCGAGGGCCTGGGTGAGGAGTTGTTCGCGCTGGAGGGCCTCGCGATATTCGCTTTCCAGGCGCGCGATTACGCTCTTTTTTTCTTTATCGGCGGCGGCTTCGATTTCCTTGAGCTGGGACTGCAGGCGCTGCACTTTGGGGAAATTGGGGCCGTACTGGCTTAGAGCGTCGGTGTACTGGGAATACATCTCGGTGCGCTTGCGGAAAAGATCCTGGACGACGGGGTTGTCACGAATCTGGGGAACGGAATCCATGTCGCCGGCCTTGGCGAATTCGAACAGAGATTGCTTGCGCATGCGCTCGCTCTGCACATCGGTGAGCTCTTTGTTGAGGTCGGCCATACGCTGGGTGGTGACATTTTGCTTGTCGCCATCGAGAGCCCAAATCTGATTCTGGCGCTCATAGGTGATGCGGGCGTCCTCGGCTTTTTCGACGCGGATCTTCAACTCGTTAAGCTGATCGGTGAGCCAGGTGGAAGCACGGGTGGTAGCTTCATAGCGGCTCTGAAAATTTTGTTCGATGAAATTCTTGATATGGGCATTGACGATCTGCGC
>WNEZ01008905.1_pt1 | contig 11894 bp, 12 predicted proteins | sample 5400521 | NCBI WGS metagenome assembly WNEZ01 (sample SAMN13153339, study PRJNA577476) | soil metagenome | isolation source: 120 cm saprolite under Douglas fir tree site 2 hole 1 replicate 1 | place: USA:California | collected 2015-04-18
GCAGGGTGACCCCACGCGCATCGACGAACCACACTCTTTCGAGATCCAGGCTCACCGCCTTTTGCAGCGAGAGTGCTTCGTCGGTGACCCTGCGCAACTCTTCGACCCAGGGGCCTACCAGTTTCCCTTCCAGTTGGAGTTCGATGGCTGGCTTTGAATCGTTAATGATTGAAATCTTGAGCACTGCTTGCTTCCTCCGAAGACACATTGGCTAAAGCAGGAGTCGTGCCATTCGGAGGGACCGACAGAGGGAAATCAGGCTGATGATTTTGAAGGGCTTAGGCGGCTACTGGCGAAGTCGCCTTGGGAGGACGCCACGAACTCTCGTGGTTCCGTTCGTTGTGACTTCGTGGCTGCGAGATTTCGTGGCAGACAGAGCAGAGTTCGTAGGCGCGCGCTCGATCCCAAGCTTCTTCATGCGGCTGCGCAGTGTGTTGGGATGCAGATCGAGGATCTTCGCAGCCCCACGTTCGCCCTCGATAACCCAGTCTGCTTTCTGCAGAACGCTGCGAATGTGACTTCTCTCAACTTGCTCCAGGGAAGAAACTCCCCCGACGGTCTCTTGCGGTTTGTGTGGGTCCAACTCGACAACCGCGATCTCGGTTCCCAACGTCGTTACCACGCCGGTAGCGGGCAGCAGGTCGGTCCCTAGTCTCAAAATGGGCCCTCGCGACAGGACCACGGCACGCTCGACGACGTTCTGAAGCTCGCGAATGTTTCCCGGCCAGTCATACTGGGAGAGAAGGTCCATCGTGTCTTGCGCGATGCCGGTGATCTGCTTGCCGAACTGGCGTGCGTATCTCTCCACAAAGAAAGCGGCGAGGAGCGGAATATCGGAACGGCGTTGCCGCAGCGGCGGCAGGACAATCGGAAGAACGTTGAGTCGATAGTAGAGATCTGCTCTGAAGCGGCCTTCCTGAATGGCTTTCTCAAGATCGCGATTGCTGGCCGCAATGATGCGGACATTTACCTGGATCGTACGGCTGCTCCCGAGAGGCTCGAACTCGTGCTCCTGAAGAACTCGTAACAGCTTTACCTGGGTGTCGAGCGGAAGTTCGCTGACCTCGTCAAGAAACAGGGTCCCGCCATCGGCCAGCTCAAACCTGCCGATTCTACGTTCGAGTGCTCCCGTGAACGCACCCTTCATATGCCCAAAGAGCTCGCTCTCGACCAGTCCGGTCGGGATTGCCCCACAATTTAGTTTCACCAGAGGTCGATGCTTGCGCGATCCGTGGCTATGGATTGCGCGTGCGATCAATTCCTTGCCGCAGCCGGTCTCTCCCGTGATCAGTACCGTGGAGTCTGTGGGCGCAACCGTCTCCACTCGATCTAGTACTTCCATGAGTGCGCGGCTGTTCCCCACGATTTCTCCGAAATCATGTTCCTTTCTTATTTCTTCCTGCAGATACACGTTCTCGGCTTCGAGTTTCTTTTGCAGGACTTGCACCTGTTGAAGAGCGCCTTGCAGTTCTGCCTCTGCAAGCTGGCGTTTCAATTCAGCCGCTGCCCTGGCGGCAAAGATCTTGACCAGATCGATGGCGCGCGGGTCAGGAGCCATCGGCTTGTCGTCAAGAATGGCGATGTGCCCAATGACCTGCCCCTGCCGGTCGAGCATCGGGACCCCAAGGTAGCTTTCTGCTTCCCAGTCGACCAGGCCCGTATCGAGGGGAAACAGGCCTTGGATTCCATCTTTATAGTGGCAAATTTCGCCGTTAAGCACTTTCATGCAGGGAGTGCCGGCAATGTCGAACTCAAACTTTTCCCCGAACTGGCCCCCATTCCAGAAGGCGAGTGCTCTTGCGTGCTTCTGATCGTCACAGTCAGTTATGAATGCATAACGGACTCGAAGGGCGGTAGCCAGATGCCGAACCAGCGAAGGAAAGAAATCGTTCCCCGTCGCGGAAGCCGTGCCGATCACAATGGAGCGAAACGTCTCTTCCGCAAGGTGCCTGTCCGTGACATCGCGGACTAAACCAATTACGCCGATCACTTTTCCTTGGGCGTCACGATGCGGGGCGAAAGTGCAGGACTCCCATAGATCGCGGCCGTCCGCCGAGTGCTTCGGTACCAAAGCATCCGCTACCTGAACAACTTCTCCCTGTAGCGCGCGCTTCAACGCGGCCTCGATGCCACTCGGACCCAACCGGGGAAAGGCTTCGGTTGCGACTCTGCCGAGTACTTCCTGCGAGGACTTGCCGGTCAGTCGCTCCATGAAAGGATTAAAGAGTTGGTAGCGTAGCTCGCAGTCATAAACGATGATGCCTTCCGCCGCTCCTTCGTAAATTTCCCGATTAAAGGAAAGGGCCTCACACAAGGCAATTTCGTTCTTCTTGTGCTCGGTAACGTCGCGCGATAGCGCCAGCAAGCGCTCGGGCTTGCCGCTTGCGTCATAGATAGGACTAACCACAACGTCCCACCATCGGGGCTGTCGGGAAGTCCGGGTCTCGAAATAACCGACAAACCGGCCGATGCCCCCGTCTTTCGCCGCCGCCAATGCGGCGTTCGCCGCTTCGCGATCTGCGCCTTCCCAGAACTCAACCCAGGGGCTGTTCACGAAGGGGCCGATGTCACATATTTCCAGCACCTGCATTCCGCCTTCGTTCATGAACAAGAGGCGGCCCTCCAGATCCAGAATCTTGATGCAATCCCGGCTGCAGGCAATAAGTCGGCTTTTCAGCTCTTCGCTCGCCCGCAGAGACTCCGCCGCGAGCACACTTTCCCTGGCGATTCGGGCCAACTCCGCCTGAGTATTGCGCAGCTCCAGCTCAAGGCCCTGCAGCCGTTCGTGATCGTGTTCAGAAACAGTCACACGACTCCTGTTAATCTCGGTCGAAAGTAAGACGGAATCCCGACAATACGGATGCAGGAAATTTGCTACCTGGTAATCTCAAATCGTCCTTTGTCGCACGCGGGCCATTACTTCGCTTACCAGCAGCTCGACCGAGTCTGCCGGCAGCGTAAAACAACCGCTTTCGGTCACAATTTGGATGGTCTTTCGGGTGCTGTCAACGATGACCTGGCAAGTCTTGCACTCGCGCAGGTGCTCCTCAAGATGGGCTCGAAGGTCGGAACCGGCGGTGTCGTCGATGTAGTCCCCAAATTCCGCCAGGAAGTCAGCGCAGCTAAGCATCCGTTTTCTCCGGGCGAATGAAGTGGGGGGCGAGACTCTCTCGAAGCATAAGCCGTCCCCGTAAGACCCGCCAACCGCAGGACTGCCCCGCGAACCAATTCGCTCCTTTGCGAGGCGGCTAATAGCTGCTCTGGATCGTCCGCCCATTTCTGGACTTGTCTCGGGCGAAATCCCTCATCGTCTTCGTCAAGAGATTCCGCAGGCTTACGCTGCCGCAGAATATCCGTTCCCGCATGGATCGCAATGCTGGTCAGCCAGGTCGAGAACTTGGATCGTCCCTGGAAATTGCCGATATTCTCAAACGCCTTCAAGAACACTTCCTGCGTGGCATCGTGGGCATCGTCGATGTTTCCCAGAAGTCCCGCCAGGGTTCCAAATATCCGCCGGGAATGCCGGCGCACCAACTCCTCAAACACGTCAATGTCGCCGTCCCGGACTCGCGCCACCAGGACAAAATCGGGGTCATCGGGAAGCGTCTTATCGGGGATGAGACGGGCCTTGTCGGAGGAAAGATACAAATCTTTTAGGCCGAAAACTCTACGTGGCGGGAAATCGGGTGCGGCTCCGACGCCCGCCTGTAACGTGTTGAGGAAGCTGCCCAATCCTGCCACTACGACCGCCTCGACGATGTGTTGTTCGGTAAAGCCATGGGTACGGAGGCGCTCCGGGTCAAACCGTTGGCCCGATCCGCCGGATTGGGTCGCAAGTTTGCGACATTCGTCCAGCAATGTCCGATCTTTCTCGGCAAGCCCACTCTGCCGATGATCTTCTACGATTTGGTCGCACTCTTCGAGTGGAATTCCGAGTATGTTCAGTACCTGGCTATGCAGGGTGGCGCAGTATGTGTTCAGGTTGGCGGAGGAAATCGCCAACAGAATGCACTCCTTTTGAACACGACTCAGCCCGTCTTCGGGAAACAGAATGGCTTCAAGCAATCCCACTTCCGCATCCAGCAGCTCGGGAGTCACACTCCGAAGCCGGTACAGATTCGGCAAAAACCCGTATTGTTCACGAAGTACGACTGAGGCGGGAGAATCGGCGCATGAATCTAGAGCAAAGCTAAGATTAAGATAAGGACCTGATGCTTTTGGCCAGCTAGTTGGTTCGGACACATTTAAAACCTCGCCGGGGGCTGGCGATGCCAATTCCGGATCAGCGTGTGGGCGCAGCCCGTCCGCCAGAGTGCAAAGCATGAGGCCCAAAGAGGTCGTTGCGACTGCCTCCAAGATAGCCTGTTCGTCGAATCCGGAACTCTTGAGAGCCTCAACGTCGTGTGCCGAAACCCGAGGGCCATGTTTTGCGAGCCTGAGAGAGAAGTCCCTGAGAGAAAAGTCAAAGACCGCCGAGTTCCGGTCGGGCAAGACAGGAACACCCTGTGCGAACAGCGCCCGGCAATAGTCGCTGCCCCGGACCGTCGCGACACCGCTAAGAATCGTATCTTTCTGGTTCCTGCTCAGCCGCCGCTGCTGAACCAAAACGGCATCGATGAGGCGCTGTTCGGCCTCGATGGCGCGCGGCAGAACACTCTGCGCCCGAAACAGGTTAGGCAGAACTCCATACACGGCAATCAGTTGCGGATATGACCTCAACGGGTCATTGATGCTGGTCGCAAACCGACTCATAGGCGCTGCCAACCGGCCTGCCAGTATATCCCGACCCTCCTCGGGTTGTGTTTGCACCTTGGAACGGTGAAAACCTCTTGGTATAGACTGTTGCCACTGCTTGGGGAGGTTGTGGATATGAGCTATCTGCGTAACCAGCCGTATGACGAGAAGGACTTTCCGGCGTTTACCGCCATAAAAGAGCAGTTGGGATTTCTGCCCAATTTCTTCATCGCTCAAACCGCACGTCCGGACATGATTGACGCCGAAATTGCCATGACCGGCAATCTCAATCTTAAAGACGGCGCGCTGGCGCGAAGGCAAAAGGAATACATCTTCCTGGTGTGTTCAGCGGCAAACCTCAGCACCTATTGCGTAACGGCGCATTGCGAAATGGTGCGCATGCTCGGTCTTGAGGGACCTGAGCCCGAGCAGATCGCGATCGACTACGTTCACACCAAGATTCCGGTGGCCGACAAGGCACTCCTGAATTTCTGTTCCAAGCTCAACAGCCAGACAACCAAAATCGGACCGAGTGATGTCGAGGCCCTCCGTACATACGGCTTCAGCGAGCAGCAGATCCTTGAGGCTATCCTTCTGGTCGGCTGGGCGAAATTTGCGAACACAGTCGCGTTTGGTCTCGGGACGGTGCCTGACTTTGAAAATCGAAGAATCGCCGAAGAGTTAGGGAAGGCTCGAGCCGACAGCCGACAAACCCAGATGCCTGCACTCGGCTAGTCCCGCCATCCGCAGCGGTCTCACTTTCGTTTGGCCGCCAAGTGATCATTCAGCTTCTTGTAGATCCTGGAACTGATCTTTGAGGAAATCTCGAAGGCTCGTCCGTCGCCTACGAGCCTGACCACATTACGTGCGCCATCCAGGATGGCGCTGCAGTGAGTGCAATCCTTGAAGTGAGAGGACATATCGGCTCGAAGCCCCGAATCTACCTCGTCGTCAAGATAGTTTGAAATCTGCCGCCACACCTCTTCGCACTCGATTTCAATTGGCTTTTTGGCCACTTGCCTTGCTCCCATTCTCGTCCTCAAGCACTTGCAACTCTATGAGACCCCGTAACCCCAGAAAGGTGACAATCATCATCGCCCCAGGCAAAGTTATGAGGATGCTCCGGACCCACTTTCATGCTTATTCGCCTGGCTAAATACGAGGCGCGTGCCGTCCAGGTTCGAACTGGCTCGCGCCCCTCTGGTTGAACGGTTCTTACTTTACGGGCGAGCTGAAGCTGGCTTCACCCAAATTGACCTCGGCGAACGCGCACCAGATCACCACCTTGGACACGTTCTTCACATAGCTGGGCACGACGATTTCTTTTTTGAACTTGTCGCCGATGAATGCCTTGGTCTTCAGCTTGTCGACGAGATAGATGTTGCCGTCGGAGTCCACCAATTGCCAGTGCGGGTCCGGCGTATCCGGCACGACGAAGTCGTCCGACAGGGTGAGTACGCTCTTGCCGCCTTGCGTACTATGGGTGACGTGTCCTTTATTGGCCTTCGGACCCTGAAATTGGCTCGAGGTGTGCATGTCTTGAGCCAATGCCGAAACGGCGAACAGCACCGTCGCCATCACCAGCCCCCGGAGTAGAAATTGCCTTGTCTTGTTCATTTTCATTCCTTTTTTTGGTGCTCGAGATTGATTTGTGCGCCTGCTCACGCAACTGGGCGATGAATCGTTAACGATTCGCGAACCCGATTTGATGTGGGCTCATCTGCCATGCTGAACTGCTCACGTGGCAGTAGGATTCAGAACTCTCGTGAAGGTTTCACGGCCGATCGCAACTCGATTTCAAATGTGACACGGATTCTCGGCTGTCACCTTCGTCGCCTCGGGGCATCCAATACACGGTGGTACTCGTGCCGCACAAATCAGCTGCCATAAAGATCGATTGCTATCAGGTCCGCACAGAGCTATCCAATTACATCGAGGCCGATCTCCAGCCTCAGCTCCGATTACAGATCGAGGAACATCTTAGGGACTGTGATCACTGCGCAGCTGTGTACGACGGCGTGAGGAATGTCGTGCGACTGATGGGCGACGAGAGGATTATTGAGCTGCCCGAAGGGTTCAGCCAGCGCCTATACAGGCGTGTGATGTCGGGCGTATAGGCTGGAGGCAGATACTAACCATCCTGTTTCCGACAAACAGTCTTTTCCGCTGCGCCGTCCCTAAGCGCACCATCCGCTGACTATGAACCCGATTGTCAAACTGTCACTTCTTTCCAACATCCGAATCACACCGGGCAGATCATGAATGCTGCCGAGCACAACCCGCTGCTTGAAACGCCGAACCTGGCGGTTACGCAAATGCAGACGCCGACGAACAGTGCGATGTCGTCGGCGCCCAAACTGGGTGCCGTGGCGTCTGTAAGCCTTCACTGGCCTGAATACCTGATGGAAGCAGGGCTGCTCGGTGCGTTCATGGTGTCGGCTTGCGTCTTCGGCGCGCTGTATGAGTTTCCGCAGTCGCCAGTCCATCAAGCGATTATGTCTCGCGTGTTACGGCGACTGCTGATGGGAATGTCCATGGGGCTTACAGCCATCGCGATCATCTATTCGCCATGGGGAAAGCAGTCGGGCGCCCACATTAACCCGTCGGTTACACTCACCTTTTTCCGGTTGGGCAAAATCAAGGCCTGGGATGCGCTCTTCTATATAACCTCGCAATTCTTGGGCGCGGTTCTGGGAGTCCTGGTCGTCGCATCCTTTCTGGGCAAGGAACTCTCTGATCCAGCGGTGCGCTATGTCGTTACCTTGCCTGGGCCGCATGGGCCGTGGGTAGCGTTGTTTGCGGAATTCATCATCGCGTTCGTACTGATGTCCGCGGTCCTTTATTTTTCCAATCATCACCGCCTGGACCGTTACACCGGACTCTTTGCCGGCTTGTTGGTCGCCACCTACATCACCCTGGAAGCGCCATTCTCCGGGATGAGTATGAATCCCGCTCGAACCTTCGGCTCGGCCTTCCCTCCCATGATCTGGGATGGGCTCTGGATCTACCTGACCGCACCGCCGCTGGGCATGCTGGCGGCGGCTGAGATCTATCTGTGGCGGAAAGGACGGCTGGCAGTGAAGTGCTGCAAACTTCACCACGACAACGACAAGCGCTGCATTTTTTGCGGAGCCAATGGAGGATTCGCATCATGACCGACAATCGCTATGACGTGATCATCATCGGAACCGGCGCGGGCGGCGGAACGCTCGCCTACCACCTGGCGCCCTCGGGAAAGCGGATCCTGATTCTCGAGCGCGGTGACTATGTTCCCCGAGAGAAAGCGAACTGGGATCCGCAACTCGTAAACGTGGACGCCCACTACAACGCAAAGGAATCCTGGCTCGATAAGGACGGAAAAGACCTGCATCCCCATACCAACTACTACGTCGGAGGCAACACCAAGTTCTACGGCGCTGCACTGTTCCGTCTGCGCAAAGAGGATTTCGGAGAACTGCGCCACCACGGCGGTATCTCACGCTCCTGGCCGCTCGGTTATGACGACCTGGAACCCTATTACACTCAGGCCGAGAATCTCTACCAGGTGCACGGCAACCGCGGAGAAGATCCAACCGAGCCCCCGTCGAACTCGCCCTATCCCTGGCCTGCGGTCAGCCACGAGCCGCGCATTCAGCAACTGTCCGACGACTTCGCGCGCTCGGGTCTGAAGCCCTTCCACGTTCCGGTCGGCGTCATGCTCGACGAAAAGAACCCGCACACAAGCCGCTGCATTCGTTGCAACACTTGCGATGGCTTTGCCTGTCTGGTGGGCGCGAAGTCCGACGCGCAGGTTGTGTGTATCGATGAAGCCATCAAGCATTCCAACGTCACACTGCTGACGAACTCGCTGGTGAAGCGCCTGGAAACAGATTCATCAGGCCGTGAGGTCAAAAGCGTAGTCGTAGAACGTAACGGCAAAGTCGAAACCTATTCGGCGGATGTGGTTGTCGTCTCGTGTGGCGCCATCAACTCGGCCGCGCTGCTGCTGCGATCCGCCAATGACAAGCATCCTCGCGGGTTGGCCAACAGCTCCGATATCGTAGGCCGCCACTACATGGGACACACCAATTCGGTGATGATGGCCATTTCGAAATGTCCTAACCCAACAATTTTCCAAAAGACGCTAGGAGTCAACGACTTCTACTTCGGCTCGAAAGACTTCGAGTACCCCATGGGTCATATCTCGTTCGTCGGCAAACTGGACGCGATCACTCTGAAGGCTGGCGCGCCGGCCATCGCTCCGAATTTCACTCTGGAGCTGATGGCCAAACACTCGCTCGACTTCTGGCTCACGTCGGAAGACCTGCCCGACCCGGACAATCGGGTCACCATCGGCCGTGACGGCAAAATCGTTCTGACCTACACGCCGAACAATCTGGAAGCCCACGAAAGGCTTCAAAGCAAGTTAAAGCAGGCCATGAAACAGACGAACTGCTCGATGCACGGCCACGAATGCCATCAAGGGTTGTTTGCGCGAAACCTGTACGTCGGACAGCGTATTCCGCTTGCCGGCGTGGCCCACCAGAACGGCACCATTCGTTTTGGACACGACCCGAAAACATCGGTGCTGGATGTCAACTGCAAAGCCCATGACGTCGACAACCTTTACGTCGTGGACGGGAGCTTCTTCCCGTCGAGCGCGGCCGTCAACCCAGCGCTCACCATCATGGCCAACGCACTGCGAGTGGGCGACCACCTGATGAAGCGCATGGGCGTGTCGGCAGAGAAGGTGTCGCAACCAGCTTTAGCAGAGGCCTGAAAAGGTAGAGCCGTCGAGGCGCCGGCGCTACGAGAAGATTATCTATGAACTTTCTTCCATCATCTCGGCTGCGGTCTGGCGTCGTAACTCTCCTGTCTTGGCTGCTGCTGGCTGCTCCTCATTTTGTCGCCGCGCCCGCCCTGGCCCAACAGCCTCCAGTTCTTGTAGACGGCGTAGATGCGATCGGCATCACCGTCTCCGACATGGATCGCGCGGTGGATTTTTATTCCAGGGTCCTCACCTTCGAAAAGGTATCGGACATCGAAGTCGCCGGCGAGAACTACGAGCACCTTGAGGGTGTGTTCGGATTGCGTATGCGCGTGGTGCGAATGCGGCTGGGAGAAGAGTCCATCGAACTCACCGAGTATCTCGTGCCAAAAGGTCGACCGATTCCCATTGATTCACGCAGCAACGATCGCTGGTTTCAGCACATAGCGATCATCGTCAGCGACATGGATAAGGCCTACGCCTGGTTGCGCCAGAATAAAGTGGAATACGCTTCGTCAGGGCCTCAGCGGCTTCCGGACTGGAACAAGAATGCGGCGGGCATCTCGGCGTTCTACTTCAAAGATCCAGATCAGCACCCGGTAGAAGTCCTGCGGTTTCCTCCCGGCAAGGGCCAGGAAAAGTGGCATCGTACCACGGACAAGGTGTTCCTCGGTATTGACCACACCGCGATCGTGGTCTGGGACACCGACGCCAGCGTGCGTTTTTACCGCGATCAGCTGGGAATGCATGTGGCAGGAGAGAGCGAGAACTACGGTACCGAGCAGGAGCACCTGAACAACGTATTTGGCGCCCATCTGCGTATTACAGCGTTGCGAGCCGCAAGCGGACCGGGAATTGAATTGCTGGATTACCTGGCGCCCCGCGACGGACGACCCTTCCCCACGGATGAACAGGCCAACGACATCGTTCACCGGCAGACCGTCTTATCGACTCGAAGCGCCGACGCCGCAGCTCGTCAACTGCAAACCAGCCGCGTGAACTTTGTGTCTTCTGGCGTGGTCGCGAATCAAACGGGACAGTTGGGATTCAACAAAGCTTTCATAGTGCGCGATCCCGACGGCCACGCAGTCGAACTCAAAGAAAAGTAGGAGGAAGAAGCAATGAGCACTGACATTTTAAGCAAGGCTTTTACGACGACACGCGCTCTGGAGCTCGAATACCGGAAGCTGTCTCTCCTTCGCGAAAGCGGACCCGAATTCGAGCTCGCTACGCAAGTCGAGGAAAACGGCAAGCGGCCGCTCATTGCTGAGCTGGCCTGTTTTGCAGATGCGATTTGGCAATAGGAGAATTCTCATGACCCGCGAAGAGATTCGACTGTCAGAATCCGGAGCGCGCCGCAAGCACTGGAAGCGTTGGGGGCCTTACCTCAGCGAGCGCGCGTGGGGCACGGTGCGCGAAGACTACAGCCCGTATGGAAACGCGTGGGAATATCTCTCTCACGACCAGGCACGTTCACGCGCCTACCGCTGGAATGAAGATGGACTGGCCGGCATCAGCGACCGCAAGCAGATGATTTGTTTTGCGCTGGCCCTGTGGAACGAGCGCGATCCCATCCTGAAAGAACGGATCTTCGGCTTGACGGGCAACGAGGGCAATCACGGCGAGGACGTGAAGGAATACTATTTCTACCTCGACTCGACGCCCACGCATTCCTACATGAAGTATCTGTACAAGTATCCCCAGGTGGAATTTCCGTACGGACAGCTGGTGGCCGAAAATCGGCAGCGCGGAAAGAACCAGCCGGAGTTCGAACTGCTCGACACTGGAGTATTCAACGACAATCGCTATTTCGATGTGTTCGTCGAATATGCCAAAGCCGACACCGAAGACATATTGATCAAGATCACGGTCGCGAACCGTGGCCCGGAAGCGGCCAACATTCGCCTGCTGCCGACAGTTTGGTTTCGCAACACATGGTCTTGGGGAAACTCAACCCGGCGGCCCGAGCTACATGAGGCGCGCCCCGCGCCCAACCCGGTGATCGAGCTAAATCACGATCAGCCCGGCAACCGCTGGCTGCATTGCGAAGGCTCTCCAGAGTTGTTGTTCACCGAGAACGAAACCAACGCCCGTCGGTTGTTTGGAGTCGAGAACCGCACTCCGTATGTCAAGGATGGCATCAACGATTATATCGTGCACGGTTCCAAGGATGCAGTGAATCCAGGACACGCCGGCACGAAGGCCGCCGCTCACTATCAGCTCACGATCGGTGCGGGCCAGATCGCCGTTGTCCGCCTCCGCCTTGCCAATTCGGATTTCGAAGGCAAAGACGCTTTTGCCAGCTTTGACAAGACCTTCACCCTTCGGCAAGGCGAGGCCGACGAGTTCTATGCTACGGTGATTCCGCAAGACCTCACACCAGATGCGCAGAACGTAATGCGCCAGGGCTTTG
>WNEZ01004712.1_pt1 | contig 11893 bp, 5 predicted proteins | sample 5400521 | NCBI WGS metagenome assembly WNEZ01 (sample SAMN13153339, study PRJNA577476) | soil metagenome | isolation source: 120 cm saprolite under Douglas fir tree site 2 hole 1 replicate 1 | place: USA:California | collected 2015-04-18
GGCGGGACCTCGGCCGCGGCGCTGCACGAGCTCGAGCGCGGACGGCTCCGGACGGTGATGGCCGACGCGGTCTGGGCCGCCTACCGGCGCACCATCTCCCTGTCGCAGAGCCTCAGCGCCGGCAAGGATCCCGAGCCGATGGCGCCCCGCGGGACCGACTGAAGCCACTCAGCCAGCGAGCGCTGAACCGCGCCTTGCTGGAGCGCCAGTGGCTGCTGCGCCAGCGGAGCGCGCCGGTGGCGGACGCGATCGAGCACCTCTGCGGCATGCAAGCCCAGGTGCCCACTTCGCCATACGTCGGCCTGTGGGCACGCCTGGAGGGCTTCCGCCCCGAGGGCCTGGCTAAACTGATCTCGAACCGGCGGGCCGTCCGGATCGCCCTGATGCGCTCGACCATCCACCTGGTGAGCGCCCGCGATTGCCTTCGGCTCCGCCCCCTGTTCCAGGCCTTCCTGGAACGCGCCCTCTATGCCGGCACCCCGTTCGGGCGCGGGATCGAGGGCGTGGACGTGGCGGCGCTGGTGGCGGCCGCCCGGAAGGTGCTCGATGAGCGGCCTCGAACGCTTGCCGAGCTGGGGACGGTGCTGCACCAGCGCTGGCCCGATCGGGACCCCGCCTCGCTGGCGTACGCCGTCCGCCACCTGGTGCCGCTGGTCCAGGTTCCACCCCGGGGCGTCTGGGGGCGAAGCGGCGCCGCCCGGTGCGCAACCGCGGAAACCTGGCTCGGCCGGCCGGTGCAGGCCAAGCCGTCGCTGGAGAAGCTGATCCTTCGCTACCTGGCCGCATTCGGCCCGGCGACGGTCGCGGACGTCCAGGCCTGGTCCGGTCTGCGGGCGCTACGACCGATCGTCGAGCGACTGCGGCCGCAACTGCGCAGCCTGACGGATGCTGCCGGCCGCGAGCTGCTGGACGTGCCCGACGGGGCGCTGCCTGATCCCGGCACCCCGGCTCCGCCACGGTTCCTGCCCGAGTATGACAACCTGCTGCTGGCGCACGCCGACCGCACCCGCGTCGTGTCGGAGAAGCATCGCTCCGTCATCGGATTCCGGACGCTTCTGGTCGATGGCCTGGTCAGGGCGACGTGGACGGTTGCGCGCCAGCCGGCGGCGGCCACCCTGACCGTGGAGTGCTTGACGCCACTCCGAAAGGCCGAGCGCCCCGCGGTTGAGGATGAAGGGACTCGGCTCCTCGCGTTCCTGGCCCCGGACGCCAAAAAACACGAGATCCGGTTCGTGTAGCGAGGGCCACCCCCTCCCCGACCCTCCCCCTGAGGGGGAGGGAGAGGGGGGCGTTTAGCTTGCCGGAGCCGCGGGGACCGCGGGGACTGGGGCTGAGACCGGCGCGGGCGCCTCCGCGTAGATCTTGAAGGCCTCCTCGCGCAGCTTCTGGTAGTAGTCGAGGCCGGTGCCGGCCGGGATCAGCTTGCCGATGATCACGTTCTCCTTGAGCCCGCGCAGCCGGTCGACCTTGCCCGAGATGGCGGCTTCGGTCAGGACCCGGGTGGTTTCCTGGAATGACGCGGCACTGAGCCAGCTGGCCGTGTTGAGGGCGGCCTTGATCAGGCCCAGCAGCACAGTTTGGGCGACCGACGGGTCACCACCTTCGGCCAGCACCCTGGCGTTGGCCTCCTCGTACTCCCACTGGGAGACGATCTCGCCGGGCAGCAGGTCGGTATCGCCGGCCGAGTCAATCCGAACCTTGCGCATCATCTGCCGAACGATAACCTCGATGTGCTTGTCGTTGATGTCGACACCCTGGGACCGGTACACCCGCTGGACCTCTTCCACCAGGTAGGTCTGGACGGCTTCACGGCCGAGCACGTGCAGCAGCTCCTGCGGGCTGATGGAGCCCTCCGTGATCTGCTGGCCGGCCTTGATCTTCTGGCCAGCCGTGACGTTGATGCGAGAGCCGTGCGGGATCGGATATTCCCGCGCCTCCTCGTCGGTCGACCGGATCACGATCTGGTTCTTCTCGATCCGGGCCACCCCGGTGGCGCGCGAGCGCAGCACCTGGTCCTGGCCGTCCTCGCCCGGCCCCTTGGCGATCTCCTGGCCTTCCTGGACCGCATCGCCGCTGGCGACCAGCGACTGCATCTTCCCGGTCAGGACGTAGGGCACGTCGTAGACGTCGCGCGACGTGACCTTGACCTTGCGCGTTCCCTCACCGCGGATGACCTCGACTTCGCCGTCGATCTCCGAGATGATGGCCTTGCCCTTGGGGATGCGAGCTTCGAACAGCTCTTCGACCCGGGGCAGACCCTGGGTAATGTCCGTCCCGGCGACACCGCCGGTGTGGAACGTCCGCATGGTGAGCTGGGTCCCCGGCTCTCCGATGGACTGGGCGGCGATCACGCCCACCGCCTCCCCAATCTCCACCAGCTTGCCGGTCGCCAGGTTACGCCCGTAGCAGTGGCGGCACACGCCTTCTCGGGCCTGGCAGGTGAGGACGGACCGCACCTTGACCTGGTTGACGCCCGCCTCGATGATGGCGCGCGCCTGGACGTCGCTGATATCGCCGCCTTCTTTAACAAGAATTTCTTGGGTCTGTGGATGGCGGACCTCGGCGGCGGCGATCCGGCCGGCCACCCGCTCGAAGAGCGGCTCGGTCAGCGCCCGCTCTGCCGAGATGTCGGTCACCCAGATGCCGGCCGTGGTCTTGCAGTCTTCGATGCGCACGATGACGTCCTGCGCCACGTCCACCAACCGGCGGGTCAGGTACCCGGAGTCGGCGGTGCGCAGGGCGGTGTCCGCCAGACCCTTGCGGGCGCCGTGGGTGGAGATGAAGTACTCGAGCACGGTCAGCCCTTCGGAGAAGTTGGCCTTGATCGGCAGGTCGATGATCCGGCCGGTGGGGTCGGCCATCAGGCCGCGCATCCCGGCCAGCTGCCGGATCTGCTGCACGTTCCCGCGGGCGCCGGAGTTGGCCATCATGAACACCGGGTGGAGCTCGTCGAAGCTCTTCATGGTGGCCGCCGTGACCTCCTCGGTCGCCTGGGTCCAGAGGTCCACCGTCTGCGTATAGCGCTCGTCGTCGGTGATCAGGCCACGCCGGAACTGGAGGTCGATGTCCCCCAGCTTCTTTTCGGCCTTGCCGATGATCTGGGACTTCTCGGCCGGGGTCTTGATGTCCATGGCGGAGATGGTGACCCCCGCCTTGGTGGCGTAGGCGAAGCCCAGCCGCTTGATTTCGTTGGCGACCCGCGCCGTCTCCTCATTGCCGTACAGCCGGAAACACTCGGCCACGATCGACCGCAGGGTCTTCTTGTCGAAGACCCGGTTCTGGAACCGCATCGGCTCGCCCTGGCCCTCCATGGGCTGCTTGCCCAGCGGCAGGACCTGGTTGAACATGACCCGGCCCGCCGACGTCCTCACCAGGGCCCCATCGACCCGCACCCGGACCTCTTGCTGGATGTCGACGCGCTTGTTCTGGAGCGACAGCAACGCCTCATCCGCGGTGCCGAAGGTGGGCAGGTCCTGGTCCTTGATCTGGGGGGTGGGCTTGATCATGGTCAGGTAGTACGAGCCCAGCACGATGTCCTGGGTCGGGCTGATGACCGGGTGGCCATCGCTGGCCGACAGGATGTTGTTGGACGACATCATCAGGTTCTTGGCCTCCGCCACGGCACCGCTGAACAGGGGCACGTGGACCGCCATCTGGTCGCCGTCGAAGTCGGCGTTGAAGGCGGTGCAGACCAGGGGGTGAATCTGGATGGCCGAGCCCTCCACGAGCACGGGCATGAAGGCCTGGATGCCGAGTCGGTGCAGGGTGGGCGCCCGGTTCAGAAGCACAGGATGCTCCTTGATCACCTCGTCCAGGACGTCCCACACCTCGGGCCGCACCCGTTCCACCATCCGCTTGGCCGACTTGATGTTCTGCGTGTAGCCCTTGTTGACCAGCTCGCGCATGACGAACGGCTTGAACAGCTCGAGCGCCATCTTCTTGGGCAGACCGCACTCGTGCAGCCGCAGCTCCGGGCCGACCACGATGACGGAGCGGCCCGAGTAGTCCACGCGCTTGCCGAGCAGGTTCTGGCGGAACCGCCCCTGCTTGCCCTTCAGCATGTCGGAGAGGGACTTCAGCTTCCGGTTGCCGGTGCCGGTGATGGCCCGGCCGCGGCGGCCGTTGTCGATCAGCGCATCCACCGCTTCCTGCAGCATCCGCTTCTCGTTGCGCACGATGATCTCCGGCGCGCCCAGCTCCAGCAGCCGCTTCAGGCGGTTGTTGCGGTTGATGACGCGCCGGTACAGGTCGTTCAGATCAGACGTGGCAAACCGGCCGCCGTCCAGCTGCACCATGGGGCGCAGTTCGGGCGGAATGACCGGCAGCACGTCCAGGATCATCCAGGTCGGTGAGGCATTCGACTTGCGGAAGGCCTCCACCACCTTGAGCCGCTTGATGGCCTTCTGGCGCTTCTGCCCGGAGGAGGACTTGGACTCCTCCCGGAGCACGAGCGACTCCTGGACCAGGTCGATGCGGGCCAGCAGGTCCTTGATGGCCTGCGCTCCGATGCCGGCCTTGAAGACCTTGCCGAACTTCTCGGCAAAGTCTCGGTAGTCCTGGTCGCTCAGCAGCTGCTTGGGCTGGAGCGCCTCCAGCTGGGTCTTCGAGGATTCGATGTCGCCGGACAGCCCCTCGATGTCCTTCTTGAGCCGCTGGTCCAGGACCGCGACCTTTTCCTCGTGCGTTTCCCGCCACTTGGCGATCTCCGCGTCGGAGTGGGCCTTCAGCTCCTGCTGCTGCTTCTTGGTTGCCGCCTGGACCTTGTCGATCTTCTTCTCGACCTGCTTGGGCAGCTCGCGGGCCAGCTTGTCCTCGAACAGCGTGCCCTTGGGGATGATGACGTCTTCCTCGTCCCCTTCACCGATAGTGAAGTTGGTGGCGGCCTTCTTCCCCTTCTGGGCCTTGATCTTTTCGACCAGCTCCTTGGCCCGGGAGGTCATGGCGTCGGCGGTCTCGTCCAGCTCCTCATCGAGAGCCTTGACCTTGCCGCGCGTGTCCTCCTGCTTGGCCTTGACCTTCTGGTCGAGCTCTTCCTTCAGCTCCTTGACCTGGGCGTCGCGCTCCTCCTGGAGCTTGAGCACCCGGTCGTTGTGCTGCGGCGAGGTCTTGGAGAGGTACTCCTTGCGGGCGTCCTCGTCGATGTGGGTGACGATGTAGTTGGCAAAATAGAGAACCTTCTCCAGGTTGCGGGGGGACATGTCCAGCAGCAGGCCCATCCGGGACGGGATGCCCTTGAAGTACCAGACATGGCTGACCGGCGAGGCCAGCTTGATGTGGCCCATCCGCTCCCGGCGCACCTTGGAGCGGGTGACCTCCACCCCACACTTGTCGCAGATGATGCCCTTGTAGCGGTACCGCTTGTACTTCCCGCAGTGGCACTCCCAGTCCTTCTGGGGGCCGAAGATCTTTTCGCAGAACAGGCCATCCCGCTCTGGCTTGAGGGTGCGGTAGTTGATCGTCTCCGGCTTGGTAACTTCGCCGTGCGACCACGACAGAATGGTCTCCGGCGAGGCCAGGGAGAGCTTCAACGCGTCGAAATTTTCTAGCTTCAGCGTCATGAATTACCTCTTACGGAACCAGTGGATTCTGTGAGCGGGCGGCCGACCAATCGGATTCGTCGATCTCGTCGCGTTCCAGGTTGATGCCCAGGTCGAGCGGCATCTCGGAGATGTCGTCCTCACTGAGCAGCACCTGCTTCTGGCCGTCGGACTGGATCTCGACGCCGAGCGCCAGGCCTTCCAGCTCCTTGACGAGGACCCGGAAGGACTCGGGGATCCCGGCTTCCAGCGTGTTCTCGCCCTTGACGATGGCCTCGTAGGCCTTGACCCGGCCCACGATGTCGTCGGACTTGACGGTCAGGATCTCCTGCAGGATGTGGGAGGCGCCGTAGGCTTCCAGCGCCCAGACCTCCATCTCGCCGAAGCGCTGCCCGCCGAATTGGGCCTTGCCGCCCAGCGGCTGCTGGGTGACCAGCGAGTAGGGACCCGTCGAGCGGGCGTGGATCTTGTCTTCGACCAGGTGGGCCAGCTTCATCATGTAGATGTAACCGACCGTGACCGGGTGGTCGAACGGCTCGCCATGCCGCCCGTCGCGCAGCGTGTTCTTGCCCGACATCGGCAACCCGGCCTTGCCCAGCTGCTCCTCGATGAACTCTTCGGAGGCGCCGTCGAAGACTGGCGTGGCGACCTTCAGGCCCATCGCGTGCGCGGCCCAACCCAGGTGGGTCTCCAGGACCTGCCCCAGGTTCATCCGGCTGGGCACCCCGAGGGGGTTGAGGACGATCTCGACCGGCGTCCCATCCGGCATGTAGGGCATGTCCTCCACCGGCAGGATGCGGGCGATGACGCCCTTGTTCCCGTGGCGGCCGGCCATCTTGTCGCCCTGCGCGATCTTGCGCTTCTGGGCGACGTAGACCCGGACCAACTCGTTGACGCCCGGCGCCAGCTCGTCCTTGGTCTCGCGGCTGAAGATCTTGACGTCGACCACGATCCCGCGCTCACCGTGGGGCACGCGCAGGGAGGAGTCGCGGACCTCGCGGGCCTTCTCGCCGAAGATGGCACGCAACAGGCGTTCCTCGGCCGAGAGCTCGGACTCGCCCTTGGGGGTGATCTTGCCCACCAGGATGTCGCCCGGATGCACCTCGGCGCCGATGTAGATGATGCCGCGCTCGTCCAGGTTCTTCAGCGTCTCGTCGCTGACGTTCGGGATGTCGCGGGTGATCTCTTCGGGTCCCAGCTTGGTGTCGCGAGCCTCGATCTCGTACTCCTCAATGTGGATAGAGGTGTACTTGTCCTCGCGGACCACGGACTCCGAAATCAGGATGGCGTCCTCGTAGTTGTAGCCCTCCCAGGGCATGAACGCCACCAGGATGTTGCGGCCCAGCGCCAGCTCACCCTCCGAGGTGGCCGGCCCGTCGGCCAGCACCGTGCCGGCCTCGACGTGCGTGCCGGCTTCCACCAGCACCCGCTGGGAGAGGCAGGTACCCTGGTTGGAGCGGACGAACTTGTGGATCGAGTACCACTCCTCCGGGGTCCCGTCGTCGGGCTTGAAGAGCACGCCGAAGTCCTTCTTGGAACTCTCCGGGCCGCCGCCGGTTCCTGCCGGCGCCGGCGCCGCGCAGGACACCACGGTGCCGGCCTTGCGGGCGACGATCATCTCCCCGGAGTCCTTGGCCGCCGCCACCTCCATGCCGGTGCCGACGATGGGCGGTTCGGTGACCATCAAGGGCACCGCCTGGCGCTGCATGTTGGAACCCATCAACGCGCGGTTGGCGTCGTCGTGCTCCAGGAAGGGGATCAGCGCGGTAGCCACGCTCACGGTCTGCTTGGGCGATACGTCCATGTACTCGATCCGCTCCACCGGCGACACCAGGAAGTGGTTCTTGGTGCGGGCCGTGGTGCGCTCTTCCAGGAAGTTGCCGTCGGTGTCCACCGGGGCGTTGGCCTGGGCCACGATCCACTTGTCTTCCTCGTCCGCGGCCAGGAACTGGATCTCGGCGCTGACCCAGGGCTTGATCCGGATGTCACCGGCCCTGGCCTTGACCAGCTGGTCCGCCAGGTCGCGATCCAGCACCTGCCCCGCCTTGACCAGCTTGGCCTTGCGGTTGGCGGGATCCGTTACGTCCTCGGTCACCGTGCGGCCGACCAGCCGGTCGCGGTAGTCGCGCGTGGCGGGCATGGCGTTGTACACCCGCCGGAACGGGGTTTCGATGAAGCCGTACTCGTTGACCCGGGCGAACGTCGCCAGGGAGCCGATCAGCCCGATGTTCGGGCCTTCCGGCGTTTCGATGGGGCAGATCCGGCCGTAGTGCGAGTGGTGGACGTCCCGGACGTCGAAGCCGGCCCGCTCCCGCGAGAGACCGCCCGGGCCCAGGGCCGACAGGCGGCGCTTGTGGGTGAGCTCGGCCAGCGGGTTGGTCTGGTCCATGAACTGGGACAGCTGGCTGGACCCGAAGAACTCCTTGATGGCGGCTACCACCGGCCGGGCGTTGATCAGGCTGGCCGCGGTCACGGTGGCCGCGTCGGTGATGGTCATCCGTTCCTTGATGATCCGTTCCATCCGGATCAGGCCCATCCGGAACTGGTTCTGGAGCAGCTCGCCGACCGCCCGCACCCGGCGGTTGCCCAGGTGGTCGATGTCGTCCGGCTCCCCGCGCCCGTTGTTGAGTTCGATGAGCTTGCGGATGATGGCCAGGAAGTCGTCGTTGGACAGGGTGCGGACGTTCATGTCCGTGCCCAGGCCCAGCCGGCGGTTCAGCTTGAACCGGCCGACCTTGGACAGGTCGAATCGCCGGGCGTTGAAGAACAGGGCGCTCAGCAGGGAGCGGGCGTTCTCCACCGTTGGCGGGTCACCGGGCCGGATCTTCTTGTACATCTCGATCAGGGCGTCGTTGACGTCCGTCGAGACGTCCTTCTCCAGCGTGGACTCGATGAACCGATGCTCCGGGCTGTTGTCCACGTCGGCGAAGAGCCGCTTGATCTCGTCGTTGGAGCCGTAGCCGAGGGCGCGCACCAGGGTGGTCACCGGGATCTTCCGCTTGCGGTCGATCTTGACGGTGAGCACGTCCTTGCCCGAGGTCTCGATCTCCAGCCAGGCGCCCCGATTGGGAATCAGCTTGGCGGCGTACAGCATCCGGCCGGACGCCCGGTCCTCGGCCGAGGTGAAGTAGATGCCCGGCGACCGTACCAACTGGGAGACGACCACCCGCTCGGTGCCGTTGATGATGAAGGTGCCTTCCTCGGTCATGATCGGGAAGTCGCCCATGAACACCTCGGATTCCTTGATCTCGCCGGCGTTCTCGCCGGTCTTGATAGTCAGCCGGGTGTTGATCCGCAGGGGGGCCGCGTAGGTCATGTCGCGGTTGCGGCACTCTTCCTTGTCGAACTTGGGCAGCCCGAACTCGTAGTCCAGGAATTTCAGCTCGTAGTTCTTGGTCGTGTAGTCGGTGATGGGGTTGATCTCTTCGAAGAGCTCCCGCAGGCCCTCCCGCTTGAACCAGGCGAACGAGCGCAGCTGGGTATCGATCAGGTTGGCGACAGGGAGCATTTCCGGGATTCGGCCGTAGTTGATCCGACGACCGTTCACGGGCGGAGCCGGCGCTTGGACCATGAGACAGTGACTCCTTTAGATGAAGGGGAAGGTGGGCAAACCGGTAGTGCTGCAGGCGCGGAAAGGCCACCCAGCCAGCACGACCGCTAATCCTAGCACGGTGGTATACCCACCGTCAAGCACGCACAAACCTGCCTCGCGAAGCGCCAGCTTCGCGAAAACCCCGCAGCTCCCTGCGGGCGGCTACCGGTCAGGCGTCAAATCGAAGGAAATCAGACTAATCGGAGGGATATTACCACGGTCCCCCCAGGTGAGGATAGGGGTCCTTAGCCCGGATCCATCGATCGGACGACGCAGATTGGGATGCGGGGCGAGATGAGCGGAAGGAGGCGACGAGCACGCGAGGGGCGCGCACCCGTCGGTGCGTAACGGAGCGCGCACAGGAGACGACGCACCGATCGCCCGTCCCGCGCCCAAGATGCGAGTTCGACTCGGTGGATTCGGGCTTAAAGGGCCCCTACCAGCTCCTGGATCCGCTCGTCCGACAGGGGCACATCTTCCAGCTTCCCGGCGAAGTAGGCGTCGTAGGCGCCCAGGTCCAGCAGCCCGTGGCCGCTCAGGTTGAACAGGATGGTCGGGGACTCCCCCGCCTCCCGGGCCCGAACCGCCTCATCGATGACGGCCCGGACGGCGTGGGCGCTTTCCGGGGCGGGAATGGTGCCTTCCGCCCGGGCGAACTGGACCGCCGCCTCGAACACGGTCTTCTGGGGGTAGGCCACCGCCTCGATGATCCCGTGGTCAACCAGGCCGGAGACGAGGGGCGCCATCCCGTGGTAGCGGAGCCCGCCAGCGTGAATAGAGGCCGGCACGAACGTATGGCCCAGGGTGTGCATCTTGACCAGCGGGGTCATCCCCACCGAGTCGCCGAAGTCGTAGGTGTACTTGCCCCTGGTGATGGAGGGTGAGGCGTCCGGCTCGACCGCCAGGAAGCGGGTCTTTCGCCCGGACTTCAGGCGCTCCCGGACGAACGGCAGGGCCAGGCCGGAGAAGTTGCTGCCGCCGCCCACACAGCCGACCACCAGGTCGGGCATGGCCCCGGCCCGCTCCATCTGGAGCATGGCCTCCTCGCCGATGATGGTCTGGTGCAGGAGCACGTGGTTGAGGACGCTGCCCAGCGAATACTTGGTGTCCTCCCGGGAGGCCGCGTCTTCGACCGCCTCGGAGATGGCGATCCCCAGGCTGCCCGGCGAATCGGGGTCCTGCTCCCGGATCTTGCGGCCGGCCGCCGTCAGCGGTGACGGGCTGGGGACGACGTCCGCCCCCCAGACGTGCATCATGCTCTTGCGGTAGGGCTTCTGCTCGTAGCTGATGCGGACCATGTAGATCATGCACTCGAGCTCGAAGACCTTGGCGGCGAAAGCCAGGGCACTCCCCCACTGGCCGGCGCCGGTCTCGGTGCTCAGGCGCTTGGTGCCTTCGGCCTTGTTGTAGAAGGCCTGCGCTACGGCCGTGTTCGGCTTATGGGAGCCGGCCGGGCTCACGCCCTCGTACTTGTAGTAGATGCGGGCGGTGGTGTTCAGGGCCTTCTCGAGCCGGCGAGCCCGCAGCAGCGGGGTTGGCCGCCAGAGCCGGTAGATGTCCTGTACCGGCTGGGGGATGTCGATGAAGCGGTCGGTCGAGACCTCCTGCTTGATCAGCTCCATCGGGAACAGCGGCGCCAGGTCGGCCGGGCCGATCGGCTGGCGGGTCGCCGGATGGAGCGGCGGGCTGGGCGGGAACGGCAGGTCGGCCAGGATGTTGTACCAACGAGTCGGCATCTCCTGCTCGTCGAGCAGGATCTTGGTGGCGGCGCTAGGCGCTTGAACGCTCATGGAGCCCTCCCTCCTTAGTGGTGCACCCGTTGTAGCACGGAGGGCCACCGGAGGGAAGGGGCGTCTACCCGGCCCCGCGAAGGGTCATTCCCTCCCCGCCTCCCCGCGAGCGGAGAGACCTTCGAGTCCACCCCCCGCCCCGACCCTCCCCCGCGAGCGGGGGAGGGAGAAAAGGCCCTTGCGACTTACTTAATCTCGACTCCGGCGCCGGCGTCCTTGAGCTTCTTGGCCACGGCCTCGGCTTCCTCGCGGTTGACGCCTTCCTTGACCGCTTTGGGCGCCTGGTCGACCAGGTCCTTGGCCTCTTTCAGGCCGAGACCGGTGATCTCGCGGACGACCTTGATGACGCCGATCTTGGCGTCGCCCGGGCCGGTCAGGATGACGTTGAACTCGGTCTTCTCCGCCTCGGGGGCGGCCGCCGCTGCAGCGGCAGGAGCCGCGGCCACGGCCACCGGAGCCGCAGCCGTCACGCCGTATTCCTGCTCAATGGCCTTGACCGCGTTCATCACGTCGACCACGGTCCATTCCTTCAACGCCGCTACGAAGTCGTCGACAGTTACCTTCGCCATCAAATTCCTCCTTGTCTAAGCGGCCGGTGCCGGCGCAGCGGCCGGCGGTTCCGTCTTTTCTTTCTGGGTCCGAAGTGCGTCCAGCGTTCGAGCGAGCTGGCCAATGGGGGCCTGCAGCACGCTCGCGAGATTGCCGAGCGGCGCCTGCAGCGCGCCCAGCAGGCGGCTGAGCAGGACGTCCTTGGTGGGTAGTTCGGCGAGCTGACCCACGGTGTTGGCATCGAGCAGGCGCCCCTGCAGGATGCCGCTCTTGATCACCATCTTGCGATTGGCGCGGATGTATTCACTCAGGAGCCGCGCGGGAATGGCCGGATCGTCGCGACCGAAGATCATGGCCACCGGGCCGGTGAGCTCCTTCTCCAGCACACCCAGCCCGGCGGCATTGGCGGCCCGCCGCGCCAGGGT
>WNEZ01004715.1_pt1 | contig 11892 bp, 9 predicted proteins | sample 5400521 | NCBI WGS metagenome assembly WNEZ01 (sample SAMN13153339, study PRJNA577476) | soil metagenome | isolation source: 120 cm saprolite under Douglas fir tree site 2 hole 1 replicate 1 | place: USA:California | collected 2015-04-18
CAAGAGTGATTCTGAATTGGCGAAAATTCCGGTGATTATGGTTACCGTCGTGGACAACGAGGCCAGGGGATTGGATTTGGGCGCCTCTAATTATCTCATCAAGCCGGTCGAGCGGGACCGCCTTGCAGTTCTTGTAGAAAAGCACCGGGTCGCGCGATCTTCCACTATCACGGACGCCAATGCGGTCCCCTTATCTTATGTAGCAGAGGGTCAGGCAGGCCGTAAGACAGCCGGAACCAGAGTTTCCAGGACTAGGAGAAACTAGAATGCCGAAAATCTTGCTAGTCGAAGACAACGAAATGAATAGGGACATGCTGTCCAGACGGCTTCAGCGCAAGGGCTATAGTGTCGTCACCGCGGAGGATGGCGAGAAGGGTCTCTTGCTGGCGCGTTCGGAAGCACCTGACCTCATTCTCATGGACATAAGTCTCCCGGTTATGGGTGGTTGGGAAGTAACTCGTCTCCTCAAGGCTAACGAGTCTACTCGCCATATCCCCATCATCGCGCTGACCGCGCACGCTTGGGTCACGGATCGCGAGAAAGCGATTGAGGCAGGCTGCGACGACTACGATACCAAACCGGTTGAATTCGGACGTCTCAGTGAAAAGATCGAAGGCTTGCTCACGGTGAAGAAATGATAATGCATGCGCGGCCGAGCCGGTTGCTCATCGTAGATGACAATGAAATGAACCGGGACATGCTCGCCCGTCGGCTGGCGCGCAAGGGCTATGTCATCGGACTGGCGGGGAACGCCAAAGAATTGCTGGAACGTGTCAAACAAGACGCCGTGGATCTGGTGTTGTTGGACATTGAGATGCCGGAAATCAGCGGCCTTGACGCTTTGAAAATCTTACGCGAGCACTATTCTCCAGCCGAACTGCCGATCATCATGGTCACGGCAAAAACACAGAGCGACGACATTGTTACGGCGCTGGATTTAGGGGCCAACGATTATTTGACGAAGCCGATCGATTTTCCTGTCGCCGTGGCTCGCATAGGTACTCAGCTATCGCACAAAAAAGCGCAGGAAGCATTGAAGGAAAGTGAAGAGCGCTATGCCCTGGCGGCTCGTGGCTCCAACGATGGCCTGTGGGACTGGAGCCTTTCGGCCAACGTTGTGCATTTCTCCCCTCGTTGGAAGGCCATGTTGGGCTATGAGGAAGGAGAAATCGGGGACAGACCTGGAGAATGGTTTGACCGGATCCATGACGCGGACCGAGAACGAGTCAAAGAAGAGATTGCCGCCCATCAAAAGGGATTGACTCCTCATTTCGAGAGCGAGCACCGCATGCTGCATAAAGAAGGTAGCTTTCGTTGGATGCTGAGCCGCGGGGTCGCCGTCCATGACGCTTCCGGAAAAGTTTTGCGCATGGCCGGATCACAGACCGACATAACCGAAGGAAAAGTCTCCGACCCACTGACGGGCCTGCCCAATCGGCTGCTGTTCATTGACCGGGTAGGTCGGCTAGTCAAGCATACGAAGCGCCACAAAGACCATTTGTTTGCGGTTCTCTTTATGGATCTTGATGGGTTCAAGATGATCAACGACAGCATGGGCCACCTGATTGGGGATCAGCTCCTGCTTGGAGTAGCAAACCGTTTGGAGAAGTGTTTGCGGTCATCGGATACCGTCGCGCGGCTAGGGGAAACCTTCACCGTCGCGCGGCTAGGGGGAGACGAATTTACCGTCCTGCTCGACCATATTAAAGATCCGAGCGATGCCAAGCGCGCCGCGGACCGCATGATGAAGGCTCTGGCGCCGCCCTTCATTTTGGGTGGTAAAGAGGTGTTCACCTCCGTGAGCATCGGAATTGCATTGAGCACCTCCGCCTACGAGAGTCCTGAGGACATCTTGCGGGATGCCGACACCGCAATGTATCGGGCCAAGTCTCTGGGCAAGGCCCGTTATGAGGTGTTCGACGCGGATATGCGAGCCAGTGTGATGGCTCGATTGCAGCTGGAGACTGATCTGCGGCACGCCCTCGAACGGGAAGAATTTCGCAATTTCTATCAACCGATTGTTGCTCTTGCTTCCGGAGAAATTGCCGGCTTCGAAGCTTTGTTGCGATGGCAGCATCCGACTCGCGGCCTGCTCGCGCCAATCGAATTTATCCCAGTTGCTGAAGAAACCGGCCTTATACGCGAGCTGGGCTGGTGGAATTTGCGGGAGGCCTGCCGACAAATCAGTGTATGGAGAGCAACTTTAATTGCCCATCCTTATCTAACAATCAGCGTCAACTTGTCCGCCAAGCAGTTTCTACAACCGAACCTGGTCGAAGACATTCGAAAGTTGCTGGGTGAACTCGCCCTTCCTCCGGAAGCTTTGAGGCTGGAGATCACGGAAAGCACGGTGATGGCAGACCCTTCGACAGCCGTGGAGATGTTGCAGCAAATTAAATCCTTGGGCATCCACCTGGCTATCGATGATTTCGGTACGGGCTATTCCTCATTGAGCTACCTGCACCGTTTTCCTCTCGACACACTGAAGATTGATCGCTCCTTCATCAGCGGCATGGGGGACGATGGAGAAGGCATGGAGATTGCACGGACCATACTGCCCATGGCCAATAATCTTCGGTTAGACGTAGTTGCGGAAGGAGTAGAGACAATTCAACAGGTTGCCTTGCTGAAGAAACTCCAATGCAAATATGGCCAGGGATATTACTTTTCCAGACCGTTGTCCGCCGAGGGAACGGCGGCATTATTGGCAGGAGATCTGACGTGGCAAGCGTGCGAGCAAACCAAGTAGCTCAACAGATGTCAGTACAGGGAGAACATGAACGGAGAGTGCCGGTCGGCCGCAGCGCAAGAGCCTTAGCCGCTGAACTACATAACGTACTCTCTGCTCTCCAAATTCGCCGATAGATCAGCTCTTATGAAACTCGCTTGGCAAAACATCATTCACGATCGAGCCCGCTTCTCTGTAACGGTGCTTGGCGTGTCTTTTGCTGTATTCCTGATGGTTTTTCAAGGGAGTCTCTTGGTCGGCTTTTTGCGGGCAGCATCCAGGCTTATAGATGCCAGCGACTCCGACATCTGGATTACTGCGAGAGGAGTGCAAGCCTTTGAGTTTGGAACGACTTTGGAAAGCCGCGTGAGAGAGATGGCGGCTGGTGTTCCAGGAGTAATGGAAGCTGACCGCGTGTGCATGGCGTTTGCAGTCTATCGTACTCCGAATGGAAAGCAACAGGTCGTTGCCCTGGTCGGAGCGGACCCTAATGTAGGGAAACGCTTCCCAGTTCCCGATGCGCCGGAACTGGCCGGAGAGACATCTCCTGACGCGGTTCTCTACGACGTGAGCGACCGAGACCTGATTGCTGTGCCGACATTGCCGACAGAAGTTGAAATTAATCGTCACCGCGCCAGCATCGAGCGGCAGATCGAAGGTTATGGCGCATTCCTCGGCGTCCCTTTTTTGTTTACTTCGTATCGCAACGCCATCCGGTACCTGGGTTTCGGACCTGACGATGCCATGTACATCGTCTTGCGAGTCAGCAAGGGCTCCTCCGTTTCGGATGTTAAACAAAGCCTGCAGAAACGGCTCCCGGAGGTCGACGTACTCACTCGGGACGAATTTGCTCACAAATCTCGAATGTATTGGACGATAAAGACGGGAGCCGGCAGCGCGATTCTGACCGCCGCGGTTTTGGGTTTTTTGATCGGGCTGGTTGTTGTTTCTCAAACCATCTACGCGAACACCATGGAGAACATTGAGGAATACGCGACGTTGAAAGCCTTAGGAGCGCCCAAGTCGCTCGTGGCGCGCATCGTCCTCACCCAGGCCTTGCTCTGCGGTGCAGTCGGCAGCGTTCTGGGCCTCTTCACGGTGATCCCGGTTATCAATCACGCGAAGTCGCTGATTCCTTGGATCTATATGCCCTGGTGGTTGCCGGCCGTCATGGTCCTGCCAAGCATGACCATGTGTTCATTGGCATCCATTGCTTCGGTTCGGAATGCTCTTACCGTAGAGCCTGGGAGGGTGTTCCGTGCCTAAAAGTCGTCTCACGAATACCCTCTGCGAGGACTCAGCGGAACTTGCTTCGAGCGCAGTCGAGGTAGATCTGCTGAAGAGCCCGGCCAATTCTACGGCTTTAGCCGCTGAGGATCAGTTAGAACCTGGTCTCACCGTCCATGAGGTAGGTTCTAGTCATTTTCTAGGCGTCGAGCGTGCGAGTGTCTCGTTCGGCAAAGGGAGCGCGCGCGTTTTTGCATTGCGCGACGTTTCACTCATGTTCGAGCGCGGAACTCTTTCCTTGGTCATGGGTCCTTCGGGGAGCGGGAAGACGACGTTGCTGTCCATGCTTGGCTGCTTGTTGTCGCCCGACGAAGGATCGGTGTTCGTGGATGATGTCGCGGTGAACCAGCTAGCAGAAACAGAAAAGACCACCATTCGCCAAAAGAAAATTGGTTTCGTGTTTCAGGCATTCCGCCTCTTCCACTCACTCTCCGCGATCGACAACGTTGCGATTGGTTTCGAACTTCGCGACCCGAAGCAGTCTCAACGATTGGAAATGGCGCGACATCTGCTTAATCAATTCGGTCTGGGTGATAAATGCAACCAAGAGCCCAATGAACTCAGTCCGGGAGAAAGGCAGCGGGTCGCCGTTGCAAGAGCGCTTGCGGGTAATCCTCCGATTCTTCTCGCGGATGAGCCGACCGCATCTCTGGATGCTCAAGCCGGAAGGAATATCTGTCAAATTCTTCGGAATCAAGTTGACGAGCATGGAAAAACTATTGTGGTCGTGAGCCACGATCCACGCTGGCGCGAATTCGCCGATCGCACAATCACTCTATGCGATGGCCAAGTAGAACATCAGGAGAAGAATCTATGACCGCCCGCAGCAGATGGGGCATTGGCGGCTCCGCAATTTTCTTGGTCATTGTAGCTGTCGCGTTCCTGGGGAGTACACGGAGCAGGAATTCGGTGCAAGCTCGTGGGATACCTTCAGATAGTGCTACCGCGACTGTTGCATTTGCCTCCCCTGGAAGGGTCGAGGGAGCTTCGGAAACGACACAGGTAGGGGCTGCTGCGGATGGCATCCTGAAGGCCGTCTACGTGAAAGAAGGTCAGTTCGTAAAAAGAGGGGCCTTACTTGGCGAGATCGCCTGTGATGAATTGCAAGCGAGTTTGCAAACTGCGATGGCCGAAGCCGATAGCGCACGCCAGACAAGAACCCGGATTCTGCGGGGCGCACGTGACGAGGAGAAGAAAATAGCGAGTGAAAAGACAGCAGCCGCCCGCGCGACATTTGAAGAGGCCAAGTCTCGATCGGACATGCAGCGCGCTCTTTATCAAAGGGAGCAGGTCTCCCGGGCCTCTTATGACCAAGCTGTCCGTGATCTCGGGGTCGCAGATGCTAACCTCCGAGCCGCTGTTCGAACCGAGGAGTTGCTTGCCGCGCCTCCATTGCAGGAAGAAAAGGCGCGAGCTGATGCAGAGGTGCTCGCGGCGGAGGGTCGCGTTCGAACGGTCCAGGAACGTATCGGGAAGTGCACAATCCTTGCTCCGATCGACGGAACCGTTTTGAGGGTCTATGCCAGACGCGGCGAGTCCTTTAGCACAGTCACCCCCCGCCCATTGTTCAGTCTCGCGGATACTTCCTCTCGGCACATTAAGGCGGAGATAGACGAAAGAGATGTCGATAAAGTGTCGATCGGACAGAAGGTGGTTATCCAGGCAGACGCTCTTGACGGAAAGAGGCTCAATGGGTTGGTCGTGAGAATATCTGCGATGATGGGTAGGAAGAGCATCTCCACGGGTGATCCATCTGACAAGAGCGACCGCGATATCCTGGAGGCCGTAATCGGCTTAGAGGACAACAATCGATCATTGCCAATAGGTCTTAGAGTTACAGTTCAGTTTTTGACGACCAGCTCGTTGAAAAAATAAGAAGAACTGTGGCGAATGACCTAGTAGTGCCCACTGGGCCCAATAGTGGCTAACATTTTGCATGTCGCGTACTATCGAGGCCCGCTCGTAACCCGCGCGCGAATGCTTGAATCCCGCGGTCACCACGTCACATCCGTGCTGGGCAACGATGAGGCCTTTGGATTGGATGCTGCGGTGATTGCAGCTGCTGATTCGATTGTGATCGGCTTTTCCGCTCCACATCCTGTTCGAGCGGCGATGATTCACTGGTTCATGCAACTTTATCCAAATATCCCGGTCGTCGCCCTGCAATTTCACAGCGCCGAGACCTTCCCCGAGGCCGATGGCGGCACCGTGTCCGACGACTCCGAGGTTTGGCTGGCGGCGGTCGCGAGTACCCTCAAAAAATCAGTGTAAGTGTCTAAATGCACCACTGCCGGGAGCGTCGAAAGTTTCCGAGCGCCCTGACTTGAACCTCTGCCCCTTTGCCGGCGCGCCACTGGCCATCACCGGCCGCTCTCAAAGCTACCGTGGATTCGTCTCGCTTCAGGGAGTGCTTCCCCAGTGGCGTCATTCTGTCCAGACTGGAAAGTCGCTACGGTCGTACCTTTAGCTTCCGACCGTGTTATGCATGACCCTCGGTCGAGCACCAATGAAAACGCCGAGCACTTGGCAGTTTCCCAGAACCCGGTTTCGTTTGTTTTGTGGACCACGACGGTGGATGTCCGAGAACCCGTGATGCGTATTAAGCGGATGGTTGGCGTTAACAGATGATGTTTATAAATGTCAACTGTCTTCCATGAGGATTCTCGGACAGGTCCAACGCTGAGTCTAAACCTGGCCCTTAGTACAGTAGTTTTCCAGCTATTGCGGTACTACGGTATCTCAACCAAGCCCACCGGATTCGGGACACCGTTTTTCCAGCCCCTACCCAAACCGGGAATCTCAAGAAGAAATTCACAATTAAGGAGAGGTAAAAATGATGAGGTTCTCGGCCGGGCATAACTGCTTCAGGTAGTCCGCATTTATAGTACGTTAATATTAATTATTTGAACGGTTAATTTGTAAGAGCAAAAATTTGCGTTTGCCTTAGAAGTGCATCGTTCCGTAGAGTGCAGCTGCGACTGAGTTCCTGCCCATATTGTGGGCGCAAGCCCTGCCTCTTCTCAGCTTGCCAAACGCGCGTGCATAGCACTGCCCGTGTCGCTCTCTTGGCTTCTCTGATCGTAAGGCGAATAAGGGGGATTGTGACAAACCGAATCATGTTTTATTGCCAGCATGTCCTTGGGATTGGACACCTCGTACGCAGCGCCGAGATCGTGAGAGAGCTGGCCCGCGATTCTCGCGTTCTCTTGGTAACGGGCGGGGAAATTCCGGACGGGTTTCGATTTCCCGAAAACATTGACACCCTGCAGCTTATACCTTTGAAGACGAGCCCGGACTTTTCAAGTCTCCAGCTGTGCGATTTCTCTCGGGGCTTGGAGGAAACCAGGGCGATTCGCCGGACATTGTTGCTCCAGGCGTTTAGTGAATTCAAACCTGATGTGCTCGTGACCGAACTGTTTCCTTTCGGAAGGAAGCACTTCCGCTTTGAGTTGCTCCCGTTGCTGGAGCGCGCCCACAGCCAGCAATCCGAAAGGACGCTAGTCGTTTCCAGTGTCCGAGACATTCTGGTGGCAAGAAAGGACCAGGAAGAGTACGAGCAGAGAGTCTGTAGTCTCGTGAATAGTTTTTACGATCTCGTTCTGGTCCACGGAGATGAAAAGTTCCTGAAGCTCGATGAATCGTTCTCGCGAGTGACCGATCTGCGTTGCCCCGTGGCCTACACCGGCTACGTTGCACAGCAGAACAAGCCCGACGCTGGCAAATCCTACAGTTTCCCGATGGTTGACCAAAGGCGGCCAACGATTGTCGTAAGCAACGGCAGCGGACAGTATCTGACCGGCCAGATGCTCCTGGAGAGCCTGTTGCGCGCTGCGCATCTTTTGCAAGGTCAAATTCCTCATGAGTTTCACGTCTTTGCCGGACCCTTGATGCCCGAAGAGACTTACAACAGTCTGCAAACGTTAGCGGCCGCATCCGGCAACGTAAGACTTTCTCGCTACACGCCAGACCTCGCCGCAGTCCTTAAGCGTGCCGAGCTATCGGTCAGCATGGGCGGTTACAACACCGTTATGGACATTCTGTCAGCTGGCGTACGCGCGTTGGTCTATCCGGTTACCTCCAATGGGGATCAAGAGCAATCTTTGCGTGCAGCGAAGCTGGCGAGAATGGGAGTCCTGGACCTCATCAGGCCGGAGGAGCTTGCGCCAGAAAAATTGGCTCAAAAGCTTGCGGCAGCTCTTCGCAACGAGCCAACGCGACTGGCTTTGAATCGAGACGGGGCCGCCAACAGCGCTCTCCTATTGAGGAAATATCTCGCCATGCATCGCGAGCACATTTCAGACGTCCCTGAAACGGGGCTTTGCTCGCGAGAAGAGAGTGTCGCACAGAGGCAGGTCCCTGAGCGGCGGAAGGCAGCCGCCCAGCAGGAAGGGAATTTATGAGGCTCATGGTCTATTCACATGACACATTCGGGCTCGGCAACATCCGCCGGATGCTAGCCATATGCAGCCATCTGCATGCCTCAATCCCGGATCTGTCGATCCTGATTGTGAGTGGATCGCCCATGCTGCAAAGTTTCCGAGTTGCTCAGGGCATCGATTACATCAAGTTGCCGTGCCTGAAGCGCACCGAATCCGGGGAGCTCGGCGTCCGGTTCTTGGACCTGGAAGTGGCTGAAATCGTGCGCCTCCGCCGCGAGCTGATTCTCTCCACTGCCGTTAGCTTTCGCCCGGACATCGTGCTTGTGGACAAGAAGCCTGACGGCCTCGCGGGCGAACTGGAACCGAGCCTGCGCTACATCAGGTGCAACCTGCCCCAAGCACGGATCCTCCTGGTGCTTCGCGACATTCTCGACTCCTCAAGAGCCACTGTGGACGCCTGGGAGGAGCACGGTTATTACAGCACTTTGCAATGGTACTACGACGACGTTTTGGTTCTCGGCGACCGGCAGATCTATGACGTCTGCAAGGAATACCAATTTCCGGAAAGCTTGCGTCAAAAGGTCCATTTTTGCGGTTATGTTGCGCGCCAGCTTCCCACCCGTTTGCGATCTGAGATTCGCAAGGAACTCAGCGTGGCCGATGATGAGAGCTTAGTCTTGGTAACCGCGGGCGGTGGCCAGGACGGCTATGACCTGCTGTCCACTTCCGTGACAGCCACCAGAAGCCTTGCCAAAAGGCTCCGCGTCAGGACCCTGTTAGTTACCGGTCCTGAACTCGGTAAGGAACAGACCAAGTCCATCCACAAGGCAGCGCGGTCGCACGCCGGTCTGCAAGTTATTGAGTTCACCGACGACCTGATGAGTTACATGAATGCGGCCGACACCGTGATCTCCATGGCAGGTTACAACACCATCTGCGAACTCCTAACGCTCGGGAAAAGATCCATCTTGGTTCCGCGTGTCAAGCCCGTCGAAGAACAGAAGATTCGTGCCGAGCGAATGGCGAATTTCGGCGTTTTCCGGACCATTCTTCCCGATGCACTCACGCCGGATGTCCTGGAAAATGCAATCGCCGAGCAGTTACAGGCTGCGAGAAACCATGCCTCGGTGTCCACTTACATTGATCTCGGTGCACTTCCGCGTATTACCGCGATACTCCAAAGGGAGGCATTGAGTACCGTTTGTGGTTTTGAGCCGGCGGCCATCCGGGAAATGCTGGCCCCGACGGGGAGTGAATGGTGAGCAAACGTCTGCGCGTTGCCTATCTTGTGAAGACGTTTCCTCGGCTTTCGGAAACGTTCATCCTGAATGAGATCCTGGGTGTCGAAGGTCTCGGCTTGGAGCTTGAGATCTTCTCCTTGCGTCGACTACCGCCGGAAAGTGAACCGGTACATCCGGATGTTGCCAAGATCAAAGGACCTGTCAGATACATCCCATCGTTCATCCGGCCTCTTTGGCCTCCGGGTCTCGCCTTGCTGCTATTCTCGCATTTGGCGCTTCTGTTTGCCGCACCGGTGCGATATCTCGCGGCCGTGCGGTTTCACTTCAGCTCTGGCAACGATCCACGGCTCAAGGATTTCCTACAAGCTGGCTATCTCGCCAGGGCCCTTCGTAGAGGCAAATTCACACACTTGCACGCTCACTTCGCCAACCTGCCGACGACCGTGGCCGAAATTGTAAAACACCTCACCGGGATTGGTTACAGCTTCACGGCCCATGCGAAGGACGTCTACCTGACGCCGCCTTCGGAGTTGGCTAGAAAGATTAAGAAAGCGGAATGCGTGCTGACCTGCACCGCGGTCAATCAGCGTTACTTAGCTGGACTGGCGGATCAAGGTACTCCCATACGCCTGGCTTACCATGGCATTGATGTCAACCGATTTCGTGTACTCCGCTCAGGAGATCCGCCGCAGAACGGTGAAGTCCCTCTTATTCTGAGCGTCGCGCGCCTCTGCGAGAAAAAAGGCCTGGAATTCCTCATCGAAGCATGCCGCATCCTGGTTGATCGTGGCGTTGCCTTTCACTGCCGAATTGTAGGCTATGGGCCTCTCGAGGATAAGTTACAGAAGATGATAGTCAGTCTGGCTTTGCAGGACAGGGTATCCCTGCTGGGAAAGATGACTCAGGATCAGTTGGCGACGCTATATCCACAGGCGGACCTCTTCGTGCTTCCTTGTCTGGTTCTGAAAAATGGAGACCGGGACGGAATTCCTAACGTTCTGTTCGAGGCCATGGTCTGTGGTGTGCCGATAATTTCTACCCAGGTTGCCGGTGTATGCGAGCTCATTGAACATCAAAAGAACGGCCTCCTTGTGGAACAGCGCAACGCAACTGCTCTCGCCGACGCCATGCAACTCCTAATCGGTTCTCTGGAGTTGCGGAACAACCTCGCCCGCAATGGACGTCAAACTGTTCTTGAGGGCTTCACGCGGGAGTCCAGTGCGCGCAACGTCTACAACATTTTTTCTTCGGTGCTTGATTCCGCGGAGTCCGCTGACATCCCGCGGAAGCAGGCCGCTATGACCGTTTCGGAATACGGGGAAGGATGACTCACCCGACTAGAACACCACGACGGACCGTAGCGGGTTGGCTGACGTTGATCCGTGCCTTCCGCGCAGAGATAGCGCGCGAGCGGCGGCTAATTTGGATATCCGCCGTCGCTGTGCTGGTTGGCGTGGTCTTGCGCGCGCTCGAACCGTGGCCGCTGAAATTCATTTATAACGCCCTTTTTCTGGGCCACAAGCACGGGATGTCCCTGGCCCTCCTCCAGGGTTTATCGCCCGAAATCCAGGTGGCCGTTTATACCGCGAGCATGGTTGTGATCACCGGGCTCGCAGCGACTCTCGAGTACGTGAGCACGGTGACGATGGGCGTGGCCGCTTCGCGCATCCTGGCGGACATTCGAGGACACCTGTTCCGGCACCTTGCGCATCTATCTGTCTCCTTTCACGGGCGCAACAGAACGGGCGACCTCATCACCCACGTGACTTACGACGTGGACCGCATGCGCGAAGTGACGGTCTCTTCGCTTCTCCCTTTCTTAGTCAATGTGTTGACCCTGACAGCGATGTTGGGAGTGATGGTGTGGATGAACTGGAAGCTGGGCTGCATTGTAGCAGTTGTGTTTCCCGTTTTCTTCCTCGCCGTGGACCGGCTCATGGCACGCATTAAAGAAGTTGCCCGCGAGCAACGTCGTCGGGAAGGATCCGTGGCTTCGGCGACGGCAGAGACCATCGGGTCCATTCGCACGGTGCAGGCGCTGTCGTTGCAGTCCCGATTCATGGATATCTTCTCCGTTGCCAACCGTAAAAGTCTCCAGGCAGGAAATAAGGCGCAGCAGCTCTCTGCCGGGCTCGAGCGCGTCATCGATCTGATGGCCACCTCCACTACTGCGCTGGTGCTCTGGTTTGGAGCGCGAAATGTGCTTAGGAGCCAACTCACTCCGGGCGACCTTATCGTTTTTACCAGCTACCTACGA
>WNEZ01013739.1_pt1 | contig 11892 bp, 10 predicted proteins | sample 5400521 | NCBI WGS metagenome assembly WNEZ01 (sample SAMN13153339, study PRJNA577476) | soil metagenome | isolation source: 120 cm saprolite under Douglas fir tree site 2 hole 1 replicate 1 | place: USA:California | collected 2015-04-18
TTCCTCAAGAAAGAATTGGCGGTGGGTGCTGCCGGTGCCGGGATTGCTCTCTCGCCGAGACTGCGCCTGTTTTTGCTCAAAGCAAGGCCTTGGAGGAAGGTAGTGGTAGTCTGACCAAAGGAGATGCGGCCTTGCTCCGGTTCGCAGCTGCAGCCGAAATCCTGGAGAGTGATTTTTGGGTGCAGTACAACGAACTCGGGGGCATCCAGGACAAGTGAGGTCCCGGGCGGGAGTGGGAATCCCACTTATACCGCCAAACTACAAGTTCTTCACGGCGATTTTCCTCAGTACATTCACGACAACACAGACGACGAGATTTTGAACAGCCTGGTCATCCTCGACGATCAGAATCTTTTTCATAACTGCCAACAGTGGGCAGGCATGCACAAGTCCTGTCACAAGGTGTTGCACATATCCGGACAACGGCAGACAACAACAATCGAGTAGCAAGAATTTCGAAGCCGCGCGAGACAGACTTCGAGAAATCCTTTCGAGTCACCCGGCAAGCAATGCTAAGACGGGATCAATCCTCCGCCAGTTGTCGGGGAGTTGTGAAACTTTTGTCAAATTCTCCATGCGACCGCTTCGGAGCGATGGCGTCATCAGCTCAGAGACGCCCTGGCTCGTTCTTCGTCTCGGAAATAGTCCATCAGAATTGCGAATGCGCACTGGGCGGGGCCGCTACCGCCGTAACCTCAGGCGATTCCGGTGCGTGAGGTTATTTAATCGGTAAGCGTAGCGGAAGCTGCCGTGTGCTACAATAATGATTGTATTGTGCTACATACGTCGGGTTTACGGAGACAACAATGAAGCGTGCCGCGCTAGTGAGGTCCTCGCGAAGAAAGACACGAGCAGACGTCCGTGGATCCGGCAGGCTGCGCGAAATCATGGTCATCGCGGAGCGGGAGGGCTTGTTGCGTGGAGAACGGACCCAGATGGTCCGGGGAAGAATGCCTGAGGCACTGGTGACAAGGGCGGAGAAGCGCACTGGGATCAATTCCGACACGGACCTCATTGAAGTGGCGCTCGCGAACATAGCGGTCGAAGACGATTACGCGGACTGGCTGCTCTCCCGCCGCGGCGCCGTGAGTCGCGAGGCCGACCTTGAATTCTGAATTTCGGGCCACTCTGAGACGACTGAAACCCGAAAAGTGTCGAACACAGCTCAAGCCGCGAGCGGAATCGGACCTCGACTTCGTTGAGACCACAAGCAATAGGCCGCGAAAGCTGCTCTACGACACCACCGTCTACATCGACATTCCTGCAGAACCGCTTCCCGCAAAGCGGCGAACTCTTGCTCCGTGCGGGGGCGGGGCCTGGGGGGGTAGCCGAATTTTTCCCGAAAGGTACTACCCCCGTCCTAACCCGTGCCCTTGCATCTAACCATCCTACGGGAGGTTTTCCTGAGTTTACGGTGTAAAGGTTCGTCATGTGGTGGTTCGTTACTTCGACATTCGTCATCTCGACGTCCGCTATTTCGAGGATCGTTGCTGATGGCCCTGATCCTGCTGGGACCGTTTTGTGCGGCGGAAAATACTTCTCAGATAACGCTGGATACCAGCGAGACTCTCTTCGCGGTACTTAGCGCCATCAACACGTGCGGGTATGACCAGGGTTTGACTGGCTCGGACGCAATGCGGAGCAATATCCGGGCTCAAGCACAGAAAAATCTGCAGGCGTCAGAAGAGGCGCAGGGGACGGCTACGACGCTGTGTGGTTACTATCAGGCGCATCTGGGACAAGATGGCGCGCGCAACTTGTCGCAGTATGTATCGCTGGCCCTCTCTCTGCAAGGGCCGCCGCATTTTCTGCCCAAGGCGAAAGAGGACGAACTCCCTCCGGATGCGGCGTCCGTTGTGGGGTTCGCTGCGGCGCTGGAACGTTTCTACGACAAGGCGGGGCTGCATGCAATCTGGGAGCAGAATAAGAATGCCTATGTCGCTTTAACCGACCGGTATCACGAACCGTTGGCCAAGATGGTTTTTGACACCGAGATATATCTGAAATTGGCCTCCTCAGGATATCTGGGACGCACATTCACCATTTATTTGGATTTCATGGGCGCTCCGAGTGAGATCAATGCGAGGAACTATGGTTCGGATTATTACGTGGTAATTTTTCCCTCGCCCGCCTCTTCCGGGGCGTCGCTGAAGATGGATCAGATCCGGCACACTTATCTTCATTACTTGCTGGATCCGTTGGCAGAGAAACATTTCAGTTCCATGAAGCGTCTCGATCCATTGCTGGTGTCGGTAAAAAACGCCCCACTGGAAGAAAGCTTCAAGAGCGACATCTCATTGCTGGTGACCGAATGCCTGGTACGGGCCATTGAAATCCGCATCACGGGGCCCAAGCAGACAGCGGAGGCCATGCGGGCGCAGGCCGTGGACGATGCGGTGCACCAGGGGTACATCCTTACGCGATATTTCTACAACACGCTGGTTGCATTCGAGAAAGATCCGGCGGGGATTCGCAGCGCATACTCCGGATTTCTGGATAATATCGACGTGAAGAGGGAAGCAAAGACAGCGTCAGAGCTAAAGTATGCCGCGGCGGCCACGCCGGAGTTGCTGCAACTGTCGCGGCTGGAAGACCGTCAAATGCTAGTAAATGCCGAAAAGCGTCTGACTGCGGGCGATACGAAGGGCGCACAGGAACTAGCCCAGCAGGCCCTGGAGAAGAAAGTGGGCGATCAGGGCCGGGCTCTGTTCATTCTGGCCGAAGCGGCGGTCGCCAACAAAGATATGGCCGGGGCGCGCGATAATTTTCAGAAAGCGATCCAGGCGGGGACAGATCCTAAAGTGATTGCCTGGTCGCATGTATACCTGGGGAGAATTTTGGATCTTCGGGAAGAGCGCGAAGCAGCTCTCGATCAATATCGAGCCGCTTTGAACGCGGGGGGGGCGCTGCCGGAAGTTAAAGAGGCCGCAGAACGTGGTCTGCAGCGACCCTATGAGCCGCCTGCGAAGCCGCGGTAGGGACAGCGGCTGGCGCGTTTACAATCGACAATTGGAAATAGTAGTCGCCAAAGGTTTGTGATTCTAAGGAGAACGCATGAAACGAGCAGCGATGACGACTGTAGTAGTCGTGGGTATTGCGGCCTGCAGCTTCGCCCAGAGCAACCCTCCAGCGCCTCAGAACACGCAGGCCGGTCAGCCAGCCGGACAGGCCGCGCCCGCGCCTACGGGCAAGCGCCCGCCCCAGGCCAAGACGCAGCCGGAATTCGACGCTTACAAAGCCGCGGCGGCTCTCACGGACCCTGCGGCACAGGAAAAGGCCGCGGACGATTTCGCCGCCAAGTTCGCCGATAGCGAACTCCGCGCGGTTCTTTACAAGTCGGCGATGCACGGCTACCAGCAAGCTAACAACGCCGACAAGATGATGGACATGTCGCGGAAAGTACTGAACTATGACGCCGACGACCCAGAGGCGCTGCTGGGAGTGGCGCAAGTGTTGGCGGAGCGTACCCGCGATACCGACCTCGATAAAGACCAGCGCCTTGCCGAAGCGAAGAAAAATGCGCAACGCGCTCTGTCTACGGTGGAGACAGACATCCCCACCGCCGGCCAGCCGCCGGACAGAATCGAGGCTTATAAAAGCTTCCTGCGTTCGGAGGCATACGCCATTTTGGGCACTCTGGAGTACAACGCCAAAGCTTGGCCGGACGCAGAGGGAGACCTGCGCAAGTCCATTGATGCGTTCCCACAACAGGTGGATCCGATTGCGGTGCTGCGGTTGTCGATCGCATTGGACAATCAGAAAAAATATCCCGAGGCCCTCAAGTACGCCAGCCAAGCGGTTGAGTTGACCAAGGAAGGAACCAACGCAGGCACCGCCGCTCGCGCCGAAAAAGACCGCTTAACCAAGTTGAATAGCGGAACGGAGCCGACGCCGAGCTCAGCTCCGCCGAAGAATTAGTTCTGGTTGTCTCTTCCGGGTCCAAGCATGAAAGAACGGGAAATCACAGCGTTAGAAGCCGCGCTGGGCTACCACTTTCGGCGCCGAGCTGTCATTGAGCAGGCGGTCACGCACAGTTCACAGGCGCGCGAGCAGGAAGCGCAGCAGGCGGCAGAAGCAAAATATCAGGTGAGTGATAATGAGCAGTTGGAGTTTCTGGGCGACGCCGTGCTGTCTTTGGTCACCAGTGAAGAGTTGTTTCAACGTTTCCCGCAATTTCGCGAGGGTGAACTCTCGAAGCTGCGCGCCCACCTGGTCAGTGAAAGGCATCTGATTCAAGTCGCTCAGCAGCTTGAACTAGGCCACTACCTCCGTTTGGGGCGGGGAGAGGAAAAGAGCGGTGGCCGCGGCAAGACTGCGCTGCTGGTTGATGCTCTGGAAGCGATTCTGGCGGCCGTTTATCTGGACGGCGGATTGGAAGCGGCACGTCAGTTTGTCGTGCGCTACATCGTTGCTCCTGAACTGCAACGAATGGAGCGGGAGGGGGGCGCTCTACCGCTTACAGACTTTAAGTCCGCCTTGCAGGAAGCGCTGCAAGGGTTGGGCATGCCTCAGCCTTCTTATGTTTTGGTACAGGAAGCGGGACCGGAGCACAGCAAGATATTTACCGTCGAGGCCCGGCTCAACGCAGTAGACGGTCGAAGGCCGGCCGAGTTTGTAGGTCGCGCGCAGGGTTCGACCAAAAAGAATGCCGAACAGGACGCTGCCCGACAAGTGCTGACCTACCTGGCCTCACACTCGAAGGCGGGTGGCGCTCCGGCGGCAAGGGCGTCGCGCGCGGTTGAAAAGTGAATTTGATGAATTTCCCGAGCGAGAAAAAGCCATGGTCGGGGGAGGCGGACCTCGTGGGTTCGCTGCAGTCGCTGCTGGGAACAGTGGTGATCGCCGTATTTGTGATCACGTTTATTGTGCAGGCTTTCCAGATTCCCTCCGAGTCGATGCAAAACACGCTTCTCACCGGCGATTACCTTCTGGTGAATAAGCTCACTTACGGTGGTGGTGGCGCGGCGGACCACATAATGCCGTACCGGAAGATCAGTCGTGGCGACATTATTGTGTTTCACTATCCGGTTAACCCGGCGCAGCATTTCGTCAAACGGGTAATCGGTGTGCCGGGTGACCGGTTGCGACTGGTGAATAAGCAGGTATGGGTCAATGGAGCGCGTTTGCAGGAGCCGTATGTCCGCTTCACTAAGCCCGCTGATGATATGTTCCGCGACAACTTTCCGCGCATGGATGTTCCGTCCGGCTTGGAACCCAAGTGGTGGTTGCAGCTGCGGAAGTTGGTGGAGGACGGACAACTCATCGTTCCCCAGGGTCATTATTTCGTCATGGGCGATAACCGGGACGACAGCTACGACAGCCGGTGGTGGGGATTTGTGCCACAGGAGAACATTATCGGAAGGCCGCTGCTGATCTACTGGTCAGTGCGTGACACCGACGACCTGGCAGCGTCCTCCTCATCGGTGAGTGATAAGATTTACCACTTCGGACATGCCGTGACCCACATCTTCCAGATCACGCGATGGAACCGGACCCTAAGGCTGGTGAACTGAACGCAAGAAACAGAACGGATCATAGTGGCCAAGAAAGAAAACAAAACAAAAAATAGCATTCCAAACGAGAAACCTCGCGAGACTACAGTCGAATTTCTGTCCTCGCTGGCGGCAGTGTTGGTGACCGGCCTGTTCATCATTACCTTCGTTGTGCAGGCATTCGAGATCCCTTCCAGCTCAATGGAGAACACGCTGCTCATCGGAGACCATGTCTTCGTGAACCGTGTCCAGTTCGCGCCAAAAACGACGTGGACCGGCCCACTGCTGCCCTATCGCCAAATAAGGCGGGGAGACATCGTGGTGTTTCTCTCGCCACAGACGTCGGGACTCTACGTCGTGAAGCGGATTATTGGGGTTCCCGGGGACCGCATCCATCTACGCGACGGTATGGTTTACCGAAACGACGAAAAACTTGACGAGCCCTACGTACTTCACGACGCCGACAGATACGATCCCTACCGGAACAATTTCCCGGCGGTGCCTCCTTCCGACACGGATAACCTTTACGACGTCTGGCAGGCCGAGTTGCCATCGCATATTCAAGCGGAGGATCTCGTAGTTCCTCCCGGGCATTACTTTGGCATGGGCGACCACCGGGGCGTAAGCTTGGACAGCCGCTATTGGGGATTTATCCCCCAGGAAAACGTGATTGGACGCCCGATGTTCGTTTATTGGTCATTTGAAACGCCCAGCGACCAATACCAAAGGACTTCATTCGGCGACCGCCTCGGTTTTCTGGCGCACGTGGTATTGCACTTCTTCGACGAAACTCGCTGGCGGCGTACACTGCGGATCGTTCGGTAAGGTGTTGTGAGATTTATTTCCAGGCGTCGTTCTGTTGCTGCAGCCGCGGTGGTCGTGCTGCTGATGTTTCTTCTCCGACCGGGGGCTTCGCACCTTAAAACCAGACTTGCCGGTTCCATTGGCGGAGCTCTGGCTCGCCAGGTGGAAATTGGTACGGTTCATATTCGGTTGCTGCCTCAGCCGGGATTCGACCTTCAAAATCTTGTGGTCTACGACGACCCAGCCTTCAGCGCTGAGCCTATGCTGCGAGCGCCGGATGTCACCGCCGTGCTGCGCCTTACCTCGCTTGTCCGCGGGAGGCTAGAGATCGCCCGGCTGAACCTTACCGAACCCAGCCTGAACCTGGTGCGTGGAGCGAATGGACGCTGGAACCTGGAAGCCCTGCTGGAGCGTGCGTCGAGGACTCCATTGGCGCCCACTGCAAAATCCAAGTCGGAGCCCCGCGCTGGATTTCCCTACATTGAAGCCAGCACGGGCCGAATCAACTTCAAGAATGGAGCGGAGAAAAAACCCTACGCCCTGACCAATGCCGATTTCGCCCTCTGGCAGGAGTCGGAAAATGCCTGGGGCGGGCGCCTGAGAGCGCAACCGCTGCGCGCCGATTTGAATCTGAGCGATACCGGATGGTTGAGAGTGAACGGCACATGGCAACGTGCAGGCAGCCTTCGCGAAACGCCGCTCGAATTCAGCATCGAGTGGAACGGCCCTCAACTCGGCCAAGTAAGCAAATTCTTTACAGGCAGCGACAGGGGCTGGCGCGGGATGCTCCGGCTCGAAGCAACTTTGCAGGGCACTCCAGCGCAGTTACAAGTGAGCAGCGACGCTTCGATTCAGGATTTCCGCCGCTACGACATTTCCAGCGACCAGCCACTTGTACTGGCGGCGCACTGCGATGCCGGGTACAGTTCGGCGGAGCGCAGCTTGCACGATATTCTGTGCAGTACCCCGGTGGGAACTGGGGCTATCACGGTGCGCGGCAATATGGGACTTCCGGGAAGCCACCGATATCATCTGACGCTGGCCGCAAAGCGCGTGCCAGTGAACTCCGCGGCTAACCTCGCGCGCCGCGCGAAGAAAGACTTGCCTGTTGATCTGGTCGCCACCGGCATTGTGGACGGCAGTTTTACGGTCAATGGAAACGGCCCCTCAGTCGAGGGGGCACGGTTCGAGGGTCGAGGCGAAATTGCGAATCTTCATTTGACTTCCGCCAGCAGCGAAGCGAATCTCGATGCCGGGAGCGTGCCCTTGCTGCTGACTTCGCGTGACTTTGGACGCAGCTACACCACGAACAAGAGGCAAACCCAAACTCCGCACAATGCGAGTCTCGCAGCAACGGCTCCGAGCCGACCGCATTTCGAGTTTGGTCCTTTGCCATTGACGTTGGGGAGGCCGGCTCCATTGTCGGTCCGGGGCTGGATTAACAGGTCGGGCTACGATGTTTTTCTTACCGGCGAAGGCGAAGTCTCGCACACACTGAAGTTGGCGCGCCTGTTTGGCCTGCCGGCGCTACGAACAACCGCTGAGGGCATCACTGATATGGATTTGCAAATCGCCGGGTCGTGGTTGCGATGGGAAGCCGGCGCTCCAACTGGTTTTTCCGCGCCGGAGATTACGGGGACAACGCAGTTGCAAAACGTGCGGGCTAAACTGCGCGGATTCAATGGACCGATCGAAATTTTCTCGGCCCAGTTGCAGTTCTCGCGAGACGCAATTCGGGTCGACAAACTGAGTGCTGCAGGAGGGGGCTCGCATTGGACCGGTTCCCTGATTCTGCCACGCGGTTGCGGAGCGCCCGGAGCTTGTCTGATTCGCTTCAATTTAGGTGCAGACGAGATCGCCATGGGCGAGTTGAGTCATTGGTTAAACCCCAGTCCGAGCCAGCCGCTTTGGTATCGGCTGCTGGCTTCAACGCCACAGGCTCAACCATCATTGCTGGGAAGCCTTCGCGCAGCGGGCAGAGTAAACGCGGATCGGTTGCTGATTCGTAACCTGGTGGCCACTCGCGTTGCCGCGGACGTCGAGCTGGATAGCGGGAAATTGTTCCTTTCCGACCTGCGAGGGGAATTCATGGGCGGCAAGCATCACGGCGAGTTGCATGCGGATTTTACTCTCAAGCCCCCGGTCTACATCGGGAGTGGAACTTTTGCCGGCGTTTCCATGGGCCAACTGGCTGATGCCATGCGCGACGGATGGATCGCGGGAACCGCTTCTGGAAGCTATCAACTTAATGCGTCCGGAGTGAGTGCCTCTGAGTTCTGGCACTCCGCGGAGGGCGCGCTCCACGAATGCGCTTGCACGACGGTGGAATCGACATAAACGAGGGCAAGCTGGATTCGCCCGGCGGGGCATATCAAGTGAGTGGAACCGTTTCCTTCGAGCGCGAGCTAGCGATCAAGTTCGTTCACGCTGGATCTCCGGGGTACAATATCACGGGCACGCTCGAGGAGCCGCTGGTGGCTTCCGTGAATGCGGTCGAGACGCGAGCTCAACTGAAACCCTGAAGGCTGTCCTGCATTTTGACCTGGATCCCTTCCGCCATCCTAATTCCTACGGAGCATATCCTGGGCCCCGCAGCACTTTCCCCGGAAGCTTGCCTGTCATCTTACCTTGGTCGACCACCGGCACCCCGTTCACCAGAACATAGTCCATCCCTTCTGAAAACTGATTCGGATTCTCAAACGTGGCTCGATCATGTACGGTAGAGGGATCGAAGATCACGATGTCCGCCCACATGCCAGACTTGAGCACGCCACGATCGGTAAGGCACATCCGCTGTGCCGCCAGCGCCGAAAATTTACGGATGGCATCTTCCAGCGTGAGAGCTTTTTCCTCGCGCACATACTTGCTCAAAATGCGCGGAAATGTGCCGTACGCGCGCGGATGTGGGTGCTCCTGCCCCAGAATTCCTTCTGGTGAAGCTCCCGACGAATCATTGTCGATAGAGACCCACGGTTGTTGCAGCGCCAGAGTCACATCTGGCTGCGACATGCCGAAGACGGCAACTCCGGCATTAGGATCTTCCATAAGGAAATCAAATAGCGCATCCAGTGGATCCTTGTTCCAAAGCTTAGCAATATCAGAGAGCCTCTTGCCTTGCAGAGGGACAAGCTTGGGATTTTGCACGATCCCGATCATGATGGCCTCGGGACCGGGAATCTCCTGCCACTCGTTGTCCCAGTCCTTCGAGGGGGTCAGCATGTCTTTTCGCATGCGAGCCCGCATTCCAGGATCTTTCAAACGCTCGACCATCTTCGCCGTGCCGCCGTCGTGCCCCCAGGGAGGAACGAATGCTGAGAAGTCGTTGAACCAGGCGGTGTAGGCATAGGTGTTGGCGGAGACATCCATGCCGGCATTGCGCGCTGCATTGATTTTGGCTACGACTTCGGGCATGCGTCCCCAGTTATTCTTGCCCGCGACTTTGAGATGCCATATCTCAACCGGGATGCGGGCTTCGCGGCCGATGCGCAGGGCTTCGTCGATTGATGCAAGTACTGCGTCACTTTCGCTTCGCATGTGCGTGGCATAGATGCCGCCAAACTTCGAGGCCTCGGAAGCAAGGGCTATAAGCTCGTCGGTCTTGGCGTAGGGTGCGGGTGCGTATTCAAGCGAGGTAGAGACTCCCACCGCCCCGTCTTTCATGGCGTCTCGCACCAAAGTCTTCATCTGTACTAGCTGCTCCGGCGATGGCTGCTTGTCGTCGTCACCAAGCACCATGCGGCGGACCTGTGTCGCGCCTACATAGCTCGCCAGATTGATGCCCATTCCCTGTTTTTCCAGCCGCGCAAAATATTGACGGAAGGTCCGCCAGTCTGGAGTGATGTGGTAGTGCTCATAGCCCGAGTGGTCTGCGCGAATGATTGCGTCATTGAGCGGAGCGGCACTTCCGCCCTCGCCGGTAATCTCAGTGGTGATTCCCTGATAGATTTTCGACGGCAGGCGAGGGTCTACCAGGATGGTCATCTCCGATTGTCCCAACATGTCGATAAAGCCGGGAGCGACAACCTTGCCTTGGGCATCAATGGTACGAGTACGCGCATCCGCGGACAGATTGCCGATGGCTGCTATCTTTCCGCCGCGAATGCCGATGTCGCCGGAATACCAGGGCGAACCGGATCCATCGATAATGTGGCCATTCGTGATGACGAGGTCAAAGGCAGAGTTGGGGACTTGCGCGAAAAAATTGGGAAGGCAAAAAGCGAAAAGGATTCCGACGATCAAATAATTCGCGAGTATTCGAGAAGTATTGCTGTTCATAGCTGGCGCGAATTATAAAGCACCGGCCCGGCGATCGACGCTTAGTGCGTGCTGCAGCGCAGCCGCGGCGCATGGTGTGCTATGTTTTAAACTGCCCGGCCACGAAGCGAGGCAAACATGCCGCGATATGAATATCGAGAAGTGAACCCTACGCCAGCGGCAGAAAAGACTTTTCTCAACTGGATTGAGCAACTGGATCGTGAATTCATGCAGCGCGATCCCGAGCACCGCAGCAATGTGGTGTGCGATGCCTTGCAGCAGCTTTATCTCGGTCGCCGGTACGGTGCTCCGAACGCCGCGGCGCCCTTAGCCGAACAGGCACTGGTGCATTCCTTCGATCCGCGTAACGCCACGCTCGAACCCGAATACTATGGTGACGTCGATGCATCCAAATACGCGGAACGCAAACCGCTGATCTGGTTCTGGATGATGTATGACCGCTCCCCCGGGGGATTGAATCACTGGCTGGGATATCGCGTGCGTGCCATGCTGGCGCGGCACATCTTCAAACACTGTGGCAAGAACGTGAAGATCTTTCACGGCGTGGAGTTTTCTTTTGGCTACAACCTCACGGTGGAGGACAATTGCACCATCCACAAGTATGTGCTGCTGGATGACCGCGGCGAGATCGTCATCCATGAGGGCAGTTCCATCTCGGACTATGCCAATGTCTATTCCCACGCGCACGACTTGAATGACGGCATGATTGTAAGCAACCACAAGACTGAAATCGGCCCGCGAGCGCGCGTCACCTATCACGCCACCGTGCTTAGCGGAGTGACCGTGGGTGAGCACGGTATGGTTGGATCCATGGGGGTAGCTTCGAAGAATGTGGATCCATTCAACATCGTCGGAGGTATTCCTGCCAAGACAATCAAGGTGAAGTCGATTGCGCCGGAGGAATTGCAGAAGAAATCTGGCTAGAACCGACCCGGGCAGCGCGTGGCCTGGGCTTTTTGCGTGTTAGTATCGATTTCAGGCCAGCATGACATTGCAACATGTGAATATTGTGTTTGAGTTGATCGTGTTTCTCTTCGCGATCAGCTTTCACGAGTCGGCGCACGCGTGGATGGCGAACCGGTGCGGCGATCCGACTGCGCGTATGCTGGGCCGGATCTCGCTGAATCCTATCAAGCACATTGATCCCGTCGGAACGGTCGTGTTGCCTCTGTTTGCCATGTTAACGGGAATTCCCGTGCTGGGCTGGGCCAAGCCGACGCCGGTGGATCCACGCAATTTTCGCAATCAGGTTCGCGACGACATCTTGACTGCGGTCGTCGGACCGATCAGCAACTTCGTTGTGGCGGGTGGAGCCCTCGTA
>WNEZ01004964.1_pt1 | contig 11887 bp, 6 predicted proteins | sample 5400521 | NCBI WGS metagenome assembly WNEZ01 (sample SAMN13153339, study PRJNA577476) | soil metagenome | isolation source: 120 cm saprolite under Douglas fir tree site 2 hole 1 replicate 1 | place: USA:California | collected 2015-04-18
CCCGACGACTTCTAAAACGCGCCTCTCGGTCTCCACAGAGATGTAGTGGGTCTTGTTGAGGACGCGGGAGACCGTAGCGGGCGAGACTCCGGCGCGTTTGGCCACTTCCCTCATTGTGTGGCCCATGCGTTTTCCTCCGTGCAAAGCGAGTCTACTGTCCACGTGGCGAGCGATCCTTCCCAACAATGGACCGTGCTGGGAAAGCCCTTTCGCAACGATGGTCACTTGTGCGCCCAACCTATCATGATTTGGGGGCGCACACTACGACCATCGAAAAACAAGATAGCAATGAGAAAAAGAACTTGACAAGGTTCAATCAGCGCTGATAAAGGAATAGCAAGTAACCGGTTTCTGAAACCGATTGCAGAAACAACTTCGTCCTTTTGCCGGTGAACGGATGGACGCCGGGAATTCAATGGTTCACTTGGAAGGCGAACGGCTGTTTGAGATTCCGTCGCCGGCGAAGTAGAGGGTTGGTTAGGTGATCGGTACTTTTTTTGGGGGGGGAATGCGATCCAATCTGTCCTTGCTGAGGTTTCTTTCCTTTAGCCTTTTCCTTACATTCTCCGGAATAACGGCTCGAGCTCAGTCGGACCGCGGCACCATCGCCGGCACGGTCCTCGATAGTTCCGGCGCTGCTGTTGCCAACGCCACTGTTACCGTCAGCAGCACGGAAACCGGTGTGAATTACAGCGCCACCACTGGCCCCACTGGAGGCTTCCGCGTTCAGGACGTTCGCGTCGGCACGTATGACGTCAGTGCCTCGGCTACTGGTTTTAAGATCGAGAAGAAGACTGGAGTGGTCGTTCAGGTCAACTCGACCGCTGCTGTCGATTTCTCATTGCAACCCGGCGATGTGAAGGAAACATTGACCGTTCTGGCTGACGCGCCGGCCATCCAATCGGAAAGTTCTGATATCGGCACCGTCGTGAGCACCAGGCAAATCGAGGAACTACCCCTTGCGCTCGCCGCAACCGGTCAAAGCCACCTGCGGTCAGCCGAGGCATTTGTTTTCTTGACTCCAGGCACGGTAGGCCCGGGAACGTTCAGCGATTCTTCCTCTTCGGGTATTTTCGAATCCAAGATCTCCGGCGGCCAGAATTTGGGCACCGAAGTCATACTCGATGGCGCCAGTATTGCCCACGCTGAGCTTGGTCCAACTTTTGATGAAAACGCCCCCTCGATCGAAGCCATTAGCGAGTTCAAGATTACGACCTCGACCATTCCGGCCGAATTCGGCCGAACTTCCGGAGGCGTGGAATCTTTTACGACCAAGTCCGGCACCAATTCTTATCATGGCGCCGCGTTTGACCTGCTTCATAACGACAAGTTGAACGCCGTCCCCTGGAACAACATTTCCAATGGTTCAAATGTTAAGCCGCGCGACCATCAAAACGATTTCGGTGGGAGCCTCGGTGGTCCCGTGCGGGTTCCTAAACTTTACAACGGACATGACAAGACCTTCTTTTTCTTTTCTTACGAACAGTATCGCGATAACCTGGGTACCACCAATCTCACGACGCTGCCCACCGACGCGGAGCGCCAGGGCGATTTCTCGGCGTTGCTCGGCGCACCTACTGGTCAAACCAATCCTTGCGATAACACTCCCGTGCTGACAGGCCAGATCTTCGATCCTTCAACCGCTTCCTGCCCCACCGGTTTCGTCGGAGGCCGCATCGCATTTCCGGGCAACAAGATCACAAATCTTAGCCCGGTCGCACAAAAAGTCCTTTCCTACTTGACAGCCCATCCTAATGTCGCGCCGACGCCACTCAATAAGAACGGCCTGATCAGCAATTTCCTCTTCAACTCCAATAACCCGATTGTGGACACGACCACGTCTTTCCGGATTGACCAGAACTGGGGTTCGAGCAATAAGTTCTTCTTCTCCTATAGCAGCCGCGACCAGGAACAGTTTAATGGTACGGCGGCCATACCTGCGCCACTCGACCAGAACTTTTTCAAGTCGCGCTTCTCTCACTACCTCCGTTTTGGATGGGACAAAACCATCAGCCCTTCGTTGCTCAATCATTTCAATGTCGGCTTTAACCGGTTGCACGACCCCAGCACGGCCGAGAGCTTCACGGGGCAGGACTGGCCAAAAACACTTGGAATTTCTGGCATCGACGGGGTTCTTTTTCCCGTATTCACCTTTCACGCGAGCGGCCTTAACATTGGGTACCAGGGATTTAGCGCGTCGAACTTCGATATAGCCATTCCTAACGGGCTCATCCTCTCCGATGGCGTTTCTTGGATTAAGGGCCGGCATGCTTTCCGCTTCGGCTTTGAGTGGCGTGCCTCTCAGTTTTCCAGGCTCAACACCGGTAACACTTCGCCAAGCTACGACTTTAACAATTTCCAGACGGCCTTCACGGCAAACGACACCCTGACAGGCGACCCTTTCGCTAGTTTCATTCTGGGCCAGCCTCAGAACGAGACTGCCCGCATTTCCTCGCTCGTTCCCCGCTGGAATCAGTACTATTATGCGGCTTACGTCCAGGATGATTTTAAGTTCCGCAAAGACCTCACGTTTAATCTCGGCTTACGCTATGACGTGGATACTCCCCGGCATGAAGCGCATGGCGCCCAGTCGGTTTTGGACCTCAACACTCCAAACCCGGGCGCGGGCGGAACACCGGGGGCTCTCATCTACGGCAATAACGCCACTGGCGCCAAGACTTACTATAAGAACTTTGGCCCACGTTTAGGATTCGCCTACGCTCCGGAGAAATTATTCGGCCGGTTCAGCCAGACGGTAATCCGCGGTGGATACGGTATCTACCATGCGGCGCTCTTCTACACCGACTTTGGCGATTCGCTCAGCAGTGGGGCCACAATCAATCCGACTTTTACCTCCCCAAACAATTTTTCGCCCGTCCTCGTGCAGGGTAAAGGTTCGCTGGATACGGGGTTTCCGGCTTTCGCCCCTCCGACTAATTCCAATGATCCCGCTCTCCTGAATGGAAATTTCCAAGGCAATCCAAGCTATGCGGGGCCGCGCAACGGCCGTTCCGCCATGATCCAAAACTGGAGCCTTGAGATTCAGCATCAACTCGCTGCGGATCTTATTTTCAGCATCGGCTACGTCGGGAATCATGCCACCCACCTGAACTCGAATCTACAGCAGCTCAATGCCATCGATCCCAAATTTCTCTCCCTGGGAACAAAACTGAATGATCCGGTCATGAGCGCTGCGGGCCAGACTACCCTGGCGTCACTGGGCGTCACGGTGCCTGCTTGGTTCGAGCCGTTGTATGGCCCGAGTGGAGGTGACCTGGTTGGCCAGTTGCTGCTCCCCTTCCCCCAATACACGGCCCGGGGCATCAATACCAATTGTTGCCTGGAGAACCTGGGTCAATCCACGTACCACGCACTACAAGCCAAACTCGAGCGGCGCTTCCGGAACGGATTGAACCTCCTGGCGTCGTACACCTATTCCAAAACGCTTACCGACGCGGATAGCGCGTATGCGGGTCTCACGGCTTTCGGCAGCTCGGACACCTTTACCGCTCAGAATCCACATGACCTAAAGTCGGAAAAGGCATTGAGCTACCAGGACGTGCCGCACGCATTCGTGCTTAGTTACCTCTACGAGTTGCCCTTCGGCAAGGGAAAGAAGTTCTTGAACAAGGGCGGGATCGTGAACAAGGTGGTTGGCGGCTGGCAGGTGGGGGGTGTGCAACGCTACCAGAGTGGTGCGCCTTTCATCCCGTATTCTTCGAGCTCTTCAAACACCCAGTTCGGTACTCCAAACACCAGGTTGAGCCAAATACCTGGGCAGCCCTTACTTAGTCCGAATTCGGCCTCCTACAATCCATATTTGCCTGGCGGATGCATGGCAAATCCTGACGGCTCAGGCACCTTCCTGCCGCAGTCAACGAATAACTTTTTTAACTGCGGAGCGTTTCTCGATCCGAACGCGCCCAACCTTGTAGCTCAGCGGGGTTACACCTTCGGCAATCTTCCCAAAGTCCTCAACATCCGCAGCCCCCATTATGTGAACGAGGATTTCTCGCTGATCAAGCGCTTCACTCTATACGAAGCGCATGTGCTGTCCTTCAAAGCGGATTTTGTCAACGCCTTTAATCGGCGCAGCCTCGCCCGCGGCGATGGCTGCCTTACTTGCGACTCCTTCGGCCGGCCCGGCGCACAATTCGGGGGTTCGCCAACAACCCTCAATGGGCAAAAAATAGTTCAGCTAACGTTCCGCTACCAATTCTAGGGCGGAGCCAACCTTGAATCAGCCAAAGACCTCCTGCGCTTTGTCCGGCACAGGAGGTCTTTCCGTTCAATGAACTTCGCCGCCCCAGCAAGTAGGTATAAACTCTCGTGGTGGACATTCCATCGACAAAGCGTCCGAGCAAGCCAATTGCCAGGTGGGTGTTTGCTTATTTGGTGATCCTGTTCTGTCTCGCCAGGCCCCTCTGCTCCCAGGTGGAGTCGGCGGTCTCCGGGATTTTCCGGCAGGCCTCAGAGGCCATGCAGCGTGGCAACTTGACCGTGGCTGGCGACGGGTTCGAGGCCGCCGCAAGAGCTGCTCCGGCTTTCGCTGAAGCGCATTTCAATCTTGGTCTGGTCCGCGAAGAGCAAGGCCGGCTCAACGAGGCCATCGCCAGCTTCCAGAAAGCGCTGGCCTTAAAACCGCGACTGCACGGGGCGAACCTGTTTCTCGGCATCGCTTATTTTCGCCTCAACCATCTGGATAAAGCGCTTGCCGCAATTCAGAAGGAATCCGCCCTTTATTCGAAAGATGCTCCCGCCTGGATGTGGCTGGGAGTCGTCCGCCTGGCGCAGGATAAGCCCGAACAAGCCGCTGAGGCGCTTGATAAGGCCGCCACACTCGCGCCAGACGACCTCGACATCCTCTACCACCGCGGCCGCGCGCACTTGCTTGTTTCCAAAAATAGTTACACAAAGATGTTCAAAGCCGGTCCACAGTCCTGGCGCTCCCATCAGGTTCTTGCCGAGGCGAATGCCGAGGCCGACCGCCACACGGAAGCTGTCGCCGAATACCTGGCCGCCATCAAGCTGGCTCCTTCCCAACCCGGCCTGCACGAAGCATTGGGCTCCGAATACCGTAGCCTCGGAAAAGCTCAGGAAGCTGAAGAGTCCTTCCTCCGCGAACTCGAAATTGATCCCAACAGCGCCCTCGCCAAATACGAACTGGGGGTTCTATCCGTCGAACAAGCCGATGGCGCAAAAGGGAAGGAACTCATCGAAGCTGCGCTGAAGGAAAAGCCAGGGCTTCTTCATTCCGATTACAATCTTGGCCGCGCGGAAATGCTACTGGGAAATGACCTTGCTGCTGCTCCGCTCCTGGAACGTGCCACGGCAGCCCCGGGCTCCGACCCTGAAGTCATCCAGCAAGCTTGGTATCAGCTCGGAATCGTCTACCGCCACCTTCGCCGCATGGACGAGGCGCAAAAAGCCATGGCTACTTTCCAGAAACTCAAGGACCAGGAATCCGAGCACCGACAACAGGTGTTCGAAATGAAGTTGCAGAAACAGGATCCAGAATAACCTGGACAACCGGCGAGCTCGAAAAATGAAGGTTCCCAGCGTTTTCACTATCCGCGCATCCGGTCTTTGCGTCGTTGTTGTATTTGCGCTCTTCGGCCACGCCAGCGGGACGGAGGATGCCCTCGCGCAGGCCCCCATCCGCATCGCCGCCGTCGAATCCTCGGAGGAGTTGCACGAGTCACTCCTTGAAAAGCCGCCGCTTCGGTTCGGCTCCTTTCGTATACCGGCGCTCACGATCGAAGTCGACGACTCCATTAAGTATCAGCAAATCGATGGCTTTGGGGCATCTCTCACCGATTCTTCAGCCTGGCTGATTTCGCAAAAACTCACCGAAACGCAACGTACACAACTTCTCGAAATGCTCTTCGACCCCAAAAAAGGAATCGGCCTCAGCATCCTGCGCCAACCCATGGGCGCCAGTGATTTTGCCTTGCAGAACTATACCTACGACGACCTTCCGCCGGGACAAACCGATCCCGACCTGAAACTATTCTCTATCGACCACGATCGCGCCCATATCATCCCCATCCTTCGCCAATCTCTCGCCCTTAACCCCAAACTAAAAATTATCGGCTCTCCCTGGAGCCCGCCGGGATGGATGAAAACCTCGGGCTCGACCATCGCGGGCACCCTTCTGCCCGGCGCGTTTGCTCCTCTGTCTCAATACTTCGTCAAGTACGTCCAGTCTTATGAAGCTGCGGGCGTTCCCATCTTCGCGGTGACCCCACAAAACGAGCCACTCAATATTCCCAACGACTATCCGGGCATGGGAATGTCTCCCGGCGAGCAGGCAAAGTTCGTTCGCGAATATCTCGGTCCAGCTTTTCACCGCTCCCGCATCAAATCCAAAATCTTTGTCTTCGATCACAACTGGAATCTCATTGAATTTCCCCTGACCGTCATGGACGACCCGAAAGCCGCAGCCTTTGCCGCAGGCACTGCGGTTCATTGTTACGGAGGCACGGTAACCGCCCAGAGCGAGCTCCATGACCGTTTCCCGGAAAAGGGCATTTGGCTCACGGAATGCTCCGGTGGCGAATGGCAGAAAGACAAACTCCTCCAGAAGGCGATGGACTTGATCATCGGCGCAACGCGGAATTGGGCCAAAAGCGTGGTGCTGTGGAATCTCGCTTTGGATCAGGAGCATAAGCCTTATCTTGGTGGATGCAAGACCTGCCGAGGGGTCGTCACCATCGACCACTCCTCCTCCCCCACAAGGGTAATTCCTAACGTTGACTTTACCGCACTGGCGCACGCCAGCAAGTTCGTTGCGCCCGGCGCTGTTCGCATCCAATCAAACACTTTTGACCGGGGCAGCTTGGAATCCGTGGCCTTCCGCAACCTGGACGGCTCCATCGTTCTGATTGTCCTGAACAGCGGCGGTGCTCCGGCGCCATTCAATATCAGCTGGAAAGGGAAATTCGCCTCATACCGTCTCGACCCGGCTTCGGTCGTAACCTTTTGCTGGTCTCCACCGCCGAAAGTTCACTAACCAACGGGAAAGCGAGCGAGCCAACCTTTTACGGTTCGGCAGGGACCGAGGGTCGAGATCTCGCAGCGCGGCCTTGCAACTCCTCTGTCCGCTGAAACTCGGCCTTGGCCTTATTCATCTGGTGTGTTTGCTTGTAAACTCTTGCCAATTGATAGTGAATTGCCGCATTCTCCGGCTCAATGCGTTCTGCTTTTTCCAATTCACGCTGGGCGTCCGCCAACTGATTTGCCCGCAGGTACGCCATCCCAAGCTTGAGGTGACAGTTCGCATTGTTCGCCCCAAGTTCCACGGCCTTCTCCAGCGACGCAATCGCCTCGCCGCCCCGGTCGAGTTCCAGCAAGAGGCTTCCAAGATTTAAATATGGTTGCTCGCTCCGGCGCGGACTTCCTTCCTGCCACTCAATCGCCCGGCGATAAGCCTCCAGCGCTTCATCCGGCTTGGCCTCCGACTCCAGAATCAACCCGAGATTGTTTTCCGCCCTGGCGTCATGCGGATCCAAATCTAAAACTGCCAGGAACGCTCTTCTGGACTCTGGCAGCAGACTTCGGGTGTAGTACGCACGGCCCAGGTAATACCACGCATCCTTGTTCTTGGGATCGAGTTCCACCGCTTTTTCAAGCCATTTGATCGCGTTCGCGTAATCGCTCAAAAGAACGTAGTCCAGACCCACGATTTTGAAGTCTTCTCCCGTGGGAGTTCTCAGGGCCGCGGCTTTCGTATAGATCTCCAGCGATTCGCTGACCTTATTCTCCCGGTGCAGCACAAACCCAAGCAGATACAGAGCTTCATCCGACCCCGCGTGGAGCGCGATATAGCGGCGAAGCGCACCTTCCGCCGCAGCGAAGTCTTGTAAATGCACGAGCGACTTTGCTTGATGGATGAGAGCGTCGGTCGTCCCCGGAGCAGCCGAATCGGCCTTGGCGAACAAATCCGCGGCTGAAGCGTAGTCTCCCGCGCGGAACGCGGCTATCCCGAGCGTGTATTCGCTATCAGCTTGCGCTGCGCATTTGAACGTAACCAGCAACAGCAGCGTCAGCGCCCAGCAGAGCGTTACAAACCGATCGCCGCCAGATTCACGCATCATTTCACCGCAGGTCTTGCGTTCACCAGCGCGGCCGGTTCGTCAACTTGCAGGATCTGATCCACTGAAATGTTCTTGAGCGTCTGCACAATTCCGCTCGGCCACCGAATCTCGATGGATTGCACGCTGCTTTCTTTCCCAGTTCCGAAGTGAACCCGCTTGTCGCTGGAGGAAAGATAACTGCTCGCCGTTGTGACCGTGGCGAACTGCTCCCCGCTTGCGGTAACCAGCTTCACGTTGGCCCCGATCGCATCGCGATTGCTTTTGTGTCCGACCAGCTTGAGCAGCAACCAATGATTTGTCGATGGCGTTTCGTTCCGCAAGACATACGCCGGTCCGTCGTTCGTCGTCACCACGGCATCCAGTCGCCCGTCGTTATCCAGATCGCCGATCGCCAATCCGCGCGCAACCCAGGATTGCCCAAAAACTTCGCCGGATCGTTGTGACACATCCACAAAACTCTTGCCGGTATTGCGCGCCAGCAGCATCGGCTCGCGGTACCGCAGATTTGGATTTGTCAGTTCGATGGTGTCAAGATCATGGCCTTGCACAATCAGTAAATCCTTCCAGCCGTCGTTATCGAAATCAAAGGCCCGCACGCCCCATCCTGAGTGCGCCAGCGTCATCCCCGCAAGCCCGGATGGCGTGCTCACGTAGTTAAATGTCCCATCGCCGTTGTTCTGATAAAGCGCATAGCGCTGATTGGCCAGATCCGTGACAACGATGTCCGGCCAACCATCATTATTGTAGTCGGCGAAATCGACTCCCATACCGGCATACGTGTGTCCGTTAATATCCACTGCCACTTCGGAAACCAACCCTACTTCTTCAAAAGTTCCGTCGCCTTTGTTGTGATACAAAAATTCCACCATCGAATCGTTCGCAAAAAATAGGTCGATGTGGCCGTCACGATCATAGTCGGCCAGGGCCACTCCAAGACCTTTGGCGGGTTTTGAGAGACCCAGCTTTTCCGCTACTTCCGTGAACGTTCCGTCTCCGTTGTTGTGGTATACGAGCGGCCGCGCTGGTTTGAAATAGTCCGGATGGCAATAGGCGCGGTAGCCTTCCTTGTGCTCGCCGCACCAGATGTCGTCGAAATCCCACTCGAGGTACCGCAATACCACCAGATCGAGAAAGCCATCTCCATCCAGATCGACCCACGCCGCGCTGGTGGACCATCCGCTGCCGCCAACTCCGGCCTTCGCGGTCACGTCGGAAAATGTTCCGTCGCCGTTGTTGTGGTACAGCTTGTTGCCTCCGTAGGCGGTTACGTAAAGATCCTCGTACCCGTCGTTGTCGTAGTCGCCCACAGCCACGCCCATACCGTATCCGGTTCCCTGCACGCCTGCCTTCTCGGTCACATCTTCGAACGTGCCGTCGGCTTTTTGGTGATACAGACGATTCCAGTATTTTGGTCCCGTTTTCTGCGGAATAATTCCTTTTGGTGTGGGGTCGCTCAGGGGCGCGCCGTTGACAAAGAAAATATCCAGCCGTCCGTCGTTGTCGTAATCAAAAAGCGCGACCCCGGATCCCATCGTCTCCGGCAAATATTTCTTGGATGTGTGCGAGGCCTGATGTTGAAAATTAACCCCGAGACGCTGAGTGACGTCTACGAATCTTCCCGGAGTTGCAGTATCTGCGATGTTTTTTGTCTGTGATGCGTTATCCTCAGCAATTAATGACGCAGAAGCAAGCAAGGCAGTCACGGAGAAAACAAGAAAGCTGAGGAACCGAGCGTCCCCATCTTGGGATTGATTCCCGAAAAGGTGTTTCACCGTTCGATGATTCCTTTTCCTTCGACAACCGTGTAGATGCGGTCCACGGCGGGCAAGATGATCTGTTCCTTCGTTCCGCTGGGCCACTGGATTTCCACTTTGTCCACTTTCGTCGCCGCTCCTAACCCAAAATGCAATCGTTGATCGGAACTTGACGCGTAACTCCCGCCGCTGAACACGTCACCGCGTTGACAAACTCCACCCGTGGTAACAAATACTTTTGCTCCGATAGCGTCCCGTGGGCTTTTGGGGCCGCCAACCAATCTCAGCGTCACCCAGTGGTTCGAATTATTGACCACGTTTCGCAAAAGAGTAGGCGTCGAATCCACATTGTTGATCACCACATCGATGCGGCCCTCATTAAACAAGTCTCCGAACGCCGCTCCCCGCGCCGTCAATACGGTGGCCAGACCGCTTCCGGTTGCGGGCGGAACTTCTTGAAATTTCGTTCCATCCAAATTTCGGAAGAGCAGCGGCCGCTGGGCCCAGGTCGTTCCCCAGTCCTGCTTGTCCACTCCCGGGTATGCGTGCCCGTTCGCCACAAAAAGGTCCGGCCAGCCGTCGTTGTCGTAATCCAGAAATCCAGTTCCCCAGCCCAGAAATGGAAGAGTAACGGTTGCAATTCCCGCTCGAGCGGTCACATCGGAAAAATTGCCATCACCGTCGTTGCGATACAAAGTGTTGTAGTCATCTGAGAAATTTGTGATATAGAAATCCACTTTTCCGTCGCGGTTGTAGTCGCCCACCGCGATGCCCATAGAAGCTTGCTCTCGCCCTTCGTCATTCAGTGCGAACCCGGAAATATAGCTTATGTCCTCGAACGTGCCATCGTGTTTGTTTCTGTAGAGGTACTTGGGGACGGAGTCGTTGGCGACAGCTAAGTCGATCCAGCCATCATCGTCCACGTCAACGAATACCGATGCGAATCCATAGTAGCCCTTGGGGTCCGAAACCCCAGCCTTTACACTCACGTCAGTGAAGGTGCCATCCCCGTTGTTGTGGAACAAATGATCGCCTTCACCCGGCAGCCCGCGCGGCCCGCAAATCACTTCGATTCCGCGAAAAGTGCAGAAGCCCGGCGGAAGTCCGCCCTTCCCGGGAACCGGCGGATGATCGGGATCAAATCTTACGTAGCCCGGAACGAATAGGTCGAGGAAGCCGTCACGATCATAGTCTCCCCAGGTCGCTCCAGTGGACCAGCCGCCGAGTGTTACGCCCGCTTTCTCCCCCACATCGGTGAATGTGCCGTCATGGTTATTGTGATAGAGCCGGTTTTTGCCAAAGTTCGATACATAAATGTCCGGCCACCCATCATTGTCGTAGTCCCCTACGGCCACGCCGAAGCCCCAGCGTTCGTTCGCGACGCCGGCCCTATCCGTTACGTCCGTGAATGTGCCGTCATGGTTATTGTGCAGAAGCATCGCGCGCGGTGGCGCTTCTTTGCCCTTCAGCGCGGCGAAGGTCGAGCCATTCAGAAGGTAAATGTCCAACCAGCCATCGTTGTCGTAATCGAGCAGCGCCACGCCGGATCCGGGCAGCTCCAGAATCGTCCTTTTCTCGGGCGTTCCTGAGCGATGATGGAATATGTCGATGCCAGCTGCATGCGTCACATCGACAAAAATGACCGGTGCGCCGTCGACAAAGCCCCCGGCTGTGATCGGCCGCGAAAGTGCGTCCTTCACCGCAGCGTGCGCGCCACCTGTGCTCATGCCGCTTTGCCGGCTCTGTGCTGTTTCCTTTTCTTGGGGATTTTGTTGGGCCAGTTGTACAGCAATTGCGCGGAGAAGGCATCCAGGTTGGCTGGATCGACAGAATGACATCAGGCTCCAAATCGGTCGTTTTGACTTAATAGGCATCTTCGCACAGAGTCGGCGGACGGATCTAATTCCGATTGCGTAATAATCGGCCTTTCCAGCTGGCTCATTGGAGGTTTGACATAGACTTGTAATGAACCCCTCTAAATGTGGTGTGTCAATAGGTTGTCGATATCGAGACCGGAACGGGAGATGGGCGCACTGT
>WNEZ01009264.1_pt1 | contig 11886 bp, 10 predicted proteins | sample 5400521 | NCBI WGS metagenome assembly WNEZ01 (sample SAMN13153339, study PRJNA577476) | soil metagenome | isolation source: 120 cm saprolite under Douglas fir tree site 2 hole 1 replicate 1 | place: USA:California | collected 2015-04-18
CCACTGCGTTGTCGCACGAGGCGTCAATCGATCTGGATTTTCTGCAACCTTCGAGCAATTCCGCATCGTTGGGGCGGTTGGGAACTTATGAGATCCTGGAGATTCTGGGACGCGGAGGAATGGGAATTGTCTTGAAGGCGTTTGACCCCCAGTTGCACCGGCCCGTGGCGATCAAGGTTCTGGCGGCGGAATATGCGGCCAACGGCGCTGCTCGCAAGCGCTTCGCCCGCGAAGCCCAAGCCGCTGCCGCCGTCGTTCACGATCACGTCGTCCCCGTCCACGCCGTCGACGATAACGCTCCGCGCCCTTACATGGTCATGGCCTTCATCCCCGGCCGGTCGCTTCAGCAGCGCATCGACCACTCCGGACCGTTGCAGCTCAAGGAAATCTTACGCATCGGACCGGATCGGCGCTGGGCGGCGAGGTAGAGTATAGGTCCCTCTCTAACAGCTCAGCTTGGTTGCGAATCCGGTCCAGAGGCGGACTTGCGAATTCTGGTCCAGCAGTATGTCAAGGCGAAAGAAGAAGATAAGAAAGAAATCCGCAAGAAGCTGGCCGAGGCTCTCGGCAAACAATTCGACGCGCACATGAAACAACAGCAGGATGAACTGGCCGCGCTGGAAAACCAGATCAATGACTTGAAGAACATCATGAAAAAGCGCCAAGAAGCCAAGACCACGATCATCGACCGCCGCCTGGACCAGCTGATTCAAGACGCCGAAGGGCTCGGCTGGACCGCGCCCGGCAGCCCGCAACACGCAGGGGCGCTGTTCCGGGCCAACCCGTATTACCGATCATCCGCGCCTTCGACGCGAGTGCCGACTGAGCCGAGAAAGTTGCATTGAGCATCAAACCAACGATAGACAGCCTGAGCCGAGTTTCTAAGCTCCGGTGCAGCCGCCGTCTTCTGTTAGATTTATCTTTCAACGCTCGCTGCATTCCGCAAACGCGAAACGATGAATCAATCATGAAGGGATCAAGAATTTTCGTGATTCTTTGAGACGAAATGCCTTCCGTAGCGTCTTATTCATAGGGCGTCGGAATGACCCGGCTGGCTTAGGGCCGGGATTACTCCAGAGCTATTGAAATTGCGAGGGCGAACTTCTGCAATCCCGCCACAGTTGACGTCGGACTTTGGAAAAAACTTGGGGTATCCGCAATATCGATCCTTCTTTTGCGAATGAGAAAAAGAGGGCTTGCGTGATGCCGGGCGTTTGCAACACGGAATCCATGCTCCTCTGAGAAGCGCCGGAAAACGTTCCTTGCCCTGTTTCACTCTGCTGGCTCCCGCCGATTTTGATGTTTGCGCGTCAAGGCCGCCTCGTCTTACTTAGGATGAGAAAACCAGGATCTTTCAGGACCAAAACATGGCTATCCGCAAGCGCTACCACATTCTGGCTTGTTTGCTCGCCTTGATGGCCGTCGTTGCCTTCTTGTCGGCCAGCTCGCGCACCAAACAGGATTCCGCCCAAGAGTCGAGAAAGGGCGGCTGGGGCTCCGCGGAAGAGGCGTTCACGATAGCTTCGCGCGCCGTCGAGGATTACATCTCCACGCTGGATGGCGCCCCTGTCGTCATTAACCCCCAGTTCCGGGCAACCCTGCTTAGCCAATCGAAGCTTTGGACCATCAAGGGCTATGCTTCGTGTCCGCATGAGAATCACAAATCGTACCAGTGGACCGTGATTCTGAATTATCACGACATGCAAGAATGGGAAATTCTGGCGAAGATCGTCACGCCCGAGGTTACCGCCTCCAACACGAGCCAAATCGTAGGCATCCCCGAGGTTCAGGGAAAGCTGTTTCAAGCGAATCCCAGCCATTGACTTGGTCGACACGATGTGATGTGTTGAGTACTTGCAATTTCCGAACTGGTTTTTCCATTTCATTAAGATCTCTCGTGGATTAGCCTTCTCCGTCGGCACGGTTGTGATTATCTCTTCCAGCGAGAACAGGTTACAATCGTACCAGTGGAGGTAGCCTATGGCCATGGTCGTGTTTCTCCGAGGCGCCAACGTGGGCGGTCATAGGAAATTCCTGCCCACCGTGCTGGCCAAGGAAATGGCGGACTTTGATGTCATCAACGTGGGTGCGGCCGGCACGTTCGTGGTTGGCAAGACCATCGGCCAACAGGCAGTGCGGGCCGAGTTTCTGCGCCGGCTGCCGTTTGAGGCCGAGCTGGTAATCTGCCCGGCACGCGATCTTATCAACCTCATGAGTGGCAAACCGTTTCCGGATGGGCCTTCTGATTCCGGGGAGCGTCCATTTGTCAGCGTACTCACCAAAAGTCCCCGGACGCTACCGTCACTCCCGCTCACCAAACCCACTGGCGACCAGTGGCAGGTCAAAGTCATCCGCGTCTCGGGGAAATTCGTCTTGAGTCTTTGTCGCCGCCTCGGGGGGGCCCTCATTTATCCCAATGAAGTCGTCGAGAAGAGCTTCGGCGTGTCCGCCACGACGCGCAATTGGAACACGATCTCTTCCATCTGCGAGATTCTCAAGAATAGGTAATTGCCTGACTGACTTCCGTGCCCCAACAACTTTTCACTCATCACTGATGACTGGTGTAAACTACCGGATATGAATTGACCACGCGATGTAAACCCGGAGGCAATGGTGCCAGCACGTCAGGCGAGGAAGGATCTTCGAAGTCTCCAAGACTTCGGAAAGAAACTAGACCACCAATTCTACCAACGCCCGGCGATCGAGCTGGCGCCGGATTTACTCGGCAAGATTCTTGTCCGGCAAGTCCGCGGCCGGACTGGGCGAACCTATCGCGCGCGGATCGTGGAAACGGAGGCTTACGTCGGCGTCCACGATCTCGCTTGCCACGCTTCGAAAGGCCGGACGCGACGCACGGAAGTTATGTTTGGGTCAGGAGGCTATGCTTATGTCTATTTCATTTACGGCATGTACTCGATGCTCAACATCGTGGCCAGTGTTGAGGGAGAGGCCCAGGCCGTGCTCATTCGTGCCGGCGAGCCGCTCGACAACTGGAAAGCGGACTTGTCCGGACCGGGCAAGCTCACCCGCGCCATGCGAATCACGTGCGCCGACAATGGCACGGATTTAACCGGGACAGAGATTTTCCTCCTGGATGATCCCGCCTATCAACCGGTGATTGCTACGACCAAGCGGATCGGCGTGGATTATGCCAAAGAATGGAAGGACGCTTTGCTTCGTTTCGTGGATCTCAACAGCCGAGCGGTTTCGAAGGGACCAAATTCGAAAATCGACATCCGAAATGCCAGCCACGGATGAAACACGGACCAAACACGGAACGAATCCGTGTTTGGTCCGTGTTTCATCCGTGGCTAGTTGAATATCCGATTCATGCTTCGACATTTTGCAGAATATCGCTAATTTTTTTCTCGCTTGAATACCACCAAGGTGTGGCCGCTGCCGGCGGGGGCGGAAAACTCCGAGGGCCGATCCTTGCCCGGCTGGGCATAGCACAATTTGCGGGTGTCGTCTCCCAACTCGTAGATTCCCAAGACGATTTTCCCTTTGTCGTCGCCTTCCGTCGTCATGAAGTCGATGGTCTTGGGCTTCCTGGTCGGATCAATCTCGCTGGTACCTTGAATGACCTTTTCCCCATCGTATTGCAAGATCCAGGTCCCGTCCCCTTTGTTAACGACTGTGAATCTCTTGGCACCGTCTTCGGGCTGCTTGTTGCCGTTGAGCTCCAGCGAAACCAGGTGCCTTCATACTTTTTCCGATCCTTCTTGATAGCCTCCTGTTTCTCGTCCTCGGCGGCGGCGAGAAAGCCAAGGCATGCCAAGACGAAACCGATAGTCGGGATCACGAATGAAGTTTTCATAATCGTACTCCAGAGCAATCGACGAAAATTCAAACAGGAGCCAACAGAGAGACAAAGAATGGAAACCCTCTTTTGCTCCTTTTTTTCTCCGTTTCTCTGTTTTCTCCAGTTACCTTTTGCGTTACTCCTTCTCCGCCGGTTCGGCCCGGCCGCCTTTTAGATGTTTGGCCAGGAAAACTTCGGCAGCGGCATAAAACTTGAGTCGATTCTCCGGCCGGGCGAAGCCGTGCCCTTCATCCGCAAAAACCATGTATTCCACGGGTTTGCCGGCCTTGCGAATGGCGGCCACAATCTGCTCCGCCTCGGCTTGCTTGACGCGCGGATCGTGCGCCCCTTGAGCGATCAGCATCGGAATCCTTATCTGGTCCGCTTTGAACAAAGGGGACCGGGACTCGAGAAATTCCTTATCCTTGTCCGGGTCACCGACGCGAAGAACGAAGATTTTTTTCATCGGCTCCCAGTACGGCGGAATGGATTTGAGAAGGGTCACTAAATTGGATGGCCCGACAATATCGACCGCGCACGCAAATACATCGGGCGTGAAGGTGGCCCCGACTAAGGCCGCGTACCCACCGTAAGAGCCGCCGTAAATCGCCACCTGTTTCGGGTCGGCGATCCCTTGATCAATCGCCCAGTGAACGGCATCGATCAAATCGTCGTGCATCTTGCCGGCCCATTCGCGGTCCCCGGCGTGGAGAAACTTTTTCCCGAACCCGGCTGACCCGCGATAGTTCACGGACAGGACCGCGTAGCCGCGGTTCGCCAACCACTGATGTTCGGGATGCAGACCCCATCGGTCTCGACCCCACGGCCCGCCATGAACGTCAAGAACCATGGGAAGATTCTTCGCTTCCATCCCCACCGGTACGGTCAGGTAGCAGATCATGTCCAGGCCGTCACGTGTCTTGATGGTCACCGGTTTCATGGCCGCCAGCGTATACTTGTCCAACTCGGGTCGGGAAGAGAACAGGTGCGTGAGTTTTTTGCTGGCCCGCTCATATAGAAAATAGTCCGCGGGATGGATGTCGGAGCTATAGGCGACCACCCAGGTTTGCCAATCGCGATCGGCGCTGACAATAGAAGGCTCGCCGGGGTTGGCTTTTTCCAGAAAGGCCAAATCCTCGGCAACCCTTGGATTGAGGGCTTTCCATTTTCTTTTTTCATGATCGAAAGCGACGGCCTCGGCTTCGTGAGTCGCCGGATTGACCAAGACTTGCCCGGCGTCACACCCTGCATCCGAGGCGATAGGTTCCTCTTTGCCAGAATTCAGATCCCGTTTCACCAGGCTGAGCGTGTCGCGGCCTTCGCTGGTCGTCAGCCAAATGGTTTTCCCGTCGGCCGTGAAATCGACGACATGACCATCGACGTCTTCCTGCCCCCATTGAATGATGGTTTTCCAATCGCTTTTTTCATCGGCGCGTGCTCGAACGATGGCGCCGCCATCGGGAGTTAGCGACGAGCACAGGCGGACTCGGAACTTGGGATCGGTGTGCCAACTCACAACATCGCCGGGATTCTTCGTGTCTAGCTTCAATTCGCCGGTTGTCAGGTTGATCCGATATACGTCAAAGAGTTTGGGGTTTTCTTTGTTCAGCGTCGCCAACAATTCGTCGGGAAAATCCCGATTCACCTCGAGCGGCTGGGCTCGAACATTGGGAAACGGTGTCAAATCCTGCACTTTATTGCTTTTGAGATTGACCGAATAAAGGTGAAAGTTTTCGTCTCCGTCGTTATCCTGGGCATAGATGAGAATATGTGGCGCGTGGGTCCACATATGAGCGCGAATGCCTCTTTTTTTGTCGGCCGTCACTTTCCGGGCATCGTCTTTTCCCAGCGTTTGCACCCAGACTTGCAGCACATTTTTTTCATCCGGCGCCAAGTAGGATAGATACTTGCCGTCGGGGGAGATTTCCGGCGAAGTTTTGACCGGATTGCCAAAGATCACTTTGCGCGGAATAAGAGTTGGCAGCGCCGCTGGCGGCGGCATGGCGGCCAGAAGCAATAATGTCATGGAAAAAATCACGCGGGTCATCGCATCTCCTTTGCCGTTCCCGTTCGGCTCGTTTAGATTGAGTTGAGTCGCAAACCGGGCAAACATCTATGAGGAGCTATTCGCTCTCGCCTTCATTATATTTTCGCTGAGGATTGAAACCACAAAAGGAGCGCCCACTGAGTGCCCGAATATCCGGACATCATCGTCTACTTGGAACGACTCCAGCCCCACATCAAAGGGCACGTCCTCGAGGATATCCGGCTGGCCAGTCCTTTTCTGTTGCGTACGGTCGATCCGCCGCTGGCCAAGGCTGAAGGCAAGAGGCTTCTGGACTTGCGCCGGATGGGCAAACGCATCGTCCTTTGCTTGGAATCGGAGTTATTTCTGGTCCTCCATTTGATGATCGCGGGACGGCTGCACTGGAAGGAGCGGGGCGCCAAGCTGCCCCGCCGATTTGGGCTGGCCGCCTTTGACTTTCCTTCCGGTACGCTCACGTTGACCGAGGCAGGAACCAAGAAAAGGGCCTCACTACACTTGCTGCGCGGCGAAAAGGCTTTGGCCGATTTCAATCCTGGCGGGTTAGAAGTTCTGGAGGCGAATGAAGCAACTTTTCGAGCGGCCATACTGCGAGAAAACCACACGCTCAAACGCGCCCTTACCGATCCTCGTCTCTTCAGCGGCATCGGCAATGCCTATTCGGATGAGATTTTGCACCGGGCCAGACTGTCGCCTCTGGCAATGACTCAGCGACTTTCGGCGGAAGAGACTACGAGACTCTTCCAGTCGGTGCGTCAGACGCTGGTGGAATGGGCGGATCGGCTCCGCCGTGAAGCGGGCGACGGCTTTCCGGAAAAGGTCACGGCTTTCCGAGAAGGGATGGCCGTCCACGGACGCTTCGGCAAACCGTGTCCTGTTTGTGGCAGTGCTATTCAACGCATCGTCTACGCGGAAAATGAAACCAATTACTGTCCGCGCTGCCAGACCGGCGGCAAGCTTCTGGCCGACCGCTCGCTCTCTCGCCTTCTCAAAAACGATTGGCCTCGGACCATCGAGGAATTAGAAGAAACGAAAAAACCGTCAGCGAGTTGATGGAGGATCATGGCTCCAATACTTTATGACCAGAAGAACCCCCATGAGGATGACCACATGAATCATTCCAGGCCAAGATCGATGTCCAAGAAATTCAATCACCTAGGCGTTCTAATCGGCTTGCTCGTTGGGCTGACCTCTCATCAGCAAGCCACGAGCCAGGGGTTGGATTATGTCAAGGGTCACTACACTAAGTACGAATATCGCATTCCCATGCGGGACGGCAAGAAACTCTTCACGGCCGTCTATGTCCCTAAGGACCAATCGCAGCGCTACCCGATGATGCTGACCCGGACCCCCTACAGCGTCCAGCCCTACGGGGCCGACCAATACAAATCCGATCTCGGCCCGTCGTCTCTGTTCGGCAAGGAAGGATACATCTTCGTTTACCAAGACGTGCGCGGGCGGTGGATGTCCCAAGGGGAGTATGTCAACATGCGACCCTATATTCCGAACAAAAATGGATCGCAGGATGTGGATGAGACTTCGGACACCTTCGACACCATCGACTGGCTCATTAACAATGTGCCGGGCCACAGTGGCAAGGTGGGCATGTCCGGTATCTCGTATCCCGGCTTCTACACGGATGCCGGCATGATCGACGCGCATCCCGCTCTGAAGGCCGCTTCGCCTCAGGCGCCCGTGACCGATTGGTTTGTCGGCGACGATTGGCATCACAACGGGGCTTTGTTCTTGCCTCATGTTTTCAACTTCATGGCGAATTTCGGCCGGCCCCGGCCTGAGCCGACCAAGAAATTCAATCACCACTTCGAGCACGGCACGCCCGATGGCTATCAGTTCTTCTTGAACATGGGCCCCCTGGTCAACGCCGACGCCAAGTATTTCAAAGGCGACGTCGCGTTCTGGAACGAAGTTATGAAGCACGGGACCTATGACGATTTCTGGAAAGCGCGCAATGTACGGCAACACCTAAAGAACATTCGCCCGGCCGTGATGACCGTGGGCGGATGGTTTGACGCCGAAAACCTGTTCGGCGCCTTGGAGACATTTAAGAAGATCGAGGCCAACAGTCCCGACACCAGCAACACCCTAGTGATGGGTCCTTGGTTGCATGGCGGCTGGAGCCGCGGCGACGGCGACAGCCTGGGATTTGTCAAGTTCAACGACAAAACCTCCCTGTACTATCGCGAGAAAATCGAATTTCCGTTTTTCGAATATCACTTGAAGGGCAAAGGAGGATTTCAGCGGACCAAGGCCTGGGTGTTCGAGACGGGCGCCAACCAATGGCGGACTTCCGAGGCCTGGCCACCCAAAGGATTTGAACCGAAGTCCTTTTACTTGAGCGCCGGCGGCAAGTTGGATTTGGAGCCCACGGCCGATTCCGCCGATGCTTATGACGAATACGTCAGCGATCCGGCCAAGCCGGTACCGTTTCTTGACAAAATCGCCATCGGCATGTCGCCGGAGTATATGGTGGCCGATCAGCGTTTCGCCGGCCAGCGCACCGACGTCCTCGTGTTTCAGACCGCCGAGCTGGGAAAGGATGTCACCATCGCCGGGCCGATTCAAGTCGATTTGCATGTCTCCACCACTGGCACCGATTCCGACTGGATCGTTAAGTTGATCGACGTATATCCCGACGATTATCCGGATATTGATCCAAATCCAACAGGAGTCAAGATGGGCGGTTTCCAGCAACTCGTGCGTGGCGACGTGATGCGCGGCAAGTTCCGCAACAGTTTCGAAAAGCCGGAAGCTTTCGAACCTGGCCAGCCGACGCCGGTGAAGTTCACCATGCAGGATTCCTATCACACCTTCCGCAGCGGCCATCGCATCATGGTCCAAGTGCAAAGCACCTGGTTCCTTCTGGTCGATCGCAATCCTCAGAGGTTTGTCGATATTGCGAATGGACGCGATAGCCGCCGCGCGCAAGGCAGCATCGCCATCAATTCGGTCCAGCAAAGCTAAGGCGTCAGCAGCATCTTGAATTGCCCGCTGGGCAGCAGCGGGGGAATTGAAGTCCGGCAGCATCCGTAAATCATACGAGGCACGGTTGCGCAATTGGCCCATGTGATCTAGGGTTCGGCCAATCGCTTTCAGATCTGCATCGGTGGCATACAGGAAACGGAGGCGAACATAGGTGTGAATATTCTGGCGAGGCGGTACTGGAAATCCCCAATGTCCCAGAGCGTCGCGGCTTTCAAGCATCACTGAATAGTAGGCATGAATGGTTGACGCCCACCAATGGGCCTCTGTCCTACCTTTGACTGACTCGCGTGCCACGTGGAGGAAAGCTCTACCTTGCATCGGGACTACCGAAAAGGATTAGCGTCGTGAAGTGACGGAGCACATCTGCCGGAAAGGTTTCTATTTCCCACTTGGTCCACTGGCGACGCGTTGGATCTTCCTCACAGAATGGACCGCCTTGCAAGACCTCCGTGACGACACGTGGCTCGTCGTCTGTATCATACGGAGGCTCAAGGGTAACGCGAATCTGTTGGAGCCGCGGAATTACTTGTCGAGCGTGATCCAGCATGAGTTGGAGCTCTTCTGTCATACCCAACTCGGCTACGCGCGCTGTGACCTCCGGTTCGATGATGATCGGAATTGTTGCCACTGAACTCATAGACCCTCCAAATAATCGGACTTGTAAATCAGCCGGCATCAACAACTCGTCACTCTATCATACCAGGTCATGGGAAGTCATCGCGAATGATCGCGTTTCCTGGTGTTTTCAATCGCAACCAACCCCGGCGCCGCAGTCCGGCCGTGGTCGTGGCCGGCGTAGACTCCGAAATCGTTGAACCAGTAGCGTTTGGCGAAACGATACATCCAGTTCTTTTCGGGGATCTCGGAGCCGGGGTTGTATTGCGAGGTGCGTGTTTGCAGAGATTCCAGCTCGACCAGCGCGGTGCCGCGGACGGTGGCGTCTTTGGCGCCATGCTGGGTGACCAGTTGCTTTAGGAGATCGGGGCGCTCCAGCACGATGCAACCACGCGTCGTGGATTGCGCGAGCTGCCGAAAGTCGCGAAGAAACTCCGAGTGCAGGAACTTGTCGCGCAATGAACGGGAGTCGGCTGCGCTAGCGTGGATCGATTCCTTGGTGAATTGCACGATCGGGCACGGTTCGATATCGCCCCAGGGATTGATGTGATGGCTGATGCCGGTGGCGGCCGGGCAGAGCGCCCGGCCTTCTCCATCATAATAGGCGTCGATGATGATAATCGGCTTCTTCGCCCGCATGTCGACGACGAACCGGCGAGCTCTTAGCTGTTGCTCGGGAGTGAGGCATAGCTGCGGGTTCGAGTCCGGCCCCATCGGTCGATACACGTGGAACCAAGTGTACATGACGCCCATGTCGATGAGCCGATCGATCCACGCTTCCGTAAGCAGATCATCGATATTGGTCTGGCACAAGCTAGTACAGACCCCGGTGAATACTCGATTCCGAAGGCAATTCTTCAGGCCCTCCATCGTCTTGTTCCAGACGTCGTTGCGGCCGCGGCGCTGATCGCTGACGATCTCGTTTCCCTCCACACTGATAAGCGGCGTCACGTTGCCGAGGCGGCGAAGCTGCCGCGCCCGTTCTTCGGTGATGAACTGCCCGTTGGTGAAAACTTGGAAGTAGCAATCCGGATGCTCGCCCAACATGTCAAGGAGATTAGGATGCATGAACGGTTCGCCGCCGACGATACCGAAAAAGACGTTGCCCATCCCCTGGCTTTCGCGAATGAGCTTATGAAAGTCGAGCGGCTGGATGATTTCTTGCTTGGCGGCCACGTCCACCCAGCAGCCCTGGCAACGCAAATTGCAACTGTTGATGATCGACACGTAGAGAAACGGCGGAAAGACCTCGCCCTTCTTGAGCCGTTGTTTGTGCTTCTGAACGGAGCGAATCCCCTTCCAGCCCATGTTCCAGGCCAGCTTCCACAACGACCGCTTGTCGGTCTCGAACAGAAATCGTTTGGCGAGCTTGAGGTACATCACAGATGAATTGTATCGACAAGTCGGCAGGGAGGACACGGAAGAGGGCTAGGCGGACGCTATTTAAGCGATCGTTCATCCTTGATCTTATCATGAGCTCTCGGACGCCACGATGATGACTCGAGAGCGTTCCGGCAGTTTCACGGTGGCGAGCGCCAAACGATTAATCAGGTGGAAAAGATCGCCTGTATCATGAGAAGAAGTCGATTCCAGGGATGTCCCAGAGGTCCCCGTGGTTCTCATGATTCTGGCCGTGGTTGCCCTCGCTCAAATGATGGTGGCCGTTGTTGAAGTTGACCGACAAGGTCAGCGGGGCGCTGCCGGTGCCGGCGTTGTCCAGAACGACGATCGTGATGTTTGCCCGGCCGTGGTGCATGGCCAGAAATTGGGCGTTGTAATCGTGTTGCAAAGTAAACTGGCCGCCCGTGCTGACGCCCAGGTCATAGACCGTGCTCGTCCCGTCACCCCAACTCACCACGACCTTGTGATCTTCCAGGGCTGGATCAGAAAATGAGCCAGTCAGCACGACGTGATGTTGGTGCTCGTGATGATGGACAGTCGCATGTACGACCGGAGCGCTGTCCGCGACCAGGACGGTGCCGTTGGCCTGGGCGGTTGTCCCGGCGCTATCCCGGATAAGGATGGTGATCGCCTCGGTTCCTTCGCTCGCATAAGTGTGCGTGCCGGTGACGCTAAAGTTGCCGCTGGTGTTCGGGGAGATAATGCCCGCCGAAGTCGTCCCGTCGCCCCAGCTGATTGCGGCAGAAAAGTCATTGGCGGTCAGGGTCGAATTCCCGTCGGAGAAATTGGCGACCACAGCGGTAAGCGACAAACCTTCGGTGGCGTTCACGGTCGTGCCCGTGGCCGAGATGTTGGTGGGGTCTACGGCGGCCACGTTCGCGGTGCTGCCAGCCGTTGCCGTAGCGCCGCCCACATCGAAAATCTGCACGCTGATCGAGTAGTTGCCCGCCAGGGCATAAGTGTGACTGCCTAACACGCCGAAGCTGCCCGGGCCATTTTGACTGATGGTTCCGGTCGAGCT
>WNEZ01004724.1_pt1 | contig 11885 bp, 14 predicted proteins | sample 5400521 | NCBI WGS metagenome assembly WNEZ01 (sample SAMN13153339, study PRJNA577476) | soil metagenome | isolation source: 120 cm saprolite under Douglas fir tree site 2 hole 1 replicate 1 | place: USA:California | collected 2015-04-18
GGACGTCGTCATCGACGGCATCCGCCAGGAGAAGTTCCTTATCCTTCCGCATCCCGAGGTGGCCGAGTACTTTCAGCGCAAAGCGACCGACTACGATCGCTGGCTCAACGGCATGCGCAGGATGCGCAAGCGAGTGCTGGCAGCCTCGTCCTAGCAGGCTGATGAAAGAGGGCGTCGAGAGCTGCGGCGCACAGGCGGCCCAGGCCAAGGAGGCGACGAGCACCGGAGCGAACGTATTGGACATACCTGAGCGAGGAGCGCAGGAGCCGACGCCGGCCTGGGCCGAAATGGGCGTCGCAGATCCGACGATTACTTTTTCAGCGGCCTGCTAGTGGCTCGCTGGATCGCAGCCCTTGCCGGGCTGGCCCTGGTCTCGATCGCATTCATCGCCGCGACGCAGGTCGCGGACACGCGCGAAGGCCTGATCGCCGAGGTCGTCACCCTGCTTGCCGGCCTGGGCGGTGTCGTGCTCCTCCTCTATGGACTGGTGCCGAAGCGCGCCGCCGGCGCGCGCGATGCGACAGCGGCATCACCATCGCTGCGTCGAGCCGGCCCGCGGTCGGCCAACGACCTGCTCGTCGGCTCAGCGGGCTTGCTGGTCGCCGCGGCGCTGCTCACCGGGCTCGTGATGAGCGGCGGATGGCAGTGGGCCCTGATCGGTGCGCTGATCCTGCTGCCGATGGTGGCCGGATGCGTCTACCTGTGCGCCGCGTTCATGGCGGCGGCGGAGCGCGACTGGACGATCAGCTTGAGGCGTCTGATCGGCCGCTGAGGCCTGCCTACTCCTGGCTGCGTCGATCCAGCGTGCGTGCGAGCAGCAGGACACCGAGGATGATCAGGACGGAGGGCCAGATCACCGACCACTGCACAAGCCCGGTGTTGGCGCCAAGCAGGATCAGGCCCACGGCAACGAGGACGACGCCAAGCCCGATAGACGTGCGACCGGTCGAAGGCCTGGATGCCGGCGCGTTGCTGCTGGTTGCTGGAGTTTCAGATGGAGCCGCTTGCTCCTGCGTGGGAGCCGGCTTGGGCCTACCGCCGAACTGAGCCTTGACCTCGGCGCCGATCCGCTTGAGATCGGCTGACATCGAGTCGAATCCCGAGCGCGTGCGGTCCTGGCCGTCGACCTGCTCGGGCATCACCAGCCACAGGACGATGTAGATGAGCAGGCCGGCTCCTTGCAGGAAGGTGAGCAGCACAAAGCCGAGACGCACCCACAACGGATCGATGCGAAGGCCATCTGCGAGCCCCGAGCACACGCCGCCGATGATTCGGTCCTTGCCCCGGCGAAATGTCTGCGTCGCTTGCTGCTGCATTTACCTAGCCTACATCTCGCTGCGGGACGTTCTGATTCAGGGCGAGGATCTCACCGACGAGGTAAAGCGACCCGCATACGATCACATTGCCGTTCGCGCCTGCGAGCTCCCTGGCTCGCGCGAGCGCCGCGGCTGCCGGCGCAACCGCCTCACCGTCTGACCCATAGACCTCTGCAAGGTGAGTCGCGGGGACGGCGTGGGTGCCGGCACTTTCGGCCTCGGTGAAGACCGCCGCGTCCGGATGCATCGAGCGAAGCGCGGCGAGGATCTGCACCGGATCGCGCTCGCTGAGCATCCCGAACAGGGCGACCAGCCGCTCGCCGTTGATCAGCGCGCGCAGCGCTGCGCCGGCGCGTGTGAGAGCTGCGGGGTTGTGCCCACCGTCGAGGATCACCCGAGGATGCTCCGCGATCAGCTGCAGCCTTCCCGGCCACTCAGTGGAGGCTAGGCCGCGACGGATCGCGTCATCCGTTACGTCACCCATTGCGTGCGCGCACGCCACCGCGAGCGCAGCGTTGGCGGTCTGGTAATCACCCAGGAGGTGCAGCTCGAGGCCGGTGTGCTCGAAACCCGGACCGCTGACGTCGAGCGTATGGCCGGCCCATCCGCGCGATCGCGCGACCGCGGTGATCTCGCGGCCGAGCCGCCACAGCTGAGCGCCGGCTGCGGCGGCGTGTGATTCGACGATCTCGAGCGCCACTCCCTCGCAGCCCGTGACGACCTTGTTGCCCAGCTTGATGATCGCCGCCTTCTCGTTGGCGATCTGCTCGATGGTGTTGCCGAGATATTTCTGATGGTCGTAGTCGATGTTCGTGATCACCGCGAAGCCCAGGTCGAGCGCATTGGTCGCGTCGAGCCGGCCGCCCAGGCCGACCTCGCACACCAGAAGGTCGATCCGCGGGGCCATGTAGGCCAGCGCGAGCACTGTCAGCATCTCGAACTCGGTGGCCTGGCCCAGCTCGGCGGCGATGGCGTCGAGGGTCGGCCGCAGATCTTCGAAGGTCGCCACGAAGTCCTCTTCGCTGATCGGCTTCCTGTTGATCTGGATCCGCTCCGTGTAAGAGACCAGGTGCGGCTTCGGCATGAACCCGACCCGGTGGCCCGCCGCCTCGAGGATGGCCGCGAGGCAGATGCCGGTCGATCCCTTGCCGTTGGTGCCGGCGATCAGCGCTCCTTTGAGCCCTCGATCAGGTGCACCGAGGTGGTCCAGGATCGCGCGGGTGCGCTCGGTGCCGAGCTTCATGCCGAAGCGGCCGAGCCGGGACAGGTGGTCGATCGTCTCGAGGTAGGTCATGTCGAGACTCCGGCAGCCTTACGGGCGGCGCCGAGCCTCGGCCTGGAAGGTGTTCTTGATGAGCATCGCCCTCGTCATCGGCCCGACACCCCCAGGATTCGGCGTCAACCAACCGGCCACCTCGTCCACGCCTTCGCCGAGGTCGCCGACCTGCTTGCCGCCGACCCAGTTGGTGCTGACGTCGATCACCGCCGCTCCGGGTTTGACCATCTCTTTCGTGATGAGGTCGACCTTGCCCGCCGCCGCGACCAGGATGTCCGCGGAGCGCGTGTGGCTCGCCAGGTCCCGCGTTCGCGTGTGACATAGGGTCACAGTCGCGTTTCGCCGCAGCAGCAGCAGCGCGGCGGGCTTGCCGACGAGGTTGCTGCGGCCCACAACCACCGCGTTGCTGCCCGAAATCTCGATACCGGCATCCTCGAGCAGCTCCATGATGCCGGCGGGCGTGCATGGCTCGACTGCCCCGGGCAACCCGAGCGCCACCATGCCGGCGTTGATGGGATGAAAGCCGTCGACATCTTTCACCGGGTCGAGCTCGTGGATCACGCGCGTCATATCTATATGTGGCGGAGCCGGCTGCTGGATCAGCACACCGCTCACCTCATCGTTCCGGTTGAGCTGCTCGACCAGCGTCAGCAGGTCGTCGGTCGTGGTGGAGTCCGGCAGGCGGTGGTCGAACGTCTCGATACCCGCTTGTTTTGCGTTCTTCTGCTTCGACCGGATGTAGATCTCCGAAGCTGGGTTGTCGCCGATCAGGACTGTGGCAAGCGACGGCCTCGGTTTCCCCGCGCTCAGCCGTGCCGCGACCTGGACTCCAACGTCTCCGATGATTCGCGCGGCCAGCGCCTTGCCATCCAGCACCCGGGCGGTCACGGCCACATTGTCGCGGGATCGGCGAGTCGCAGGGCTACGGGAGGCCGAGCTGCTCTCTTGCTTCCTCCGCGACGATTCGCATCACGTCGCGCAGTGTGCGACCGGACTCGCGGGATAGCCTGCGGCAGTCCTCGTACTCGGGCGCGACCTCGACGGCCTTGCCGCCGAGCTCCTTGATCTTCACGCGAGCCGTGCCGATCGACGTCTTGACCTCCTGCACGCGCCTGCCTGCGAGGACACGCTTGACCGGGCTGAGTCGAACACCGAGCGTGGAGGTGTCGCGCAGCAGCTTCTCGCTGAGGATTGCGACGTGCTGCGCATCGACCATCACGGCAACGACCTGGCCAAGTCGGGCCTTCTTCATGAGCGCCGGGGTGACCGTGACGTCAAGCGCGCCGGCCGCCATCAAATCGTCGACAAGGGCCGCGACGAGGTTGGGCGCCATGTCGTCGATGTTGGTTTCGATCACGGTCACGCCGAGCTCCGACGGAACCTCTTCCCCGATCCATGCGGCCAGCGCATTGCCAGGCGTCGCGCGAGCGCCGAGCCCGTAGCCAATCGCGCGCAGCGTGATCGCGGGGCGCTCGAAGATGGCGGTCGCCGCGAGTATCGCCGCGCCGGTCGGCGTGACCAGCTCCTTGCTCTCGTCGCTCTCCTCGAAGACCGCCCCGGTCCCCGCCAGCACGCGGACGCTGGCAGGTGCGGGCAGCGGCATCTCGCCGTGTCGGCCGCGTGGCGCGGGCAGAGGCGACGAGTAGACGCGCTTGACGCCTAGCTCGTTGAGGAGCCAGAAAGAGCCGAGCAGGTCGACGAGAGTGTCGGCGCCACCGAGCTCGTGGAGGTGCAGATTCGATTCATCCGTGTCGTGAAGCTCGGACTCGACTCGCGCGAGCAAGCCGAGAGCGCGCAGCGAGCTCTCTTTGGCGCCCTCAGGCACCTGGGCATCCTGCAGCGCCGCCCGCAATTGCGGAACGGTCCTGCGCGCCGCACCTCGGGTCGCGACCTCGACTCGCGTACCGCCGAGGTGGCCGCGATGCTCGCGGCGGACATCGATCGCGACCTCGTCGCCGAGCCGCAGCGCCTCGACGGTGGCGTCGAGCACAGCGCGATCACCGCCGGCGTCGATCAAAGCGCCGAGGACCATGTCGCCCGAGATGCCGGCGAAGCAGTCGAGATAGACGACGCTCATCGGCGCGCTCGCCTCATGACCACGGCGGCTCCGTCGATCGGCCTCATGCTCGGGGGGCGCTTGGTGACCTTGACGGACACAGCCGCAACTCGCGGTACCTGCAGTGCCTTGCGCGCGATGCGACCGGCCAGGGTTTCTATGAGACGCGCGGACTCGCCTTCGACCACTTCTTTCGCGATCGTGCGCACGCGTCGGTAGTCGACGGTGTCCTCGATCAGGTCCGATCGCGCGGCGCGCGACAGGTCAGCCTCGAGCTCGATATCGACGGTGAATCGCTGCGAGCGGGCTCGCTCGGCATCGGTGATGCCGTGCTTGCCGCTGAAAACCATGCCTTCGAGAACGATCCGGTCCACGCCCTAATTGTGGCGATCCGGTTCGGCCCACCCCTTTCGGGGCCCTCCCTCTCCCGCGGCTCCCTCCCCCAGCCGCGAACACACCTACCGCTTGTCAGTTTCGTTTAGATTCGACGACCGCCACAACCCTGCCTGTTAAGCCCGCGACGGCATCAGTCAGAGGCGTTCGCGCGGTCCGGCCAGCGCGTCATGCGCAAGGCTACCGATGACTGCGCAGACGATGCCAAGGCCGATGCCGATTGCGACGAAGCCGGCCTGCCCAGCAACCGCCTGGATGAGCATCAACCAGCCCGCCAGCCCCAGCACAAGGGCGATCAGCGTCCATACCAGCCGCGCGGGCATCCGGCGAAAGCGTCAGCCGCCGGACGATGGCGATGGCGACGCCGCCCCGCCAGGTCGGGTCAAGGAACCTGCGGGCGTGATCTGGATGGTCACCGCATCAACCGAACCGTCGGCGCCGCGCGTCCCGGTCACGGTCACCGTCTGGTTGTTGGCGAGGTCCGCGGTCGAACCGGTCACCTGCTTTTGAATGGTCGTCGAAGGCGCGAACGTGACCGTCACGGTGCAGCCCGCGTTGGTCACCGTCATCGAAGTCGCGGTCAGATTCGTCACGGTGCCGCGGGCGAGCGCCGTCGAGCCGGCGGCCGGCGTGGAGCCTGGACTCGGACAGACCGCGGCGTTGGCGCCTCGTCCGGCGGTGAACCCACCAGTGCCGGCGCTGCGCTGCCCCGAGGTGCTGGACGACGTCGCGGCGGCGACACTGCTGTGCCCCACCGTGTATCCGCCGTAGAAACCACCGAGGATCCCAACCAGCACGGCGAGGGCGACGATTGCGGTTCTCATATCCGGCTACTCCATTTCATTCGTGTCGTAGGGCTTCGATCGGCTGTAGCCGCGCAGCCCGATTGGCGGGATAGATGCCGAAGAACAGTCCGATGCCGACCGACACGCCGAAGGCGAGCAACACCGACGGCACCGAGACGACCGGCGTTGGAAAGCCGGAGCTCGCGATCGCCGGAATGTGCGGCGCCTCAAGCGCAAGCGCCGCACCGATCGCGATGCCGAGCGCGCCCCCGAGACCGCTCAGCACCATGGCCTCGATCAGGAACTGCGTGAGAACGTCGCGCCATCGCGCGCCGATCGCCTTGCGAATCCCGATCTCTCGCGTGCGCTCGGTGACGGTCACCAGCATGATGTTCATGATTCCGATACCCCCGACCACGAGCGAGATCCCCGCGATCGCGCCGAGCACGAGGGTGAGCGCGGTGGCGATCGAGTTGGCCTGAGTGAGAATGTCCTGCTGGCTCTGGATCTGAAAGTCCGCCAGGCTCGGATCCGAGATCTGGTGTCTCTGCAGCAGGATGGTCGTGATCTCGTTCTCGGCCGAGGTCACCGTGCCGGCGGAAGAGGCCGACGCCACGATCTGGCTCACGCCCTTGCCCCTGTTGCCGCTCAGGTACGCCCACACCGCCGTGATCGGCGCGACTACCACGTTGTCCTGCGAGCCAAAGCCGGTGCCGCCCTTGGCTGCGAACACGCCGATCACTCGAAAGCTCTGCCGGCTGATCTTGATGGTCTGACCCACCGGGTCTGAGCCGGCGAAGAGGTTGTCGACCACGGTCTGTCCGATCACCACCACCCGGTGCTGCGCCAGCACGTCGTCGTTCGTGAAGAAGCTGCCTTCAGCGATCTGGTAGTCGCGGACACTCGGAAACGCGGCGGTCGTACCAGTGGTCGGCGCGAAGTAGTTCTGGTTTCCGTAAGTGATCTGGCCGCCGCTCTGCGCGATCGGAATGGCGGCCAGCACGTCTGGGTCCTGCTGACCGCTGTTCAGGGCATCGACGTCCGCCATAGTCAGCGATTGGCTGGTGCCGAATCCTTGAGACACGCCACCCGAGCCCTTAGCGTTCGCGGGATAGACGTAGATCACGTTCGCGCCGAGCGATTGGATCTGCTTGTTGATCTGCACGCCCGCGCCGTTGCCGACGGCCACCAGCAGGATCACCGCCGCGACGCCGATGAGGATGCCCAGCATCGTCAGCGCGCTTCGGAGGCGATTCGCGAGCAGCCCTGCGAAGGCCACGCGGAGGGCCTCGAGAACGCTCACGCAGCCCTCCGGCGGTCGCCGACGATGCGTCCATCGCGCAGCTCCACCACGCGGTTCGCGAAGCCGGCGATGTCCTGCTCATGAGTGATCAGGACGATGGTCCTGCGCTGCTCGCGATTCAGTTGGACGAGCAGCTTCATGATCTCGACGCTCGACGCCGAGTCCAGGTTGCCGGTGGGTTCGTCGGCCAGGAGGATGGCCGGATCGGTTACCAGCGCTCTCGCGATCGCTGCCCGCTGCTGCTGGCCACCGGAAAGCTCCGTGGGCTGGTGGGCGGCCCGATCCGCCATTCCCACCGCGGTCAGGGCAGCCATTGATCGCCGCTTGCGGTCCGGGGCACCCGCGTAGATGAGCGGCATCTCGACGTTGTGCAGCGCAGTCGTGCGCGGGATCAGGTTGAACGACTGGAAGACGAATCCGATCTTTCGGTTCCGAATCGCAGCCAGTCGATCGCCGTCGAGCTTGGCCACATCGGTGCCGTCGAGCACATAGCGCCCGCTGGTTGGGATGTCGAGGCAGCCGACGATGTTCATCAGCGTGGACTTTCCCGAGCCGCTCGCTCCCATGATCGCGACGAACTCGCCTTCGCCGATTGCCAGGTCGATCCCTCGCAGGGCTTCCACCTCGACCTTGCCCATGCGGTAGGTCTTGGTGACAGCGTCGAGGTCGATCATCCGCCTCCGCCGATGCGGATCGGCGAGCCGCCCGTGCCGCGGGTCGTCGTCCCGGAAGGCACCCGCAGCGTCGGGATCACGATCTGCTCGCCCTCGGTCAAGCCGGACGTAACCTCGGTGTACGTGTCGCCGACCACGCCGGTCTCGATCGGTGTCCGTACCTGGCTGCCGTTGGAGTAGACGCTGACGTACGCCTGGCCACCGAGACGCGTGATGGCGAGGTCAGGAACCGTCAGCACGTTGGTCGCACTGCTGACAACCACCGTCGCGTTCGACGTCATGCCTTCCTTCAGCGAACCGTTGCTCTGGTCGAGGCTGATGGTGGCGTAGTAGTTAACGACCCCGCTGGTGATGGTGGCGGAGCTCGCCACGGCAATGACCTTGCCGGCGATGGTCACGTTGGGCACCGCGTCGAAGGTGACCTGGGCGTCCTGGCTGCCGGCCACGCGCGCTGCATCTGACTCCGCGAACGGCACCACGACTTCCATCCCGCTGTCGTTGCCGATGACCATGAAGCTGCTCGACGCACCTGTCGTCGGCAGCGGCGCTTGGGTCCCCGGCGCCTCAGGTGTGCTGCCGGATCCAGGTCCGACACTCTCGCCGACCACTCCATTGATTCCGTTCACGGTGCCGTTCATGGGCGAGACCAGCGTGGTCGAGGCCACGTTCTGCTGCGCGGTCTGGACCGCGGCCTGAGCGCTCGCCAGCTGGGCCTGCGCCGCCGCGACCTGGTTGGGCCTGGTCTGCGTCTGTGTTGTCAGCTGATCGCGCGCGCTCGTCACTTGCGACGCCGCGGCGTTGATGCTGCGCTGTCCGCTGATGAGATCCTGCTGCTGCCGGGCTGAGTCAAGGTTGAGCTTTGACTGGTCGGCGTTGACCTGGGCTTCGTCCAGCGTCACTTTCCCCCGCGCCGTGTTGACCGCGGACTGATCGCCAGACACGGTGGTGTAGTCCGCGAGGCACGAAGCCGGCGCGGGTGGCGACGTGAACGGATACGCGTACGCCTGGCATCCATCCGCGTTGAAGGTGGCTATGGCCGTCTGCAAAGCGCTATTCGCCGAGGACAGTGCCTGCAGGTCGAGCTGGTAGGACAGGCTGTTGTTGAAAATCTGCTGATCGATGCTCAGCTGGTTCTTGTCAGCCGAGACCTGGCTGGCATCCTGCGTGTTGGTGAAGTTCACCTGGGTGACGGTGTCGTTGTAGGACTGCTGGGCAATCGCCAGGTTGTGCTGAAGCTGGCTGATCTGGCCGCTGGTCAGTGGGGTCTCGACGGCTTGCAAGTTGGCCTGCGCGACCTGGAGGTTGGCCTGGGCTGCCGCGAGCGCCTGGTTCTGATTGGTTGCGTCGACCCGTGCCAGGACCTCGCCGGCGGTGACGTGACCCCCCACGGTCGCGTCTATCTCTGTCAGCACACCGCTGACCTTGAAGTTCACATTCGCCTGTGCCATGGGCACGAGGCTGCCGGTCCCGGTGACGCTCGCAGTGACCGTGCGCCGAGCCACCGAATACAGGTTCAGCGTGCTGCCGGTGTTCTTGGCAGGCACGAAGACGTCGCGGTAGATGAGGGCGCTGAGCACCAGAGCAACGACGGCGAGGCCGGCGACGGCCAGGCGAGACCTGTTCATGAAGCGACGCATCCTTCCTCCATCACCAGCTGAGGTCGCGGAACGACCATCCGGAAGCTGACCCAAACCGAGTCAGAGTGACGATGCCCAAACCGGCGATCGTGACCAACGCCAGGGCGACGATGCCCGCGTAAGGGATCAGCGCGAGGTCGAACACGAGCAGCGCTCCGGCCAGAGCGGCGACCAGCGGATGCGCCGCTCCAAATCGCAACCGCGTCTGCATGAGGCGGCCCAGCGCCAGCGCGACGCAGGCGATCCCGAAGAGTGCGATGGCCGCGACGACTGCCGCAAGGACCGGGACGAGCACAAGGAAGATCAGCGTGAAACGCAGCAGCAGCAGCGCCGCTATCACCAGCAATGCGGTGGCGACCCCAGCGGCGATGGCGATGATCGGTCCGCCCGAGCCCTCCAATCGCTGCACCGCAGTGCGCGCTTGATTTGGAAAAACAACGAGCACGGCCAGCGCGATGAAGATCAGCGCGGCGCCGTTGCTGAGCAGCGCGCGCAGGCCCTGCAGTGGACTGATGGGACCCCGAGGCCGGAATGGAGAGATGAACGTGAAGGTCTGCACAGGCCTGGTCCGCTCGAAGCGATCTGATCCAGGCAGGTGCTCCTTGAGCGCGCTAACCGCGACAGGCGGACCAACCACCACGTCCGACATTGGACCCAGCCACGGCGCGTTCAGCGCGATGTCCGCGAGCGCGAGAAGCACACCAATGACGGCCAGTCCCGCGATCGCGATCACCCACCGCCAGCGCGTGGAAAGGGACGGCTCGACCGCCTCGCTCATGCGCGCCTGCGCTCCCGCAACGACGGCCCACCGAGCCGGGAAAGGATCGAGAGGTGGTAAGCAGCCGTGATGGCAAGGGCGATCAGTGCGGCCAGCAGGAAGACGTCCGCCACCGGAATGCTCGGCGGCTGAGCGGCGCCGACGCCCCAGTTCAGAAGCACCTGCAAGTCGGAGACGGTGCCGCTGGCCACGGAAGCCAGACCCTCGAGCCCGGACAGGTACCAGACGATGAACGCGACGAGCGCCGTCTCAGGAATGAGCAGCGTCCAGGCGCGGCGCGACTCAACACGTGCGGGCCTCACCGCGTTCATCACATTGCCCAGCAGAGACGGCGGTGGCACGGGAGCGCGCAATGCTTTCAACCGGAATGGAAGCGAGACCGCCTGCTGGTACTGGCGCCGGCAGTCCTCGCAACCCGCCAGGTGGAGCTTCATCCGCGACGCAACGTCGGGATCGGTCCTGGCGAGATCGCCGTCGACGTATGACTCGATGAGGACGCGCGCGCGCGCGCACGCGAGGCCGCCTGGCTGATCAGCCGGACCCTTTGTCATCGGTTGGATTCCTCAAGCTCGGCCAGTGAGTTTCGGAGCTGAGCCCGAGCTCGATGCAGCCGGGATTTGACCGCCGGCAGAGTTACACCAAGGCTGGCCGCGACCTGTTCCAGCGACAGGTCGGCGTAGTAGTGCAGAAGGATGGGGAGGCGATAAGCCGGATCCAGCTGCGCGAGCGCACCAACCAGCGCGGGATCGTGCTGCGCCTGGTCTGCCGGCTCTGCGGCCAGCTCGACTTCCTGGTCAGTAGGGGCAGGCACGCGCTTGCGCCGATAGTTGATGGTCGTGTTCGTGGCGAGCTTCCAGAACCACGGCTCGAATGGACGCGTCGAGTCGAAGCGGGCAAGGTTGCGATAGAGCTTCACGAAGATCTCCTGGGTCAGGTCCTGCGCCTCGGCAAAGTCCCGAAGGTGCTGGAAGGCGAACCCGTAGACCTGACGCTGCAGCCTGCGTACCAGCTCTTCGAAAGCTTCCAGGTCACCGCCGGTCGCCTGCCGGACGAGGTGCCCGGCCTTGATGACTGCGACGTCGGGCGGGCCGCTCATCGCGAGCGCGCCGGCAGCGGCCTGGGCATGCATCAAAGGTAGTTACCCGCTCTCGAGCCAAGCGGTTTCTCATCCGAAGATGCTCGCTTAGGAGTACTTGACAGCGTATATCCGATGCCATATACTCCAAATGGAATATGACCCAGGCCCAGTTCGAGTCGGAGCTCCTGTCTCCACTTGCCCTCTCGATCCTCGAGCTGCTCGATGAGCAGGAGATGCATCCGTACGAGATGGCATCCAAGATGCGCATCCGCCATCACGACGAGTTCATCCGCCTGAACTTCGGCACCCTCTACCACTCGGTCGAGGTGCTGGAGCGCAACGGCTGGATCCTCCCCGTCGAGCGCGAGAAGGAAGGCCGGCGGCCTGAGCGCACGATCTACAAGCTCACCGAGAGCGGCCGCGAGGTTCTGACCACCACGCTCGGCGAGCTCCTGCGCCAGCCCCGCAAGGAGTACCCGCACTTTGCCGCAGGGCTGATGTTCATGCACCACCTCACCGCCAAGCAGGCGGCTGCGCATCTGCACGAACGAGCCGAAACGCTCGACGTGACCATCGGCAAGTTCCAGGC
>WNEZ01015593.1_pt1 | contig 11884 bp, 10 predicted proteins | sample 5400521 | NCBI WGS metagenome assembly WNEZ01 (sample SAMN13153339, study PRJNA577476) | soil metagenome | isolation source: 120 cm saprolite under Douglas fir tree site 2 hole 1 replicate 1 | place: USA:California | collected 2015-04-18
TCGGGAGAAAGTGCACCGACCAGGACTTCTTCCAGCTTTGCGCGATACAACCGGGGTCCCAGCCAGGCGGTACTCATGTTATCGGCAGTCGTGGTGTGGTACTTGAACCCGTACTCCATGGGGAAGGTTTCCGCAAACGTCTTGCCGTAGCTGGCAATTAGCCAGTCCGCATAGTTGTCGATTGGTTTGCGTTCTATATTATTCTGTTGATCGTGGTGGGCCCCAATAAAGTCGCGCAGGCAGTTCACCACCAGAGCTGTCGGCAAGCCCGACAAATTGCATATCGCAGGGTGCTTGATCCAATGTCCCTTCCAGTAGTTATTGGGGCGGGAGTGAATAACTTCATACTTCTCATTGACACTCTCCGCAAAAAGCTTCTGCAAGCGTTCGTGCTTGGTGAAGGAAACATGCGGTCCCTCATCAAAGATAAAACCGCTGGAATGCTTAAATGACGCAGTATGTCCGCCGTAATACGCGTTCTTGTCGTATGTGATTGCGGGCACCCCTTCCTGGTGCAGCCGATGGGCCGCACCAAATCCCGCCATGCCTGAACCTAAAATCACAACTCTTTCCATAATCTAACTTCCTCCGCATCCGTCTTATCTGTCGCGCCGATTTCTATGTTGCTCAAGCTGGTATGGCTTTGTAGATATCCGGAAAAGTCTCCAGTTTCCCACGGTACCAGTCCACGGTGCTCTTCAGCCCTTCCGGCAATGACACTTGAGGCTTCCACCCTATTCGGGCAAAGGTTTCGGCGGTCTTGGCAAGCCGGGTTGGTTCCAGTGGTCTGTCCGGTAAGGCGCCAAACTCCGCGTTTACCCCACCACCAATCGAGGCGGCCAACTGCTGCACGATTCCGCGAATCGAAATCAACGATCCCGATCCCAAGTCCAGGGTCGCACCATCCACATCGGAGGCTTGAGCCAGCGCCAAGAAACCATCCACCACATCAGACACGTAAATCCAGTCTACTAGACGCTCTCCGCTGCTGATTTTTGGGGTTCTACCCTGCAGCATCGAAAGGGTGACATAGGGAACCAGCTTGGTAAAATCCATTTGCGCAGGCCCATAAACCATGAATACGCGGGCGATAACGACCGGCAACTTGTAAAGCGCATGAAACATACGTGCGTAGCCGCTGCTGGCCCATTTCGCCGCGGCGTAAGGCGCCGACGGGAAGGTTTCCCCATTCTCCACTTCGGGCTCGGCCAGAGAGCCGGTCAGCACCAGGCGACGGCAACTGGCTTCGGCAGCCACGGTTAGAAGGTTTACCGTGCTCTGCAGGTTGCTCTGAAACGTAGGCAGGACGTGCTCAAGGCCAGGCGCGCCTTTCACATGGCTGGCTAAGTGAAAAATCACCTCCGGTTGGACCTTGCCAACTATTTTTTTCAGCTCTTCCAGATCCGCGAGATCGGCTTGCCACCAGCGCCGATCGCCAAGGTCGGCTGGACGCCGTGAGCGGTAGACGGCATGAACGTCTGCCCCTTCCTGGCATAAACGGAGGCATAAGTGAGAACCGATGAATCCACTTGCTCCTGTAATCAGAATTCGTTGTCCGTAAAGCGAGCGTTGCATCCTTATTTATTTCTTTCCGTTCGGAGGTAGCTTCTCAATTTTGTAAATGGCCTTTCATAAAATCGCAAGCAATCCCGCTTGAACCCATTCCAATGGCGAGCCAGATGGCCTGCGATACCCGAGTGCAAGACTTCAAACGACTACTCTCGCTGGCGCTTCCTTCGCGGATTGTGTTGGTGAGGCTTGCGCGACGAGGGGCCATCGTGCGCTCTGTTCCCGCCAAAGGCTCTCTGCCAACCGGCCACGAGGCGATTCCACATCGTCGATGGAAATCAAACCGTCCTTCGAAACGTTCCGCAGCAGGGTGCAGCCTTCCGAGAGGCCGACGGGCAGCGCGGCCATGGCGCGAGCGTCTTTGGCGTTGTCGATTAACCCGTACGTGCAAAACCCACCGACTCCGTCGAGGCGCTCCCCGGCTTTCAAATCACGCTTGGCAATCGTCACCACTTCGCAGACGGGGCCTGCCAGGGGTGCAACCGTCGGATCGCGATGGATGACGGCTCGACCAATGGAGGAGGCAATCTGGGCGTAGGGCAAATGATACGGCGTGTAGAAGACGTAGAACGGTCCGTCTCCGAGTTTGTAATATGCTAACTGGGCCTTCTTGAGCGGCGACGCCTCGTGGACAATGACGAACACGCCAGTATGCGGCGCCGCGCCCAGAGCATAGTCGACCAGGCCAGTACCGACCATTTTATCGGCGGGCAGCAACTCCGCCATCTCCCGGACGTGCTCACAGGCAGGACCGTACATGCCTCGGCGGCCAACCTGAAATCCCGTTGCGTTGGCGAGAACCGTGGCCTCCATGGATAGCTTGGTGGCGTCCGCAAATGAAGTTACTTTTCTGATGTCCTGGTTATGTTTCTCGGCAAATGCCCGCTGGGTCTCTGGAGTCCGATAGTAGTCGACCATGCCCTTGAGGTTGCCCGCGGCCACAGGACGGAGCCCCAATGAGCGGAGATAGCGGAGCAGGGTCATCGCCACCCCCGGTTCCTCTCCGTCCGTGTGGGTGACCACTACGCCGGCCCGGTCTGCTTTCGCCTTCAGGATCGGGCCGAGGAGCGAATCCAGTTCGGCGTTCACCAAGACTACGTGCTTGCCGCGGTCGAACGCCTCGAGGACCACACCGGCTGCGGCTTCGATGGTACCCGTTACCTCCACGAGTACATCGATAGCATCACAGGAGGTCAGCGCCGACGGGTCGTTCGTCAGCACCGGCATCCCGCGGGCAATCGCTGTTTCCGCCTCGCGAGCAGTCCCTACCCGACGCCACTCCGTGATGCCGGCCTCCCGGAATGCCCGTTCACCATGCTCCGGCGTCCGATTCGCAATCGCCGACAGGCGAATTCCTGGTGCTGGTGTTCCAAGCGGCAGAGCTATGGCGCGGCCCGACGCGCCTGCCCCGACCATTCCGACGCGGATCGGATGCCCCGTGGCCTCGCGCTCTCGAAGCGCGGTATCTACACTCATCGCGCCCCCCACGCTCGACCCGCCGCCAATTTGCGATCTGCTCAGAACCGCACCTTTTTCTTCGGCACACTTTCACGATAAACCAGAGTGCGCCAACAAGACGCTACAACTTTGCCCCGACACTCATTCCAGAAATGCTTGACCCATTTCTGGTTGGGAGAACATGTCGCTTCAACGAACCAAGAATCTCTTTTCCAAACACAGACGGCCTTACGCTGCACGAAATAGCAAGATTTCTCATTGCGCTCCAATACTCTCCCTGCCGGACCAAGGCCCGGCCGATGCCGAAATATGCGGCACTCAAAGAGTCTGTGAGAAACTGGCGGCGTTCCTGTCCGATGGTCGTCAAACTCGCAAGCAACTCCCGATAGAGAACAATCGTGGCGTTCCAGTACACCAGAGATCCCTGGTCGTACACGTGGGTCAATCGGATGTTGTCATCCGAATTCATCACGGTCCCACGGCCCGCTACTGCACACACAGGATGCACGAGCGCCAGCTTGAAAAACAGTAATGTGTCTTCTCTGGTGCGAAGTTGCTCGGCAAGGCCGCCCATCTCCAAATAGGTTCGCCGGGAGATCACGCTAGCCTGGAGCATCATCGGCTGGATACGCCTGAGCGCCCATTCTCCCGCATCCCGCCTGAATTCCCTCTCTCCGTTTACCGTCAATCCGCAACGACTCCAATGGGAGGATCCAGCCTCGGCCCCCGATATTTCGAGATCGGCAAAGTAGAGGGCAGCCTCGCCTCGCGTCCCCTCAATGGCATTTGCCATACGTGTGAGATGACCGGACACCCAACAATCGTCTGAGTCCAAGAATGCGATCCATTCGTATTTGGCTTCTCTTACTCCCCGATTGCGGGCGGATGAAACTCCGGCGTTCGCCTGATAGATACAGCGCACTTTGTCCCCGTAGGACTCGAGTATCTTCCGCGTATCATCGACTGAGCCATCGTCAACAACGATTATCTCCGATGGTGCGTATTCCTGGGCGAGGGCACTCCCTATGGCCCTGCCGACAAGAGCGCTGCGATTATAGGTGGTAATTACAGCACTTATTTGGAGACTCTTTTGCATTTGTGCAACGCTACTTCCCAGTCTCGGACTTAAACAGTTTTTCAGCCGTCTGTTTCGGATTTAACACCAGATCCAGGCCTTTTGCGACCACGGCCTTCGCCAGTCTGACCTTGGAAAACGGATAACCACAATCCCGGAGCCTTCCCTTGTGATAATCCCAGAATGCTCTCTCCCGCAAGTGATAGACGCCCACCGCCAGCGCATGATAATAGGAAGCTAGACTTTCCTTTTCGCGCCGCTTGAGCTCTTCGGGGGTCAGATAACTCGGACCATACTCAACTAGATCGCTGAGCCGCGACGGGTCATAACTGTTGAGCGACCGGCATTCGGCGCTCGCCGCCTCTCCGTGAATCCTTTCATATGAGAGGATCTGGTGCACAAACCCAAAATCAGAGTGCTGAAGATATTTGTAGCAGGCACTTGTATCTGCGTTGGGCGTGGGGTTAGGAAAAAAAGACTCTTGCGCCCTGATCAGATCGGACCGATACAATATAGAGGTTGGAGTCCCGAAAACATACGGGCCCCCGAGCAACCGTGAACGGCAGACGTCTCTCCCCGGGGTTACGGTGCTTGGGTATGGCAGTTCAGCCCATTTCACACACCACTTTCGCCCATCGGCACTGCCTCCACTAAGTTGGTATGATCCGACAATGCCCACTGACGGGTTTGCCTCGGCAACGCTCACCATGCGTGTCAGGCATTCCGGGAACAGCCAATCATCGGCGGACACCTGCTTGCAATATTTGCTATCGGGAGATATAAGGCGGAAAGCTCGATTGTGATTGGCCATTATGTCCAACAATCTGTCATTACTGTGGACTTGAATACGCTGGTCATGTCGAGCGTATTCTTGGGCAATCTGGAGGCTTTCGTCCGTACTGCAATTGTTAACGATGATATACTCCCAGTTCGAATAGGTTTGAGCCAGAACGCTTTCAATACATTCCTTCAAATATAAAGCGCCGTTATAGACCGGCGTCACGACGCTTACCAGAGGCTCGTCCTGACTACTCATTGTTTACACATTCTCCGTTTATCGCAGGTCTCGTGCATTCCGAGCGGCTCATGCCGCTTGCCAAAAGCCGCCAATGCACTGACGATCTTTAACTAGTATCGGCTTGACGACACGGACATCATTTTCGATGCATCCTCGCCGGAGGCGGCGCCGCTCTTGGCCGCAACTCTCTCCAGCCAAATTTCCCGCCAGTATGGATACATCTCCTTCGGACAGAGCATGCGGCATTGGCTGTATCGCGCTTGACACACGACCGAGTCCAGGATGATGCACGGGTTTTTCATTTCCAGCATCTTTCCCGTCTTCTCATCGATGATTTTGGTGACACTCTTAAGGACCCGGTAGGTGCCGCCGCAATACGGCACCAATTCTGCATCCCAGTACATGCCCCGATTCTTGTTTCCGCTGTCTACCGTTTTCAGGATCTCCTCGTGCGACTTCACCCGGACCAATTCGCCCGGCTGCAAATTCAGCGTCCCCGACGGAGTGGGAGTCCCCTCGGGGATAAGTCCCGGCTTCCTGGGAAATAGCGTGCCGCCCAAAACCGGATGAAACTTGTTATAGAACCACCGCATCGCGGGCCCCAGTCCAATCCCGGCCTGGCTGAGGTGATAATAGATCGAATAGATGAAGCCACTGAGGATGCGCCCGAGACCCACGTTTCCCGACCGGTAATCCTCGATATATTGACGCAGGTCCCACCAGGCAAGGGGTCTCGTCGCATAGGGCACTTGCGTGGCTTGGCACACGTAGGTGGGCGCGCCGCCGTTCGGATCGGATGCCAGGGTGTTAGCCCAGACCTCAGATTCGCTGCATCCGGTACCTGACGCGGCGTCAACATCTTTTCCCAAGGGCGTCGTAGTGATCAACGCAGCAACTCTCCTCGGATCACCGCTGACCGGTTTCAACCAGGCCTGCTTCCAGTAGAGCAGGCACCCCGCCTGGCAACCGCCATGCGCCTCTCCGTCACATCGCGTTTCCAAGTGGACTGTCGCCTCGAGCCGGCGCACGTGGTATGGATAAGACGTCGTATAGTCGCAGGTCTTGTGTGCCCGTTTGTAGACTTGGAATCTCTGTCCGCAATACCGGAACATCTCGGGCATGAACGGAGTCCCTTCGAGCTGACCCTTGCGGTCGAGGGTCTTCAGAATTTCCTCCTTGCTTCGGACTTCAACCCATTCACCGACGTTCATTTTTCTCTGCATGGTCTTCATAACTTCGTACAAACCCTCTTGTTCGCACCCGAAAGAAAGCTGAACCTGGTTTCGATTTCGACGACCCTATCGTCAGCGTAGGCTCTTGCGGGGCACAACGGCCTGTCCGTCATCAACTTCATGCCCTCGCTGGTGAATCTACAACGTCGTAAACCAGCCTTCCATCCACTCGCCTTCCAAAAGCCAGTGCAGCACGTTCCGACCCTTCCCCAACAATACGCCAGGAAACCCCGTCGTTGACGAGTGACATTTGGCTTCGGGCCCTCCACCAAGAATCGATTTCAGAAGGCAGGGCAAACCAGAGCGGTGTTTCTCCTCTCAGCTCGCGCAGGTGCCGAAGCAGACTCTCGTAGGCTGACCTGGTGTCGCGTTCGGTAATGTAGTCGGGATGAACGATGAAGCTGATCAAGCCGTTCTTCTCCATAATCCGATGGATCTGGGTTTTCCACAGCTCAATCGACCGCTCGCTCAGAAGGTGAAACAAGGTGTAGTCCTGAATCGTGGTGACGGGCAATTCGAGAATGTCTCCAATGAAATAAGGCATTACGGTGCAGCAGCCACCACGCTGCGGGTCGAGGTGCGCGACATTCGGTATCGACATGTCGAACGAAAACTTCAGTGCCCCATACCACTCGGGTTTCCGGTAAAGTACAGCGGACCGGAACCCTTTCGCGCCGTACTCGGCCGCATAGCGATGGATGAGCGCAACCCGGCGCAGGAATTCCCGCTTATCGTCAAACAGCTTCCCATCGTGATTCAGGTCCTGAATCGCGATTTCACATCCCCGATTCCGGATCGCGGCGAGAAATTCCGCTGGCACCGCGTAGCGCTCTTCCGGAACGATTTGAAACGAAGCCTTTAGTCCAAAGGAATCATCGATGTCTAGCAGTTCCTCACAGAACTCTCTCCCCGCCGCAGTTTCCACGTCATGCGTCATCAAGACGCAGCCGCGAGCGCCCCGTGGCCAGAACCAGACAAAGGGAATGCGCTCCAGACCCTTGGCTTCGAGCGACAATAGCATGAGGGATTCGCAGATGTTCTCAACCGTCGTATCCACCGGCCAGCGGGGAAACGACACCTTCTGCCAGTTGCGGTTGTGGAACCTCTGGATCTGTTTTCTCAGGGACTGGTTGGTAAGCGGCCTAAGCCAGTAATAGAGCTTCTTCAGCAGGTTCTCGTACCCACTGCGGGGGAGGTGTGGGTAACGTTCCAGCCGGAGATTGTCTATGACCTCTGTCGGATCGAATGGCAGCATGAGCTTGGCATCCTGGATGGAGGTATCCAAAAGCGCATCATGATGGGACCCAGCTCCATCTTTGCGCCCGCCCGACCATGACCGGCCATAACCCATCGCATCCGGACCGAATCGGAAGTAGCCTTCGCCTGAAGACAACTCTCCCCTCGGAACGAAGTCGAGGAAATTCTGCGGACAGCGGTAGTGATCTCTCACCGCTTGACTCAGCATGTCCGGGTCTTCGTTAGCGGTTGCATGGCGGGGGTTATGACTCCACTGCGATGGATAGTCTTCGACCGAGCCCGCGGCGTCTCTGCGAAATAATTCAGTACTCATTTAAATCCGATTCGGAACAGATCGCTCAATTTCAGCATTACCCCATGTGCCGGTACAACACCCGGCCGACAGCAGGAAGAATGGAGTCCGGCAAGACAGAGAAAATTCGCCGCATTGCTCGCGGGCCCCAACCCGATGAAGTCGCTCTTTTCGCCGCTTGCGGATACCGATAGTAATTCAGCACGCGCCTCGTTGTGCCAAAGCGGTCCTTGAAGTTAATCAACCCTTCGTGGTCCAGATCGGAACGGCCAAAATCGATCTCTTCGGCACCCGACGCCTTACTCTCCTCGATGAGCCTCCAGAACAGAAACGGCATGCCGGCAAGATTGTGAGATCTCTCATCTGAACAACCGTATTTGTAAACGACAGAGGAGCGATGTCGCAGCGTCAGCATGGCTGCGATGGGCGTTCCATTCTTTCGAGCCAGCCTGATCTGAATTTTGTCGCCCATACATTCAACCAGGTTTCGGAACCATGCCCGTGGCTGAGGAGGTACTTGGTGACGCTTCCTGGTCATCACCAAGATGTGGTAGAACTCCTGGACCATCTGCTCAGAGCACCCTGTCTCGTAAGTAAGCCCCTCCCTCTCTGCGCGGCGGATCCTGCGCTGGATAGAATCCTTGTGCAAGCTCCGGAAGATCTGTTCCAACGTCGGGGACAGATCGAGGGTGTGCAAGAAGTATGTTTGATCTCGCGTGAAGAGGCCCGATTCTTCACCGCAAAACATTGGCCGTAGTTCAACATACTTCCATGCCCGCCGATCACATTCGGCGCGCAGCCATTTCGCGAATTCGGGAAGGTCGCCAGGACAACTTACAAGGGGATCACAGTGGTCTGCGAATGGAAGCGACACCAATCGGGTTCCAGTGATCCAGCTTGACACCCGGCAGAAAGCAATGCCATTGCTCAGCGGCCGTCCCTCGGGCGCGCTGGTTAGCACCAAAGGCTCGTAACCATATGTACGGCTGAGTGCCTCAAGCCAGCCGCGCTGATGGAATACCGACGCGCTTGGATGGTGATCTGTGAGGTCAGTCCAGCGACTGTCGAAAAGGGGATTTAAGGTGTGGAGTGTCACTGAATCCTGGTTGTGGGGGCATGTCCTAAACGCCGCGGACTATCGTATCGAATCGCGTGCCCCACTTGGACCGGGCTTGCTGGTAAAAAATTGAGGATGTTCCATTCTTCTTAATCCGAAGTATTTCCCGGAGAAGCTTGCGATGCTCAGTTGCTCTTCCAATTCCATCGCCATCGGTTTGCTAATGCGCGCTGCGAACGAAGCCGTGAAGGACGAAGTTCGCGTCCTGGTAGTACCCTGTTATTTGTCCGAATGCATTGATGCCCTTCGGAAAAGTGCCTCCCAGACCCGCTCCGGGGACATCAAAAGTCTCGATGTTACCGTTTTGCCTCCGCAGAAACCCGTGGTATGTGCCGTCCGCGGTGGCGTAGTAGCCAGTGATCTGGCCTTTCAGGTTAATGGCAGTGGCTTGCGTATTGATCGACCCAGAGGGATCGAACGTGATGATGGCGCCGCTCGGCCGCCGAAGAAAGGCGTGAACTACGGAATTTGCGTCTTGATAATGCCCCGTGATCTGCCCCCAAAGATTGATGGCTCGTGGAGTCGTGCGAGTTGAATTAGGCGGATCGAAGCGGACGATGCGGCCGTTCGGTTTCCGTAGAAAACCGCGGAAACCGTTATCGTCGCGGAAATACCCCGTGATCTGGCCTAATAGGTTGAGGCCTTGTGGGACCGTAGTCGGGATGAGGTTCTCCGACTGGGGCAGTACCTCGAAATCGGTCGTGGTGCCGTCCGGCTGGCGCAGAAAGCCTCTACAGAAGGCCCCGGGGACGTACGATCCCGCGATCTGCCCTTCCCCATTGATAGCCAGGGCCAGAGTACCGTCTACGGGGCAATCTGGATTAGGCGCCGGCTCGGTCGCTGCGGGCTGCGTTGCATCCGAGCTAGGAAATCCATCGAATAGGACGATGGTGCCATCGATCTGCCGCAGGAAGCTGCGGGTGAGGAATGGCCGGATAAAGTAGCCCGTGATCTGGCCAAAAAGGTCGATGTCTGTGGCAAAAGTTGACCAGGAGCCGTCAGTTTGCTGGACCTCGAACGTGGTAAACGTGCCGTCCGGCTGCCGCAGAAAACTGTGGGTGGGGAAGCCATTCGCGTCTTGGTAATAGCCTGTGATCTGGCCAAAAGGGTTGATGGCTTGCGGAACTGTGTAAATTGAATTGGGGGGATCAAACGTGGTGATGACCTGAGCATAGCCGGTCGCGCCGAGGCTTCCCAGCGTAATTAGCGCTGCCAGTCCCCCTCGGAGAATCGTCGAGAAGAAGAACCGTTTCATAAGGACTCCGTTTGCCGGGCGTTCCGGCAGCGATTTTGGGTTAATTGTTACAGCGCGTTACCGGGGGCCCATCTGACAGGTGCTTGCGAATCTTTGGAAAGTTTGGTCACAGACGCTAAAAATGGATGTCGACTTTCTTTAGCGGCCTGCCAGAGTGTAATGTCCGCTAAAAGAAAGACTATACGCTGAATGCCTTATTCTGAGGGTCAGTGAATTAGGTCTTCGCGAATCCGAACCGGGTTCGCACTCACACGACGCGCGCACCGTGTCCGTTCCGCACGAGACCATCCACGAGATCCAGATACGCCCCTTTTTTCACGTCCCAGTTGTTCTGCTCGACAAATTCCGCTGCACTCGCACGCAGGGCATCGCATTTGGCCGGGTTCCGAACCAATTCCAGGACTTTCGCGGCAAGATCATCCACATCCCCCGGGGCGAAGAACTGCACGAGACGATCATTGAAATAATACTGATCAATGCGGGTCTTGGCGGCGAGAACGGGGACGCCCATCGCCATGAATTCCATAATTTTTGTGCTGAACGCCTCGTTGCCGAATGAATCGCCCCGTTTAGGGACCACTCCCAGGTCGACGCTGGCCATCGTCTCGGCCACCTCTTCGATTGGAATGAACCCTTTCAGCACTACCCGGTCTTCCAGCCGTCCCTGCTGAACCATGGTTTTGAGTTTCTCGCGGTCTGGCCCATCGCCAATGATAAGGAACTTGAGATGAGGGGCCTGGTCGCGCAGCACTGCAACCGCATCAATCGCGAGGTCCAACCCCTGATGCCAATTCAGCGTCCCCGGGTAACACATCACGAAATCGCCGTTGGCCGGAAGTGCGCGCGGAGTGCGCGAAAAGATCGACGGATCTGGATAGTTGATGATCGCGGTGCACTTCTCCGGACGCACCGAGCGTTTGGTAATCTTCATCTGCCAAAGGTGGTTAGAGATGATGATGTGGTTGGAGTAGGCGATGGACAACCTTTCCATCAGGACCAACAGGCGGAAGGCGAGTGAGCGCTCACTGACTTTGAATTTGCTGACATAGAATTCCGGGACAATGTCGTGGATATCGAGAATCACTTTCGCACCCATCAATCGCGGGACAATGGTGGCGAAGACTTCAAAGTCGGGAACCGAGTGAACATGGATGAGGTCGTAAGGCGCTTGGAGATGGTGCACAGCCAGCATCCACGCCGACCGCAAAAAGAACAACAGCAGCTTTCTCAGATAGCTGAAGGGGCCTCTTTCATCGATCGCTCGCTTCTGGACGCGATAGACGCGCACGCCCCGGATCATCTCGAACGCCGGCTGCCCGTCGCGGCGCAAGGCGATGGCATCCACCTCGTCGCCCCGTTTGGCGAGGGTCTCGGCATAGCGCCGCACTCGGTTGTCGGCCTCGTAAAACGTATAGGCCACCATGCAAGCTCTCACGGTTTCTATTTCCCTTCCTTTAGTCCTGTTGAGTAGGCGTGGCCCCGCCTCGCGATCGCGGATCCGGTTCGGGGATTACCCTCGTTACTTCGGCAGCGGTGGCTCGTAATCGTGAGGGCGTGCCGCCATGGCCGATACCATCAAGGAGGTGTCCGCTTCCGTTCTCCGATTCCCGG
>WNEZ01004725.1_pt1 | contig 11883 bp, 4 predicted proteins | sample 5400521 | NCBI WGS metagenome assembly WNEZ01 (sample SAMN13153339, study PRJNA577476) | soil metagenome | isolation source: 120 cm saprolite under Douglas fir tree site 2 hole 1 replicate 1 | place: USA:California | collected 2015-04-18
TGCTTTTGCTAGTAGTGCTAAATGCCTCGTGTCTTAGCGGTAGCCGATGGGAACAAGTAGACAAGTTCACTGAAGGATTGCGATGCGGAATGTCGCCCGCGGAGGTAGCGACTTACGCGCAAAAATATGAGGGGACCCGCGCCTACGTGCCAGGGCCGTCCAATCTGCCGGCACTGCGGGTCGAACATGGGATAACGACGGTGGATCTTTGGTTCAGCGGCGAAAAACTCGAATCACTAGAGGTGAAGTGGATTAGTGAACCCATGAAGCTTACGGTCCAGCCACGAAAATATCTCTGCAAGAAATAGCATAAACCGGGAGACGAATCTCGCGTACAACCGGACACTTCGGGGCTTATCGTAGACCACAGCCTTACGACGGCGTGGACCGCCCATGTTCAAGCGTGAGGCGTTGATCATGGCGTCGATCTTCGTTGGAATATTTTTGTTGGGATTGCTCGCATCACTCGTCTTGCCTCGTACCTTCGGGTAAAGATACGAGGTCGTGTTGAGCACACGTTTCGACCCCTCTCACCCGATCCGGAACAACTCCCGCTCGACGCGATGCATCCGCTCGAAGCCCGTTTCGGTGACGAGCACCAGCTCGCCGACCTGCACTCCGGCCCTCTGGTCGGGCGTGATCACGTTCGGTTGCACGACGCAGGTCATTCCTGCCTCTAGCGTCATTTCCGGAAGGGGTCCGGCCGGGCGGCTCCGCGATCCGAGCACGGGCGGAAAGTAGCCCCCGCCGAATCCGTGCATGAGGTCATCGTATACAGTGAAGCCGGCGTCCTCGATGACGCGCGCGGCGTCGATGATCTCCCGCATCGTGGTGCCGTGGCGGATGACGCGGGTCACGGCATCGAACGCCGCCTCCGCCGTCTCGTGGAGTTTCCGGAAGAGGGGCGTCGGCTCGGCCGCCACGGTGAAGGTGCGAAGGATCTGCCCCGGGTAATCGAAGAATTGAGCGGTGATCTCGGTGGCGATCACGTCGCCCGGCCGCACCTTGCGGCTGGAAGCGAACTGCCGCGGCACGCAGTACTCCGGGTTTGCCATCGGCGTGACGAGGAAATAATGGATGTAGGTCACCCCGCCGTGCGGGTGATAGGCTGATTCGCAGATGGCGCCCAGCTCGTGCTCGGTCATTCCGGGCCTCGCCTCGCGCCGCAATCCCTCGATCGCGAGATCGGTGAGCGCCGCCGCGATCCGCATCCAGTCGATCTCCTCCCGCGACTTCACCAGCCGCAGGCGCACGTACTCGCGGTTGAGATCGACGAGCGGACCGAAAACCGCCTCGAGCTTCCTGCATTTCGAGAGGCCGAGGGCGCCCATCAGGCCGACGCGCCTCGCGCCCCGCGCCTTGAGGTCGGCGATCGCCTTGTCGATGCCCCGGTGCTCGCCCCAGCGCACCTCGGTGTCGCGCGCGAGCTTGCGCGCGAGCGGCCAGTGGTTGTACCACTCGACGTACATCACCTGCGGCTCTCGCGGCGCGACGATCGCGTACGCTTCGACCGTGGCGGGCCACGAGGTGAGCCAGGCGACGCCGGTGCCGGCGCGCTGTTCGCCGCACATCAGCAGATGGTCGACTTCGGCTTCCTCCATGACGCGCGCCAGCGCCGAGCGGCGCCGCGCCATCTCGGCGTCGGAGAAACGCGGGTACTCCGCCGCGTGGATCGCGGCGAGTCTCGTGTCAAGATTCAGCGGACCGGGCATCGCGGGAGCGCGGGCGGGATTTTTCTTTTGGCGGATCTCGGCGCAAGTGTAACCCGGACGGACTGCAAGCAGTTCCGAAGGGCGTCTTGACGCCTGCGGGATGCGCCTGTCGGGCAGCGGCGACAGTGCAAATGGGCGCTTGCGAAAATCGTTTCGTTCCGGGAAACTTATCGGAATTGTCCTGTGTCTGAGGTGGGTTATCTTGTCAAGGAGGCGAATCATGAAATGGAACAGAAAGGGACACGGCGCCTTTTCCGCCGTGACCGCGGGCGCGCTGGTGCTGGGCCTGAGCGCTTGCGATCAAATCCAGTCGCTGTGGAAGAGCGAAGAGAAAACCAATCCTGTCGCCGGCACGGTGGCTCAGCCCAAGCCCGCCGAAGGAACGATCGAGGTGGCGAAAGCCATCGAAATCCCGAAATCCATCGAGGCACCCAAACCTACCATCGACGAAAACAAGGCGCTCGCAAACAAGATCAAGTCCGCGCTCGGCGCCGACCCGGCATTGAAATTCCTGGCGATCGACGCCGCGGTGTCAGACGGCGCGGTGACGCTCTACGGGACCGCAAATAACCGCGCGCTCCGGGAAAAGGCCGCGAAGGTCGTGGCGGACGTTCCGGGAGTGAAGTCGGTGAGGAATGAGCTGGTGATTGTTGCGGGGTCGTGATGGTTGAGGTTGCGCGGGTGTCCAAACCGGACGGGAGACGTTGATCTTCTTGGGCTCAGCGACTCTGGTCGGAAGGTACTATAAATATATACAGTTTGTTGAGACTTAGACACCCTGTAGAAACCGACAGGGTTTCAAGCGGTTTTTTTTCCAGTATTCTCTTCGCTACCTCTCCTAGGCTGCAAGCCGGGAGAAGAACCGAACAACGTAGCGGGGAGGTTTTGCCGTGGGACCCCTATCGGGTTATTTGCCGTGGTTTGGCCGGGCGTCGCTTTACCTATTCGGTCTGCTGTGGACCGCTACGGCCCACACTCAGGCGTTAACACCTGAAGTTTCGCGCGGATTGTCGTGGCTGCAGAGCCAGGTCCAGGCGAACGGCAGCCTCGCCAATGAAGCTTCCTCCGTAGCAACCGCCCTGCAGGACCGCAGCGAAGCCGCGCAAGCCTTTGCAGTGCTTGCCGCTGTTCCGGCCAGCCTCGCCGATGCCATCGCATCCGAACCGGACGGCAACACCGAGTATCTAGCGCGGCAGGCAGTCGCGTTGATCGCCGCCGGGCTCGACGCCTCAGCGCAAATCGGCTTGCTGCTGTTCCGTAGAAACAGCGATCGCGGCTTTGGCGGAGGACCGGGATTCGAGAGTAATGCTCTCGATACAGCTTGGGTGGTGCTTGCGCTTGCGCGCGCCGGACAGGGCGCCGGTGCCCCGGCGGGCGATGCACGCGCCTATCTCATGGCAACCCTGCAGTCCGACGGCGGAGTCAGCGCTTCAGACGATTCAACGCGCATCGAGTACAGCGCGGCCGCGCTGTTCGCGCTGCAAACCGCGGGCGACGGAACCACCGCGACCACGGTGCGCGCGCTCGCGAGCTGGTTGCTGCAGCGCCAGGGCGCGGACGGAAGTTGGCAGGGCGATGTCTATCTGACCGCTTTTTCTCTGATCGCGGTCGCGCCTGCTGTGAGCGACCCGGCGGTACGCGCCGCGGCGGGATCGTTCCTGTTGGCCAGACAAAGCTCGGCCGGAAGCTGGGAGGACGATCCGTTCTTGACGGCGATTGCGCTGCGCGCGCTGAGCATGGGATTCGCGTCGCCCGCGGCGGCGGCCCTGACGGGCGAGGTCATCGATCAAAGAACCAACCTGCCGCTCGCTGGCGCCGGCGTTTCGGTAAGCGGAGCGAGTCCGGGGAGCGCCGTCACGGGCACGAACGGCCGATTTGGCATCGGCAATCTCGCCGCGGGCACCTATTCGGCGCGAGTCACGCGCGCCGGCTACGGCACTGCGTCGATTTCGTTCTCCCTTTTTGCTGGCCAGTCGCTGGACGCTGGCCGCGTCGGTCTTTCGCAAATCGCTACCACCGGCATTGTGCGCGGACGCGTGACAGCCGCGAACGGTGGCGCCCCGCTAGCCGGAGTCAACGTGTTGGTTACCGGAAGCGCGACGCTAAGCGCGGCGACCGATCGCACGGGGAGCTTTGAACTATCGAGCGTCGCGCCGGGCAGTATCGTCATCACCGCGAGTTTCGCCGGTTTTCAGAGTGTGCTGGGCAATGCCATTATCGGCGGAGGACAGACGCTGGTCTTCTCGCCGGCGCTCTACAAAACGAACGAAACCACGCCGACGACCGGACGCTTCTTCGGCAGGGTTGTCGCAGCGGGCACCGGGACCCCGCTTGCCGGCGTAGCGATCGTCTTGAACGGAGTCGGCGCGGGCGCGAGCGCCGCGGACGGCCGATTCGATTTCACCCTCAATCCGGAAAGCTACCTGGCTCTATACAACCTGGCCGGATACGACAGCGTAACGCAGGGTTTCGTGCTGGCCGCAGGCGCGAGCGTCGATGCGGGAACGGTCCCTCTCCCTGTACAACGCACCACGACCAGCATCAGCGGGCGCGTTACCGATGCAGAGGGTGCGCTGCTCTCCGGGGCAGCCGTGCAATTGATCGGCGGCGCTTCCGTCACCACCGGGGCCGACGGCTCGTATGCATTGAACAACCTCGCCGGCAATAGTTTCGATCTGCGGGTTTCAGCCACCGGTTTTGCGTCGCAACTGGTCACCCTGCAAGTGTCGCGGCCAAGCGACATAGTCCAGAACTTCACGCTGACGCCTGGGAGCGCGTCGCTCGCCATCGGCAATCTGAGCGTCAGCCCCGCGAATCCGGGAGCGAACACCGAGGTCTCCGTGTTCGCTTCGATCACGAACATCGGAGCTTCGAGCGCATCGGCCGTACTGATGGCGCAGGTCATCGACCTGGACGGCGCCGGCAGCACGCCTGGAGCTGTGATCGGTGCGGGGATTCCCTTCGACGCGAGTGGCGCGCCTCTCGGGCAGCTACAGCTCGATGCGGGCGAATCGCGTGCCGTGCGGGTGGCCTGGAACAGCGGCCTCTTTCCTCCGGGACATTACCAGCTTCTGCTGCGTCTTGTCGCCCCGGCGTCGATTACCAAGGAGACGCCCCTAGGCGTCATGCTGCTCGAAAAGCCGACGACCGTCTCCGTGGTTTCGCAAACGCACTTCGTCGGGTCGGTCACCGCGAATCCGCTGGTACTCAGAGCGGGTACGAACACCGCCATGAAGCTCTCGGCGCTGATCCAGAACGATGGCAACGCCCCGCTGCCGGCGCAGAACTATACCTTGAGCGTCATCAATACGCAGACGAACGCTGTCGCGAATTCGCAAACCGCAATGGGCCGCACCCTGGCCGTAAGCAAGCTCGATTCACTCAGCTTCGCCGACTGGACGCCGCCCGCGGGCGGCGATTTCCGCGTCGAGCTGACATCGCCCAATATTTCCGAAGGCAAGATCACCGCGAGTCTCTATGTGGGCGACTCCGGCTCCGCCACGTACACCACCAACAGGCTGGTAGTACCTGTCGGGACGCAGACGGTGAGAGCCAATGTCAGGATAACCGGGCAGGACGTCGCGAACGGCACCATCTCCGACCCGCTTGCGGCGCCCATCAGGCAGGCGATTCAGAGGGCCGTCACCTTCGCCGACACGTTCGGCGCGAGCCACTACACCAACGATCTGAAATGCTTCGCCTGCCACGTCGAAGCCCAATCGGTGCTGGGCGGGGAGATCAACAGAAAGCTGGCGAGCTTCAATCCGCAGAACCGGAACACGCTGCTCAACGGCATCACCAACTCCCAAAACCAGGACGGTAGCTGGTTCAACAGCGCTCTCAATGTCTCGACGATGATTGCTCTATGGTCGCTTGTCGGTTGGCACGATCAAAATCAATTCACCTGGATCAGATCCCGCGCCGCCGACTTTATCCTGTCGAAGCAGGTCGTCGATGGCCGCTGGATTTCCGATCATCCTTTCGCGTGGTGGCAATCGGATGGTTCCCTGACCGGCATCAATACCAAGAGCCTCATCGAGCTACAGAAGTATCTGTCGCAGACCCCCGCCCCCTCGATTCCCCAGTACTCGCTGGCCGCCTGGCCCCGGGGTGCCGCGATTACCGTCGGCCAATGGATTTCCCTGCATCAGGGACCGGATGGCTCGATCTATGCCACTCGCTTCAATGAAAAACGCGTGGACAAAATCCTCGCCGACGGATCGTTGCAACTGATGGTCTCCGGCTTGGCCGTCCGGGACTCGGTGGCGGCGGCCGAAGGCACGATCTACGTGTCGGCGGAAGAGGGAGTGTACCGGCGGTCGCCCGACGGCACGCTCACGCAGTTGGTGAACAAACCGGTATCGGGCCTCGCCATCGACCCGGCCGGTACGCTGTATTTCGCGGCGTTCGCAGAGCGCAAAGTATATAAGCGCGCGCCTAATGGAGTGCTTACCCAGATGGCGCCCGGCTTGGCGCTGATCCTCCCCACTGGGGTCACGCCGGACGACGACGGCAGTTTGGTCGTCTCGGACGCGGGAGCCAATCGGATCTACCGGTTCCGACAAGACGGTACTTTTGCGGAGCTGGCCCAGATATTCAATTTGCCGAACAACGTCGGGGCAAGCCAGCAGCCGTTCCGAGCGGTCCGCTGGGGGCAAAATTGGCTGGTGAGCGGAATGGACGGCCTGTACCTTTTCAACAACGAATGGCAGGGAGAGCGGATCGGGTACGAGATGACTCTCGGCATCATGCCGACGACCGACGGAGAGGTCGTGATCGGGACCAACGGACGCATCAAGAAGCTGCAGATAGGCACTGAGAACGTCGCGGCCAAGCGCGCCGCACTGGATGGTTCCATCAATCGGTCGACCGATTGGCTGTTGACCGGTACTTTTGTGAATACCGCGGTGAACATCGACCTTGCTACGCAGATGATCGGCCTGGGCAGCGCGCTCGATTATTTCAAGGGAACCCCGAGAGAGGCCGCGATCCGGTCGAAACTGGAGCAGGTGGGTACCACGCTCCGATCGCGTCAGCGTCCCGATGGCGGGTGGACGGTCTTCACCGCGACCGGGCTGACCGATTCGCTCGTCACCGCCATGGTGGGGGTGGCGCTCGACTATCTGGATCCCTCGCCGCAATCGCCCGAAGTGCGCAAGGCCGTGCAGCTGCTCCTCTCGAGACAGCGCCCGGACGGCACCTGGATCAGCGAAGCCGGAGTCGCTTCGCCGCCCTTGCTGACCACCACGTGGGTGGAGATCTGGCTGCCGACCATGCTGGCCCGGCTGGGCGGCATCGACACGGATCTTTTCGTGACCTTCCCCTCGAACGTTGCGATGAGCAACCCGGACAAGGCGCCCACTTCGACCATGGCCAATGCGGACGGCAGCAAAACGAGCGTGTGGAAACTGGTCGGCGTCACCTCCGACGGGCAGGAGATCAACTACGACCTCGCGCTCGCCGGCCTGGGTATGGGCGAAGTGCGCCCGGTGTCGACCAGCGCGCACCTTACGTTCAAGAACAGTTTTACCGGCGGCAACGTCGATGCGCCGATCGACATTCCGCGTGTTACCGCGTCGGCGTTCCTGGATCTTGGCGTCACCACCGACCGTACGACCTATGGAGCGAACGTTCCGGTAAACATCACAGGGCAGGTGACGAACACAGATGGCGGCCTTTTGGGCGGTTCCGCGAAGTTCGAGATCTTCGCCGCCGACGGAAACCTCGTCGCCACGGTAGGCACGCTGCCGTTCTCCAATCTCGCCGCCGGCGCCTCGGTCAATCTCGCGCCGGTCTGGAACACGGGCGGCACGCTGGCGGGCACGGGCTACTCGGTCGTGGCGACGCTCTTCGATGCCGCCGGCCGACAAGCCGGAACGGCGCGTTCGGACTTCAGCATCAGCGCCGGCTCGGTGACGGCATTGGCGAAGGTCAGCGTCGACAAGCTTTCCTATCTGCCTTCCGAAACGGTGCAGCTGACGAGCCGGCTCGCGAATCTCACCGACAACCACCCGCTCGACAACCTCACGGCGGTGACGACGGTAAGCAATCCGGACGGGACGTCGCGCTTTACGCGCTCGGAGCCGGTCGCGCAGCTTGCGCAGAGTGCGCTGAGAGATTTCAACTACGCGCTGCCGCTCGGCTTCGCCTCGGCGGGCTCCTACAACGTTTCCTTGAACCTGAGCAATGCGCTCGGAGCGCTGCTCGCCTCGAGCCGGACGAGCTTCACGGTCGGATCGAGCGCGGTCAGCGGGTCCGGCCTCACCGGGAGCGTGATCGCCACGCCCAAGCCCGTTCCGTTCGGCGATCCGATCGCCGTCAGCGCTGCGGTCAGCAACCTCGGGAACGCCGACATCCCGGCCCTCGCGGTGAAGCTTACGATCGTCGATCCGGCCGCCGCGCAGGTATTGGCGGAATTCCCGGTGACGCTCGCCCTTGCGCGCCAGCAAACGGCGCCGCTTTCCTTCGCCTGGCCCGCCAACGCCGCGGTGGGCGGGACCTATGTGGCGGTGCTCGCGGCGACGACCGGCACGGCGACGCTTACCCTGGCGCAGGAGACGTTCACGATCGCGCCGCCCGTAACGCGGGTCACGGGCACGCTGACCGCGGACCCGAAACAGGTGCCGCAGGGTGTCCCGGTGTCCCTGAGCGCGAACATGAGCAACGTGGGTTTCGGAGCGATCACGGGCCTGCCCATCTCGATCACCGTGGCCAATTCAGCTACGCAGCAGGCGCTGGCGCAATTCTCCGACAACCTTGCGCTCGGGTTGCATCAGACGGCCCAGAGAACATTCCGCTGGCCTGCCACGGGCGCGGTGGGGACGAGCTATACGGCGGCTCTTACCGCGACGGTCAACGGCGTGGTGCGCACGCTCGCCCAGGACAGCTTCTCCATCATCGCACCGCCGGTGCAGCTCGACGTGGCGCTCACGAACCTGAAGCAAGCGCGCATTCTCGTTCTGCTCTCGTGCAAGTACGGAGACAACGACTCACAGGGAGACCACGACTCCGAGCAGGGCGAGCCGGCGAAGCAGGCTTGCGTCACCCAGAAGAGCGCTTTCCTCGCATCCTATCTGACTGGCCTGAGCATCACCTACCGCATCACGACCGCGGACGACGATTTCACACGCGCCTTCCGCAGCGGCCAGTACAACACCTACTGGATCACGGGCGGAGGCATGAAGCTCGACAACGACGTCACCGAGGAAGTGCGCGAAGCCGTGTTCCGTGGCGATGCGCTGATCCTCGACGCGGTGCATGACGAGCGCAACCATGGCCTGGACACGGTTGCCGGAACCGACGTGCACGGAAAGCTGGGAGTGGCCAGTCAGACGATCAGCGTGAATGGACCCCTCTTCGCGCCGGGAACGCTTGCGAGCTCCGGTCGTCCGCTGCAGCTCGACCTCACCACAGGCATGGCGCAGGCCGTGTTCGCTGCTTCGCCCTCTCGGCCGGCCATCGTCGCCAACCAGTACGGGCTGGGCCGCGGAATTCTCTTCGCGTACAACCTGGTGGGCACGCTGATGGCGCAGCCCTCGGGCGCTCTCAACGATCTCGTTTCGGCGGCGATCGGTTGGGTTACGCCTGCGCCCGCGACGGTATCGGAGGCACGCGCCTACACGGTGCTGCGCGCTCGAGTCACCAACGTGGGCATCGCCGCGGACCTGAAGGCCACGTTCACGCCGCCGGCTGGCGCAACGGTGCTCGGCACGGCTCCCGCCGCGACTCCGGACGCGAGCAGCCGCCCGGTGTGGATCTTCACGCTCGACTCGGGCGCGACGAAGAATCTGGACATCGGGCTGCGCCTGCCGGCGAACACCGGCAGCTTTACCGCGAGCATCACCATCGACTCGGCGAGGAACGATCTCGCCGCGCCCTTCAGCACGTTGGCCACGCTCTCGGTCGAATCGGCCGATACCGTCGCGCCGCGCGTTGCGGGCAAGCTGTCCGCTCTGGGCGTCTCGTCGAGCGACAAGTCGGATCGCGACCATGCGGTGTCGAGCATCCGGGCGGCGCAAGCGTCGCTTGCCGCGGGCGCGTCTGACAAGGCGATCGAGCAGCTCATCGACGCCAGCGAGCGGCTGTTGAAGATCACGAGCGTGGACATCATGCCCTACCGGGTCGAGGTCGACCGGCTCCTGCAGGAAGCCGAAGCGCGCTGGTTCATCGCGCAGCCGCAGTGAGCCGATAGGATCAAGGGAGAGACCGTGTTCAGATCGAAGGCGCTGCGACCGATAGCCGGTGTTGTTTTAATCACCTTCACCGCGCTCACGCTGCAGCCTCTCACCGCTGCGGCGCAACTGCCTTCGGCACCTTCGCGTGTGCAGACATTCCCCGACCCGGGCGAAGAGCGCTTCTCGCGCACGCTGAATGAGATTCACGAGATTCTGAAGGAAGTGGTGCCGCAGGCGGCGATGCCGCACATGTTCCGCACCGCAGCGCCGGAGGTCGCAGGCAAGCCCAGCGAGAAAGTGCTCCAGGCAGTGGGTCCTAAGCTGCGCCTGGAAAGCGAGCGCGCGAAGCCCCTGTCCGGCACCGATGTGACGGCGAAGGTAAGAGCGCTGCGTGCCAAGTTCAAAGAACTGAAGAACCTCGAAGGGGAGGTGCACAAAGGTTTCAAGGCCACCGAGAAGCACATCCGCGACAAAAACCTCCCGGCCGAGGTACTCGCCCGTCACGAGCAGGCGGTGGCCGAGTACGAGCGGCGCAAGGCCGAATTCACTGCGCTGACGCAGCCGGTGGAGACCGCAGCGGATGCTTCGACGGGTTCACCGCAGGCAGGCGAGCAGCAGGGCGCGCTGGCAAGCCTGGGCGAATTCATGGCGAAATACCCGAACGCTAAAACCCACACGCCCACCGACCCAAACAACCTCCCTTGGGGCTCACCGAAGCCCGTCACCCGCGCGCCCTACACGAGCCCAGCGCAGTTCAGGACGGGCCGCTTGTTCGGTGAGCCGGTGAAAGTGGCGCAGGCAGGCAGCCTCTCCGGTATTAGTCTTCCTACCACGACCCTTCCTCTCACGCCGACCGCAGCTGACCTCGTGGCGACGGAAGATGTGCAGATCACGCAGGCGATCCGCGACCTGGCTGCGAGCCTGAACAACCAGCCGGTGGGGATCTACAACTGGGTGCGCAACAACATCCAGTTCATCCCGAGCTACGGCAGCATCCAGGGTTCGGACATGACGCTGCAAACGAAGCGCGGTAACGACTTCGATACCGCGAGCCTGCTGATTGCGCTCCTCCGCGCGGCCAACATTCCGGCCCGCTACGTTTACGGCACGATCGAAGTGTCGGCGGACAAGGCGATGAACTGGGTGGGCGGGGTAATCGTGCCGCAGGCCGCGATCAGCTTGATGAGCCAGGGCGGAATACCTGTGGTGGGTATCGCCCAGGGCGGAGCGGTCAGCCGTTTGCGCTTCGAGCACGTGTGGGTGGAGGCATTCGTGGACTACGTACCCAGTCGTGGAGCGGTGAACCGCAAGCCCAACACCTGGGTGCCGCTGGATGCCTCGTTCAAGCAGTACCAGTTTAGGCAAGGCATGGACATCAAGGCCAACGTCCCCTTAGATGCCAACAGCTTCATCAACCAGATTCAGCAGGGCGCGACCGTCAATGATGCCGAAGGCTGGGTGCAGAACGTCAACCAGACGCTTGTCCAGCAGACGCTGACCAACTACCAGGCGCAGGTGACGACCTACGTCAACGCACAGAAGCCCGACGCGACGGTGGGCGATGTGCTGGGCACGCAGACGATCATCCAGGAGAATCGGCCGATTTTCTTGGGAACACTGCCGTACACACGGATCGCGACGGGCGCGAAGTTCCAGGCCGTCCCGGACAGCCTGCGCTGGAAGTTCCGCTACAACGTCTATGCGAACGACACCGACCGCGCTTTCGACAACCCGTTCATCAGCTACACACAGAGTACGCCGAGGCTTGCGGGGAAGAAGATCACATTGTCCTTCAGTCCAGCAAGCCAAGCCGATCAGAACACTATCAACAGTTTCCTGCCGCAGCCCCATGCGGATGGAAGTCCCATTCAACCGAACGAACTACCTCAAAGCCTGCCCGGGTATCTGATTAAACTCGTGCCCGAACTGCGGGTGGAAGGGCAGATCGCCGCGACCGGGCCCGCATTTACCATGGGAACGGAGTTGATTCAGAACGC
>WNEZ01004729.1_pt1 | contig 11880 bp, 7 predicted proteins | sample 5400521 | NCBI WGS metagenome assembly WNEZ01 (sample SAMN13153339, study PRJNA577476) | soil metagenome | isolation source: 120 cm saprolite under Douglas fir tree site 2 hole 1 replicate 1 | place: USA:California | collected 2015-04-18
AAGACCTGCAAGCCCTGCGACGACTTTTTCCAGTTCGCCATGGGCGGCTGGATGAAAAGCAATCCGATCCCGCCGGAATATTCTGCCTGGGGGTCGTTCACGGTGCTCGCGGACAAGAACCAGCAAGGGCTACGCCAGATCCTGGAAGCTTCCTCGAAAGCCGATTCGCCCTCCGGCTCCAACGAGCGAAAGATTGGCGACTTCTACTCCAGTTGTATGGATACGGCGGCCATCGACGCCGCCGGCACCAAGCCCATCGATGCCCTGCTGCTGCGTATCTCGCAAATGAAAACCATCGCGGACTTGCAAGCAGCCGCGGCGCGCCTCCAGCCGCAAGGTTTCGGCGTGCTCTTCCGCTTTACGTCCAGCCAAGACGCCAAAGACAGCACGCAGGTCATCGCTACCGCTTTACAAGGCGGGCTGGGCCTGCCGGAGCGCGACTATTACCTGCGCACCGATGAAAAGTCCAAAAAATTGCGCGACGACTACACCGCGCACATCGCCAAAATGCTGGGGTTGCTCGGTGATTCTCCAGAGAAGGCCGCGGCGGAAGCCGCGACCGTATTGACCATCGAGACTTCGCTCGCCAAAGCCTCAATGTCCAACGTGGACCTCCGCGACCCCATCAAGACTTATCACAGGATGAAAGTCGCGGACGTCCAGTTGATTACGCCCGGTTTTTCCTGGGACACCTACTTGCGCGCGCTGGGCCATGGCGAGGTGCAGGAGCTGAACGTGGCCCAACCCAACTTTTTCGTCGCGCTCAATGGACAACTGTATTCCACGCCGCTGGAGGACTGGAAAACATATTTCCACTGGCACGTGGTGGATTCCGCGGCGCCGGCGCTGCCGGAGAAATTCGTGGACGAAGACTTCGACTTCCGCGGCCGCATTCTGACCGGCGCGAAGGAGATCCAGCCGCGCTGGAAGCGTTGCGTGCAAGCCACGGACAGAAACCTTGGCGAAGCGCTCGGTCAGCTTTATGTGCAAAAATATTTTCCGCCGGGAGCCAAGGCGCGTGCCCTCGAAATGGTGCATAACCTGATCGCGGCCCTGCGCGACGATTTGCAGACGTTGCCCTGGATGGGCCCGGACACGCGCGCACAGGCCACCGCCAAGCTCGAAGCCTTTGCCGTCAAGATCGGCTATCCGGACAAATGGCGCGATTACTCGGCGCTGAAAGTGGAGCCCGCGAGTTATGTGCAGAACCTCGAGCGCGCCGCCGAATTCGAGTTCCAGCGCCGTCTGAATAAAATCGGTAAGCCCGTGGACCGCACCGAATGGGGCATGACACCGCCCACGGTAAACGCCTACAACAACAGCAGCATGAACGAAATCGTCTTTCCCGCGGGCATCATGCAGCCGCCCTTCTACGATCCCAAGGCCGACGACGCCGTGAACTACGGCGGCATGGGCGCGGTCATCGGCCACGAAATCACGCACGGCTTCGACGATCACGGCAGCCAGTTCGACGCCAAAGGAAACTTGAAGAATTGGTGGTCACTCGAAGACCTGAAAAATTTCAAAGAGCGCGCGCAGTGCGTCTCCGACCAGTTCGACGCTTACGTGGTCGACGGCGACCTCCACGAGAATGGCAAGCTGGTGCTCGGCGAGAGCATCGCGGATCTCGGTGGACTGACCATCTCCTTCGCCGCCTACGAAAAATCGTTGCAGGGCAAGCCGCGCCCGCCGGACAAAGACGGGTTCACTCCGGAGCAGCGTTTCTTCTTGGGTTGGGCTCAAGTGTGGGGCGCCAACGAGCGCCTCGAATTCGCAAGGCTTATGGCCAATACCAATCCGCATCCGTTGCCGCGTTTCCGCGGAAACGGGCCGCTCTCGAACATGGCGGAGTTTGCGAAAGCCTTCGGTTGCAAAAAAGGCGAACCCATGGTCCGCGAGCAAGTCTGCAAAATTTGGTAACGATGTCGGTGCTTCATCTCGGCGAGACATCGGCTCTGTTTACTGCGCCGCAGCGCCGCATTCAGCAATCGTGGCGAAGGCACTAGAAGTGAAGGACGATGTCGGCGTTGGCTTGGCCGCTGTTTTCCCAGGCGCCGAACACATGCGTCCTCAACCAATCGACCTCGACTCGCGCCGAGAGATGCGGAAAGATACGGTAATCCACTCCGCCGCCGATTTGCAGTTCAAATCCGTTCTTACTGTTGCCGCCTGTTTTTGGAACGATATGCAGCCCGCCGACAATCGCGTGCGCCCAGGGCTCCCATTTTTTACCGCGCCCGGCAATCTTCGGACCCGCACCGTAACCGGCATATTTTACGTGTTCGTTCACATTGATCGTCGGCGCGAAGGCCGTGGTCAGGCTTCCTTCCACAGCGAACCACTCGTTGGTGAAATAAGTGAGCGAGGTGTTCACGCCGACAGCCGTTGCGTAATAGAACGGGGAGCGGAAGCGCACCAGTGCAACGCCCAGGGCCAATTGCCAACGAAAATCATCGCGGCTGCCAAAAATGAATTTCGGTCTCGGAGCCGCGGGCAAAGGCTCGGCCGCCGCCTCTGCGCGCGAGGCCTTGGCGGTGGGCTCCGCGGCAGCGGTCACAATTTCGGCGTCCGGCGCGACGCTGAGTTTCGCTTGCGAAAAAAGCCCTGATGGATCTTGCGCGTGGGTCACGCCCGCCACCGCGAGCGTCAGGAGCACAAGCGCAGAACATCTTTTCATGCATTTCCCCTCAGAGGGTTTGACCCCAGGGCTTGAGCCGGCCACTTCTGGTACGGTAAACAACGCGCGGTTCGATTGTCCACGGTGTTTCGCCGGGGTTGCGCAGAAAGAAGATTAGCGGCTCGTTCACGTATCGGAAAATAAAAAGGGGGCCGTTGTTGTTGACCTGGCCAGCGTTGGCGGCTGCGCCGCCGCTAACGGCCTTGGCGGAGGTAGGTGTCGGTCTTGTTGAGCCAGTCCTCGCGCGGGGGATCAAAAATGTCGAGGTCCACGGTGTCTTCGACGGCCCAGGCTTCGTGCGGCATGTGCGGGGGAATGCACAGCACTTCACCGGCGCGGACGATAATCTCTTTGCCGTCGATGGCAAACCTCAGCGCGCCTTCCAGAATGTAGGTGACTTGCTCGTTGTGATGTTGGTGCATCGGCACGTGCGCGCCCTTCTTCATGAGCACGCGCGCGAGCATGACTTTTTCGCCGACGAGCATCTCGCGGTCGATCAGCGGGTTGAGTGTTTCGCGTTCGACCGTTTTCCATGGGATGTATTTCAGTTTTGCCGTTGCGCTCATTTGCTGCCCCCGTAGAGTTGCGCGGCGTTATCGTGGAGATACATCCGCGCCAGCTGCAATGCTTTTTGCTCGGTGAAAGCGCCCTCCGCGACGAGTTCCGCAAGCGCCGCGGCTATTGCTGTGCGTGCCGAACGCGCCGCGAGCCAGAATGTTTCCTCCGCGCCAACCGCGTCATTGAACGGAAACGCGTCGGAGCCGAACATGATGCGCTCGGGATAAAGGGAAATCCATTGCTTCAAAATGTTTTTCAGCTCGGAGGGATAGACGTAATAGCCGACCAGCGAAGAATCGGTGTAGACGTTTTTTGCGGCGGTCAGCCAGATCATTTCCAGCGTGTACGGGTAGCCGCCATGGATTAGCACGAATTTTGTTTTGGCGTAGCGCGGATCGCGCAAAACGTTCTCGAGGTTGAGGGGATTGCCGTTGCGCAGGCTGAAATAATCGCCGATGCCCACCGCACTGTGAAAATGGACGGGCAGATTGAGTTTGCCGGCCTGGTCGATCAGCACTCGAAAGATGTAATCCTGAAAGGTGCGGTAGTCTTCGTTGGAGGGAACGCCGCCAGCGTGGTATTTGGCGTAGATGGCTGCGGCTTTGTCGCGCGGGGGATCGCTGAAGTAGAGGCTGCGGAAATAGGCGGCCTCGAACTTCATGGCCACGCCGCCCCTTTTCTGATTGTCCGCCAAGGTCTGGCGCACGAAAGATTCATAGCCGGCGAGATCGGCGGGCAAGCCGGCGACGTTTTCCTGCTGCATATAGCGCTTCAGCACTTTTTCCTGCAGCGGGATGTACACGCCCATGTCCGGATTCTTTCCGGTCTGGTCGCGATTATCGAGCGGGAAGAGAAACGAATCGACGAAGAAAACCCAATGAAACCGTTGGGGGTCAAGATACGGCCCGAGCGCAACGCGGTTGGCCAGGCAGGTTTCGATATTGAGCTTGTCGAGGATGCTGTCCCAATACGCAGTTCCGCCGGCCCGTTCCGCGGCCTTTTTTTTGTCAATCAGCCACTTGGCATGTTCGGGCTGGAAGTCGTCGTAGGGATAGCCGAACAGGGCTTTGGCGGCAGCGACGAATTCCGGATTGGAGTCGCGCAGGCGGAGCACGGAGCTTTCATCCGGCGGCGCGGCTTGCGCGTCCATGTCGGAGTCGTCGGGAAACGTGGCGTGAGAATGATTGTCGTAGATGGGAATCTGGTCGATTTGCGGCAACAGCTTGTCGTAGATTCTCTGGATGTCCGCGCCAGAAGCGAAAGGCTTAGCCTGCGCTGAGGCCACCGTGGCGTCCGCAAGGCCCATTGCGACGACGAAGGCAATCTGAAGCAAACGCTTCATCTTTTTCTCACTCATGATTTCATCGCGAGACTGCCGCGCGCCAGCGCACAGAGACACGCTCGATGCGCTCCAGAGCTTCTTCCAGCAAATTGCCCGCGCTGACCAGTGAAAAGCGCAGATAATTTTTGCCGGCGGCACCGAAAGCCGCGCCGGCAATCGCCGCGACCCCGGTTTCCTCGAGGAGCAGCGTCGCCAGCTCTTCCGCGGTAAGCCCGGTGTCCCCGATATTCACCCAGGCGTAAAAGGCACCGGCTGGTGGCTGGCAACGGAATCCCGGGATGCGATTGAGGCCATCCACGAAGAGGTCGCGGCGCTTGCGGTATTCCGTGACCATTGCGTTCACCGCATCGGTCGAATCCCGCAGCGCTTCGATGGCCGCCACTTGCGTGAATTCCGCGGCGCAGGTGAAGGTGTTGAGCACCAACAAATCCATGGCGTCAATGACATGCCGGGGCGCGACAGCGTATCCCAGGCGCCAGCCGGTCATTGCAAAGCTTTTCGAGAAGCCATCGATGATGACAGTACGCTCGGCCATGCCCGGCAGCGCCCAGATGGATTTGTACCTTTCGCCAAACAGGATGCGCGCGTAGATTTCGTCGGAAAGAATCCAAAGGTCGTGCTTTATGGCAAGCTCGGCAATCTGCGCCAGGGCCGCATCGCTGAAGACCGTTCCCGTCGGATTATTGGGCGAATTGAAGATCAATACCTTCGTGCGCGAGGAAATCTTTGCGGCAATTTCGGCAATGTCCGGCTGAAATTGATTTTTTTCTTCGAGGAAAAAAGGAACGGCCGTTGCGCCGAGGCCGCGCGTAAACGAGGGATAAATGGGGAATCCCGGATCGGGATAGAGCACTTCGTCGCCAGGCTCGATGAGCGCCAGCATCGCGAGCGAAAGGGCCATCTTGCAGCCGGGAGCGACCAGCACGTCTTCGGGCGCGACGCGGAGCCTGCGCGTCTGCTTCAGATAATCGGCAATGGCTTGGCGCAGCGCAGGAATACCGCGCGGCGAGACATAGCGGTCGCGTCCGGCGGCAACGGCCCCGCGCAAGGCGTCCACCACCGGCGCGGCCGGATGAAAATCCGGCTCGCCGAGTTCCAGATGAATGATGGAGCGGCCTTGTCTCTCCAGTTCTTTGGCGCGCGCAAAGACTGCCAGCGCGCCTTCGCCGGTCAGTTGTGAGATGCGTGACGCGATTCGTGCCATGGCCAAGTCCAGAATCCTACCATTTGTGAGGCCGACCTTCACCCGGCTCTGGGGCTGTCGGGGGGTGCCATCCCAAGGCAAATTGGATGGTTGTGAAAACAAAGGGCTTGCGGAAAAAACAATTCGCGAGAACATGAAAACAAAGGGCGAGCGAACAACAGCGCACATTTGCGGGTTGTGAGTGGTTGGGTTCGGAGGTGGAGAAGAAAAAAAAGACGGACTGACCAGAGATTTCGCTGAGGCGTAGAGACGGCGTGGAGGAAACTGGAGAACGATGACACCGCCATCCCGGGTGTTTTGTAAGAAGAGGCTGGATATGCTTGATGGCAAAGGAGTTGACTTTTTTGGGAGTGCGAAAGAGGCTGCAAGAGATTGAAGGGCCGAGAGTTAAGCCCGGAGTGACGGGCGGGATCAGCGAGGTTTGATCGAGATAACACACAAAACGGTACTATACATCGGGTATATTTATCAATGGTAAATCGTAAGTTCAAGCTCGTGAATGGGTTACGGCGAAGCTCTCGCCTGAGCCAAGGCTCAAACCGCATTTTTCGGCAACTTGGAGCGCGTAGGTATGCGGCACCCAGGGTCACTAGCCTGCTAACCGCCGATCAGACTTGCGCTACCGTTCGTCGTCTGTAAGGCCTGTCGATGGAGGCCAATTCTTCGGGTTGCCATGCTCATCGACGACCAGCGAGTTCGAGCCTGGTGGCAAAACCTGCAGCGACTTCAAGAATTCGATGAGGTCGTTCTGCAGGTGTCGTGGCAGGGCGTCGAATGCCAACCGCTGGGGGAGAGCGTCGCCGTTGTGGGCTTCGATGGCTTCTTTCGCGGTTGTGAACTTGCCATGATGCATGAACGCACCGCCTTGGTTGTAGAAGCCCCACAGCTTGCGGGTGATAAATTTGCAGTTCCCAGCGAAGAATCCAGGCGATCCAGCGGGCTGATTTTGGTCGAGCGGTTCGCATTCGGGATCGGCTTTCAAGTCGCCAATACTGACATCATGCATATCATGCAGCTTGAGATCGGTGTAAGCAGGCACCATTACCACACCATGATGTGCTCGCAAGCGGGGAAGCGGGAGTGTATCGCTGGTAAGGTCCACGGTGAGAGCGGGAGCACTCACCGGGTAATTCGCGGGCCCGAGCGAGCAGTCCGACGGGTTTGCACATAGCAAATTCGGCGAATTGGGAACGTTCAACTGGCCCGGGTTATACGGATTGGGTTCGAAGTAGATCCAGCCCGGCTGGCCCGGGAGCCCAGGATTATTTCCCGCTGTAAGCGGCAAGGCATCGATGTGGCAGCTACTACAGCCGATTTCGTCAAACACTCGCTCTCCATGAAGATTCGCGCGTTCGATCAGCGGGTCGTTGGGAATGACGCGACCCGGAACGGCTAACGTAGCCTGAAATATGGAAACTGCGGTCAAATCAGCAGTCGTCAGCTCGTTGATGACATGATCGCCATCAGGATCCTCGTTTAGCCCGAAGCGCTCTTCGGACTGCATGCCGTGATGATGGTTGAAAGCGTTGTTGCTGAACTGTCTTATCGAGATCACATTGCCGACCTGATGCAAAGGGCGGATGATCAAACTCGGCAGAGCGCCGTTCTTCGACAGGCTCGGGGCGGCCAAGCCATCTACTTGGGAAGTATCCCAGGAGCCGCTCGCGTTGTGTAGCAAGGTGCCGAAGGAAATGCCCTTGGACCGCAACTGCCGGCTGGTTCCCGGAGGTGTGGCGTCGCGTTCTGCCTGCAAGTCCGCGGTCATCTGGCGCGCCAGCATCTCCACGAAGCCGGAGCCGTTCATACCGATCGTCTTCCTGTCGTTGGTGGCGTTGTCCATCGTGACGAAGTTTCCGGATTCATCCTTAGCACCACGTGTTGGAATGGGGTCGGTTTGATCGAAGGTCAAATGATCAAAGCGCTGCGCCAAGACGAAGACTTCCGTCACGCGGTCGCCGCCCGCGCCCGAGACAGGAGCATTGTGACAGCCAGAACATGCATTTGCCTCCGGCGACGAAAGGCGGTCAAAGTTCCTAGGAAATATCAGGGGAGAGCTGAAGTCCGAGATCGGATTGCCTGTACCTTTTGAGAAGGGACGCCCCGCTCCTTCTTGAATTGTAAATTTTGCGTTGAAAAGTTGGGAGCCGAACTCGATCAACTTCTTTATAGGAGTCGTAAATTCCTCGCCGTCCTGGAGGTGTACAGGGATCGCCACTTCGCGCCCGATTTGTGAGCTAGGGCTTTGCCCCCAAGCCACGATCGTAACGCAGCAAGACAGGACAACAACCCAGGTCCAAACCCCACGATGAGCCCTGATCATGAGACGTCCTTTCTCAGAGCGCTTGCCCACGCTCTTAAGTGAGTATTGCTAAGAAGTTTTGGAGTCACTCAACACCGAAGTTGACGCTTCGGTGCGCCCCCTGACAACCAAACCGAGGAGACGCTCGGCATGGCTATGACGGGCTCTTCTCGTTCAAGTCCTGACGGGACGTGATCGGATTGTAGGGCGTGAGGTCCGGGCCGCACTGAAGATGCCGGCGATGGAGGCGTACCAGATCGGATGCGGCGCGGAGCATTCAGCCGCTGGTTTTTGTGTCGATACTGGCTGACCTGACGGTTCCTCATGTCACGGTCGCGTCGGAAGTGATACTGCCAATGATCTCTGGCACAGCTATCGCGAGCGATCGACTTATGCCTGGAGAAGGCCATCCCAGAGTTAGGGAGCGGCCATAGGCCCACGACTGTTGCTCCCCGAGAATGAGCTCAGTGCGAGTTCCTTAGTACAAGGAACCGTTGGCCTCCTGCACAATCTGCGCGAAGTTAGTCGCGGTCGTGTTGGGATCGGAAGTAAACGTGAATCCATCTTGCGGTGCCGGCGTAAAGGGCGGGTTCGTCGGCGGCGTCGTTGTGGTCACGTCGATAGGGGCTGACACATTTTCTATCGATGTTGCCCGGAACGTCGATCCGTTGTCGAACGACCTCTTCGCACTGATGCCTGTCCAGCGGATGCGAAGCGAATCAATCACCGCCCCAACGAAGCCTTTGGCGTGGAGAGGGTCGAAGCTATTCGGTACCGTAAAAGCGTCGAACACTCTGCACACGTTGTGCAAGTGAAGAATCGCTTCGCCAGCGTCCATATCCACCTGAACACTACCCTTGGGGATTGGGATCGTCCACGTGAGTAAAGTCGGCGAAATCCCTGGATCATAGGAATGTGGGCCCAACGGGCTCACTGTGATGCTGTCCACTCATATGAAGGCGAAGGCTCCACTATGAAGCTGTTCGTCCGAGGCGAGGTAATCCCCGACCATAAAACGTGTATCTGTGTGGAACGTGTAGGTGGCCGTTGCGCCGGTCTTGGTGTCCATGGCGGTGCCGCCGAACGTAAGGTCGACCTCGCCCACAACTCCACGGAAGTTCGTGATGAGGGATGGGTCGCGTCCTTCGGGATGTGCGCCTAAGGGGTCAGTCGGTGCAGGCAGACCAGTGATTGTGCCTGGGAAGTAGTGGTGTATTGGGCAGCCGGTGGGCGTGGGGTGGGTATACGGTATCGGGAGCGGCTGTCCGCACAGACCTTGGCCCTCGTCCAGGTCATCCGCACGTGCCGGAAATCGCAGCCCCGAGCCGAGCACGAGCCCAGCTCCCGCGGCCGTGCCTGCGGCCCCGCGAATGAGATTGCGTCGGCTCAGGTATTTCTCTTGAAACTTTTTCCAGGAAATAAAGTCCTGTTCGTTCATTGTCCGTCTCCTTCGACTGGTCGCCCACGCAAACGGAAAGAGTGTACTCGCCAGAGAGTGATGGCCCGGGGTCCCGAACGTATGTGTCGAGAAACCATGAAAAAGAAAAGCGAGAAAGGAAACTGAGAAAAACTCACGTAACTGTGCGCTGGCCGGTTCAAATTTGTCAAGCATGAAATCGAGTAATGAGAGTACTCGCGCTCGAAAAAGGCGTGGAACGCAAACCTGAGAAATCCAGGACAGATTAACCCTTCACGGGGACCGACGATGCGGAGGCGCGGGCTCGAGCCCGGCACCTCCGCGTCAGGCGGTTAGAAGGCGTAGCGCAGGGAGAACTGGATGAGGCGCGGCGTGCCTACGGTGGAGAAGATTCTGCCGAAGGGGCTATTCGGGGTGCCGATGGTCTCCACGTCGTTGATGGACGGGTTCGCGAAGTTGGCATGGTTCCAGATGTTGAAGAAGTCAGTGGTAAAGCGGAGCTGCTGCCGCTCTGTGAGCTTGAAGTTTTTGATCAGCGAGAAGTCCCAATTCTGCTGAAAAGGGCCACGGTAAATGTTTCGTCCCAAGTCGCCGAAAAAGGTTACGGTGCCGTCGCCGCCCTGTGAGGCGGGGACCAAAGGCGCGGCGGTGAAGTTGGCGGGATTCAGATAGCCATTATTCACGCGGTTGCGGATACTGCCGCTGGTCAAGCCGGCTGACAGGGACCCGCCAGAGGCAAGCTGCCCTCCAAGGGTGAGTGGCGTCAGGCCAGGACCGAGGAAGGCGCTGCCTGCGGCAGAATCGGTCACGGAGAATGGCGTTCCGGACTGAAAAATGGTGATGCCGCTAATGGCCCAATCCGCCAGAGCGGCGTGTTTCCATCCGTCGGCTTTCGAGAAGAAAGGCAAGTCGTAGCGATAGCTGAGGGTCAAGCGGTGCGTACGGTCAAAGTCGGAAAGACCGCGCGAAGCGTCCAAGGTGGATTCATCATTGAATGCGGTGTTTAGCGCGGTGTTGCCGCTGGAGGTGGCGTCGGTGGACTTGGAGAAGGTGTACGCGCCCTGGAAGTAACCTGCTGCTGAACGCCTCGAGAGAGTCAACTGTAACGAATGATAGTGCGAGTAGGCGTCATCCGCGAACAACTGGAAGCCGTTGTAGCCGTTGATTCCGGAGTTATTAGAGCGGGCCGGGCCGTTCGAGGTGGTGTTGGTAGTGATCGTGAACTGATTGCCACTGGTATCGGTGAGGACGATCGGGTTGGAAGGACTGGCAAGGCGCGCCTGAATACTGGTGCGCGTTTCCCGCAGATGCACAGCATGTGTACCCACGTAGCCAACTTCCAGAACCCACTGTTTGCGGAGAGCGCGCTGAACGGTCAGGTTCCATTGTTGGGTGTTGGGCGCGACGAAGTGGCGAGGCACGGTCAGACCGAAGAGAAACTGCGATGGAACGACCCCTGGGCTGCCGCTTGCGCAGACGTAATTGGGGAAATTGGTGGGGTCGTTGTTCACGAATCCGTCGAAAGCGCCCAAGCAGGGAACGAAGTTGGGATCGAGAACACCGCCCTGCGGCAAGGCGTTAGGGGGCGTGAGGAAGAAGTTGCTCAGGCTGCCGGCAGGCCCACCGGCGAACGCGACGGGCAGAAATGGCGCCTGGAAACTGAGCTGGTCCACGGTGCCGACGTCTTCGCGAGCGAAGTAAATGCCAAAGCCGCCCCGAATCGTGGTGGTCTGGTGGCCGCCGAGGTCGTAGGCGAAACCGACGCGAGGAGCGAGGCCCGTGGTGTAATCGTTCTTATAGGTCGTGTTGCTGCCGGTGGCGCTCAGGCCGGCGAGGTTGAGCCCTTTCACGCAGCCGCCGTAAATGAAGGGATATTTGCCGCTGTTAGCCAGATCCTCATCCAAGTTGCCGATGTGGCATTTGTTGTCGTGGAAGCCGCCGAGAACTTCTACGCGAAGACCAAGATTGAGGGTCAAATTGCGACGGACCTTCCAATCGTCTTGACCAAAGACGGAGAAGTCGTTGGTGCGGTATTCGTGATTGAAGACGCCGCCGCCGCCGAAGCTGAAGTCCGGCGCGCCGACAAGCAACTTCTGGAAATCGGTGGCGCCTCCGGTGCTATTCACGAAGAACAGTTGGCCGTTGAAAACTTGCGGAAAGAGTTTGTCGAGGTTGACGCGGGTGAAGTCACCTCCGAACCGCCATACGTGGGCGCCGTTCACCCAGCTCACGGTGTCCACAAAGTTGTAATTGTTCTGAGTCTGGAATTGATCGGCGGGCGGCGTCGGACCGATCTGGAATCCCGAACTTCCAAGCGTAAATTTGTAGATGGATTTCGTGACGTTGTCCGTCGGGCGCTGAATGCCCAGGTCGGCGGCGGTCA
>WNEZ01004730.1_pt1 | contig 11880 bp, 8 predicted proteins | sample 5400521 | NCBI WGS metagenome assembly WNEZ01 (sample SAMN13153339, study PRJNA577476) | soil metagenome | isolation source: 120 cm saprolite under Douglas fir tree site 2 hole 1 replicate 1 | place: USA:California | collected 2015-04-18
ATCTCCGTGGTGGCGTGGTTGATCATGGTGCGGATCGGGCGGATGGTGAGCCCGCGCCCGAGCGTGGCTTTCATCTCGACGATGAACACCGACAGGCCGTCGGTCTTTTTCTGCCCCTCTTCGCGAGGCGCCGTGCGCGCGAGGAGCAGCATCAGGTCGGAGTGCTCGGCGCGCGAGGTCCAGACCTTCTGGCCGTTGATGAGGTAGTGCCCGCCTTTTTTCGTCGCCGTGGTTCGAATCGAGGAAGTGTCGGTGCCGGCCGAGGGCTCGGTGATGCCGAAGGCCTGCAGCCGCAGCTCGCCCTTCGCGATCTTCGGCAGGTATTTCCTTTTCTGCGCCTCGCTGCAGTGGCGCAGCACCGTCCCCATGGTATACATCTGCGCGTGGCAGGCTGCGCCGTTCGCGCCGCTTCGCTGGATCTCCTCGAGGATCGCCGCGGCCGCCGCGAGCGGGAGGCCCGCGCCGCCGTACTCCTCCGGGATGAGGCAGGAAAGCCAGCCCGCCTCGGTCAGCGCGCGCACGAACTCGCTCGGATAGCGACGCTCGCGGTCCGTACCGCGCCAGTATTCCATCGGGAACGTGGCGCAGAGCTTCGCCACGGCATCGCGGATTTCGCCCAGGTTGTGCTCGCGGACTGACATCTCTCCCCCGGATGACAGGTTATTATACGGTGGACGTCATCCTATCTCCGCCCGCCCATGCCCCATGTTCCCGCCTCCACCGCGCTTGCGCGCTTTCGCGTCCTCGATCTTTCGCGCGTGCGCGCCGGGCCCACCTGCGTGCGCCAGCTCGCCGATTTCGGCGCCGACGTGATCAAGATCGAAACGCCGCCGAGCGTCGAGAGCGAAACCATGGGCGGGCCGCGCCACGGCCCGGATTTCCAGAACCTGCACCGCAACAAGCGCTCGATGACGCTCAACCTGAAGGACAAGGAGGGCGTGGCGATCTTCATGAAGCTCGCGAAGACCGCCGACGTCGTCGTCGAGAACTATCGACCCGACGTGAAGGACAGACTCGGGATCGGCTACGAGTCGCTGAAGAGGGTCAATCCCCGCATTATCCTCGCGAGCATTTCGGGCTTCGGCCAGGACGGACCGTACCGGGACCGGCCGGGCTTCGACCAGATCGCGCAAGGCATGGGCGGCTTTATGTCGATTACAGGGTTCCCTGGACAAGGACCCGTTCGCGCAGGGACCGCGATCGCGGATCTGTCGGCGGGTCTTTTCGCGGCGCTCGGGATCATGACGGCGCTGCTCGAGCGGGAGAAGTCCGGAGAAGGACAGTGGGTGCAATCGAATCTGCTGATGTCACAGATCGCGCTGCTCGACTTCCAGGCCGCGCGCTACCTGATGACGGGCGTTCCTCCCGGACAGGCGGGCAACGACCATCCGACCAGCATGCCGACCTCCGCCTACAAGACCAAGGACGGCTACATGAACATCGCCGCCACGGGCGAAGGCATGTGGCGGCGGGTATGCCAGGGAATGGGACGCGAAGACCTGCTCGAGCGCGAGGAATTCAAGGGCGAGCAGAACCGCTCGAAGAACCGCGTCGCGCTCAACGCCGAGATCAACAAGGCGCTCGCGGCGCGCAGCACCGCGGAGTGGATCGAGATTCTCACCAAGGGCGAAGTCCCCTGCGGCCCGATCTACGCCATCGACCAGATGTTCGCCGACCCGCAGGTGAAGCACATCGGCGCCGCGGTCAGCGTGAAGAGCGCGAAGCTCGGCGAGATCCGCATCGTCAACCAGGCGGTGAAGCTCTCGCGTACGCCGGCGACCCTCGCGACCGCGCCGCCGGAGCTGGGGGAGCACACCGCGGAAGTTCTTGCTGCGCTGGGTTACAACGAGACCCAGATCGAGGAGCTGCGGAAGAAGAAGGTCGTATAGCAGAATTCCAGCGTTGTCACTTTGCCGCGACCCGCGCTGCACGCCCCGTGAGCCGGATGATGTGCAGTCCGGTGCCCGCCCGGTCGGCGCTGTAGATGAGGCCGCGATCGTCGACCTCGACGTTGTTGGTCTGAATCACCTTGGTGCACGCGGGAGTGATCTTCGGATCGCCATCCGGATGGCTGACTCCATCGGCGCAGAAAGCCATCGTGTTCTTGTTCGGCGCGGGAATGAAATAGGCGACCTCCTCGACGGCAAAAGGGTTGCGAATATCGAAGACGCGAGTGCCCGCGTTGAACCAAGAGAAGATGGCGAGCTTCCCGTAGTAGGGGGGATAGAACGACTCGGTGCCTGCATGGTTGCCGAAGCGCCCGCCTCGGCCGCAGAAATCTCCCGGGTTTTCGGCCACGTGGAATGTCGCAAGAGGCCACGGGGTCGGTTCATTGGTGATGTCCAGCAGGAAGCCGAAGTGCGGAGCGGGACGGTTGGGGCCTGCCCTGCAGTGCTCCCCTCGCCCCTGTTCCGAAGCAACCACCAGGAGATCGCGAGTTTTCAGCACCGAATGGCCCTGGAATCCGGGAATCGGCACGCCGTACATCGGCATCGCGGTGTGCGCACCCTGGTCGGGCGACATGACGATGGTTCCCACCTGCGGCGCGAGCATTTCCTCCGTTGTCGGCTTGAGGGGGTTGGTGAAAGCGGTCAGCAATTTATTTCGGTCGAGAATCTGGATAACACCGTCCGCTCCTGTGCCGTAGGCCGCGTAAACGCGGTTCTTGGCGACTCCGGCCGAAATGGGTCCATGGATTTGAATACCTGCCCGCACACCCTGGAATGACGTCGCGCCGGGTTGTTGACCGAGCAGTCCAAAGTCCCGAATGTAGACGGGCTTCACGGGGTCGCTGAGATCGTAGATCTTCAGGTGATTGCCCTTCCATCCTTCGGCGGATTTGTTCGCGACCAGGTAGGCAATCCCCGTATCGCATTCCCACCAGCTCTTGTGCGTGCCGCTAAGGCCATCGACGATGGTTGTCAGGCGGGTCGGATGGGCCTTGTCGGTAACGTCGTATATCTCGTGCGCCTCTGAACCGAGCGATCGCAGGAGGTACCACTTGCCTTTGACCCCATGCGGCAGGACGCTTCCGCTGCACACGCGCACCATCTGGGCGCCGCCGGCTTCTTCTCCTCCCTCGGTTGGGCCCGGGATATGAGCGAGGTATCTGGTCTTCGCCGGGTCGGTGACATCGACAATCGAAGTTCCGTTGCCTTCGACTACGCCCGTGAGCGGATTCGGCATTTTGCCCGTGTGGTGACCGACGTAGGCGATCTCGCGCCCGTTTTCGTTGATGATGATGGGTTGGTACGCCGAACGTCCCTGCAGATCGCTGTGGCCGGCCAGTTCCGTGTTCCATGCGGATTGCTGATCCGCAGGCTTGGGAGCCGGTTGCCGATTCGGCGGGCCTCCGTTCAAGGTCACGGCCGGGATGGCCGATGCATTGGGCGGGTAGCTCTGAGCCGTACCGGTTGAGCTCGTTCCGAAGGCGACGGCAAGCGCACAGGCGGCAAGCAGTGTCTTCATGCTTACTTTGCTTTGAACAGCGGCTTCTGCTTGGCGAGAAACGCCTTCACCCCGATCTTGAAGTCCTCGGTGTCGTAGCAGGCGTAGGCTTCGTCGCGCTCGCTCTTCGCGATGGGGCGCGGATTCGAGAGGCGCCGCGCGAATTTCTTGTGCCAGCGCGCGACCAGCGGCGCACCCTCGGCGACGCGGCGCGCCGCCGCCAGCGATTCTTCCTCGACCTTGTCGTCGGGCACGACGCGGTTCACCAGGCCCTTGTCTTTCGCCTCCTCGGCGCCGAACACGCGGCCCTCGAGCAGGATCTCGAGCGCGACGGCGCGCCCGACGAGATCGACGAGCGCCTTCATCTCGCCGTAGCCGACCACCAGCCCGAGCTTCGCGATCGGGATGCCGAAACGGCTCGAGGTTCCGCAGATGCGCAGGTCGCACTGCGAGATGACTTCCAGCCCCCCGCCGACGCACACGCCGTGGATCATCGCCACGATCGGGTGCCTGCATCGCGCGATCGCGGCCATCGTCGCCTCGAGCACCGCGCCGTATTTCTTCGCGAGCCTGGCGTTCCTGCGCGTCGTTTCGAACTCGGAGATGTCGGCGCCTGCGGCGAAGGCCTTGTCGCCCGCGCCCCGTATCACGATGCAGCGCAAGCGTCGGTCGGCGTCGAGCTCGCGCATCGCCTCACCCAGGCGTTTCCACGAACCGAGGCCGAGCGCGTTGAGCTTCTCCGGGTTGCTCAGCGTGACGGTCGCGACGTCGCCGCTGCGGGCGAGAAGGATTTCCCCGGACATGATCTTTTCCTATGCTGGTTTCTTGACGAACGCGCTCCGCATCCGGGCGAACGCGCCGCCGATCAGCGGCCAGAAGAGCAGCACGAGCGCGAGCGTGGTGATCGAGCCGACCAGGCTGTTCGACCAGAATACGCGCATGTCACCCCCAGCGCCGATCATCGAGAGGCGAAAGGAGTCCTCGGCGCGGTTGCCGAGCACCAGCGCGAGCGTGAACGGAGCGAGCGGGATGCCGATCTTCTTGAACACATAGCCGACGACGCCGAAGAGGAGCATCAGCCAGATGTCGAACATGGCGTTCTGGATCGCGAAGGCGCCGATGGCGCAGGACACCACGATCATCGGCGCGATCGCCGAGAACGGCACGCGCAGGACGGCGGCGAAGAGCGGCACGGTGGTGAGCACGAGGACGAGGCCGACCACGTTGCCGAGATACATCGACGCGATCAGGCCCCAGACGAAGCTTTTGTGCTCGACGAAGAGGAGCGGCCCCGGATTCAAGCCCCACACCATCAGGCCCCCGAGCAGGATCGCCGCCGTGCCCGAGCCCGGGATGCCGAGCGCGAGCATCGGCAGCAAGGCGGAAGTGCCGGAGGCATGCGCCGCCGTCTCCGGAGCGAACACGCCTTCGATGCGGCCTTTACCGAACGAGTCCTTGTCCTTGGAGAAGCGCTTGGCGAGGTTGTAGCTCATGAAGGAGGCGGCGATCGCTCCGCCGGGCGTGATGCCGAGCCAGCAGCCGATGGCCGAGGAGCGCAGCAGCGTCACCCAGTAGCGCGGCATTTCCTTCCACACCTTGAGCACCGTGCGCAGGCTGATGCTGGCGGCGTGGCCGCGGAGCGCGAGCCGCTCCTCCATCGTCAGCAGGATCTCGCTGATGCCGAACAGGCCGATCACCGCGACCAGAAAATTGATGCCGCGCAGGAGATCGCTCGAACCGAAGGTCATGCGCAGCTGTCCGGAGACCGTGTCCATGCCGACGCCCGTGAGCAGGAGCCCCAGCGCCATGGAGATGACGGTCTTGTGTTTCTCCTCTCGCCCCAGGCCGACGAAGGAACAGAAGGTGAGGAGATAGACCGCGAAAAATTCCGGCGGCCCGAACCTCAATGCAAAGGAGGCGATTCCGGGCGCGAGGAAGGTGATCAGCAGCACCGCCACGAGCGAGCCGATAAAGGACGACGTGAACGCGGCCGTGAGCGCCTCCGCCGCCTTGCCCTGCTGCGCCATCGGGTAGCCGTCGAAGGTGGTGGCCACCGACCAGGCCTCGCCGGGAATGTTGAAGAGAATCGAAGTGATCGCGCCGCCGAAAAGCGCTCCCCAGTAGATGCAGGAGAGCATCACGATCGCCGAGGTCGGATCCATCGTGAAGGTGAGCGGCAAGAGGATCGCGACCCCGTTGGGACCTCCGAGGCCCGGCAGCACGCCGACGAAAATGCCGAGCACCAGGCCCACCATCATCAGGGCGAGGATCTTCCAGGTCAGCAGGACGCTGAAGCCGTAGACGAGAAGTCCGAAAGCCTCCATCTCGCGCTAGTGTCCGAACAGGGATTCGATCGGTCCCTTGGGCATGATGACGTCGAAGGCGATCTCGAAGGTGACGAACATGACGAGCGAGAAGAGGAACGCCGTGAGCAGCGATTTCCACACGGCGAGGCGTCCGACGAACACCATAAAGCCGGCGATGAGCAGGAAGCTCGCCACGTAGAGCCCGAGCCATTGCATCAGGAAGCAGAACAACAAAGTCGGGACGAATACCTGCAGCACGCGGCGCAGCTGCGCACGCGTCACGAAGGTTTCGGCTGCTGCCTTTCGCGCGAGGAACTCCTTGGCGAGGCCCCAGAAACAGGCGCCGGCGAGGATCACCGAGAGATAGAACGGAAAGTAGCCGGCTTGCGGGCCGGTCGCATCCCACCCGGCGCCGGTGCGCCAGTTGTCGTAAGCCAGCAGCGCGGCGAACGCGAGAAGCAGGAGCGAGACGACGACGTCGACGGTGCGGCTGGTGGTCACTGCCGGCGAATCGCCCGCCGGCGCCGCCGGGTCTTCGACGACGATTTCCCTTTCGGCTTCTGACATCTAGTTGGCGACGAATCCCGCTTCGGTCATCAGGTTCTTGTTGAGCGCGTCATCCTCTTCCAGGAAATCGAGCATGCTCTTCCCGGTGAGGAAGACGGGCTTCAAGGCCTGCTTCTCCATGTAGTCCTTGTATTCGGCCGTCTTCGTCAGCTTCTCGAACAGATCGATGTAGAACGCGGTCTGGTCGGGCGCCACCTTGCCCGGGAGGAACATGGCGCGCAGCATCAGGTACTGCACGTCGACGCCTTCGTCTTTGCAGGTCGGGATGTCGTTCCAGGACTGCGTGTCCGTGACCTTGGTCTTGTACTGGATGCGCTCCTTGTCGAACACGCACAGCGCGCGCACCTGGCCGGCGCGCCAGACTTCGAGATTCTCCGAAGGGTTGTTGACGTTCGACTGGGTGTGGTTGCCGACGAGCTGCGTCGCCGCTTCACCGCCCGACCGGTACGGCAGGTAGGCGAACTTCGCCCCGGTCCTCTTCTCGAGGAACACGGTGAGGATGTGGTCCTCGCGCTTGGAGCCGGTGCCGCCCATCTTGAACGGCGGATTGGCGGCTTTAGCCGCGGCGATAAACTCCTTCACGTTCTTGTGGGGCAGCGTGGTGTTGTCCCACAGCACGAACTGGTCGAGCGCGATGATGGAAACCGGAGTGAGCTCGCGCCAGTTGAACGGGATCTTGGCCGACAGCGGCAGCATGTAGATGAGCGAGTAGGCGATCAGCACCTTGTGGGGGTCGCCGGCGCCGGTCTTCATGTAGATCAGCGCCTCCGCGCCCGACGCCCCGCCCTTCAGCGACACCACCATCGGCTGTTTCATCAACCCGTTCTTCTGGATGGCGGCCTGCATCATCCTCGCCATCTGGTCGGAGGCGCCGCCCGCGCCGGCCGCAACCACGATCTCGACCGGCTTGGAAGGCTCCCAGGCGACGGCGGGCGCGGCCGTCAGCGCAAACAAGGCAAGCGTGCTGCACTTGGCGAATCTCATGACTCCTCCTAGAAAAAGCCCCGCCGCCTTTAGTTTGACAGGTTCCGCGGATGCAAAAACGGTCAGGCCGCCTTGCGCGGGGCCGCCCGTGCGCTCTCGGCAAGGTGATCGAGCGCCGCCAGCACGCCGCCTTTTTTGTGCGGCACGCCGGCGAGCGCAAACCCCATTTCAACGCCGGCGAGCGTGCCGGCGAGCGTCAGATCGTTGAAGTCTCCGAGGTGCCCGATCCGGAAAACCTTTCCCGCGAGTTTTCCGAGCCCGGTCCCGAGCGACATATCGTAGGCTTCGAGAATGATCTTGCGCAGCGCGTCGGCGTCGTGGCCGGCGGGCATCATCACCGCGGTGAGCGAGTTCGAATACTCCTCGGGCACCGCGCACAGGACTTCCAGCCCCCAGGCGCGCACCGCGCGCCGCGTGGCTTCCGCGTGGCGCGCGTGGCGGGCGAAGACGTTTTGCAGGCCTTCCTCCTTCAGCATCGCGAGCGATTCGCGCAGGCCGTAGAGCAGGTTGGTCGCCGGCGTATAGGGGAAATACCCCGCCTTGTTGTTGGATAGCATCTCGTCCCAGGCCCAGTACGAGCGCGGAAGTTTCGCCGATTGCGAGGCCTTGCGCGCCTTTTCGCTCACGGCGTTGAACGACAGGCCGGGCGGCAGCATCAGTCCCTTTTGCGATCCGGCGACGGTGACGTCCACGCCCCACTCGTCGTGGCGGTAGTCGATCGACGCAAGCGAGGAGATCGTGTCCACCATGTAGAGCGCGGGGTGCTTTGCCGCGTCGATCGCCCTGCGTATCGCAGCGATGCGGCAAGTGACTCCGGTCGAAGTCTCGTTGTGCACCACGCACACGGCCTTGATCCGGTGCTCGCGGTCTTCCTTCAGCTTCGCCTCGACCGCCGCCGGATCGACGCCGCGGCGCCAGTCGGTGGGAACGAGGTCGACGGAGATGCCGAGCTTCGCTGCCATCTTGTTCCACAGACTCGCGAAGTGCCCGGTCTCGAACATGAGCACGCGATCCCCGGGCGAAAGCGTATTGACGAGTGCGGCCTCCCAGGCGCCGGTGCCCGAGGCGGGATAGATCACGACGGGCGCCTGCGTCTGGAACACCGCCTTGAGCCCCTCGAGGATTTCCAGGCCCATCTTTCCGAACTCGGGGCCGCGGTGATCCATCGTCGCCTTGTCGATCGCGCGCAGGACCCGGTCGGGGACGTTGGTCGGCCCGGGGATCTGCAGGAAATGACGTCCGCTGCGATAAGGCATGGGGTGGTCGTTCGTCCAGCCGGAAGGCGATAAGTTAATCGAAAAGTGCGGCGCCTACAACGGATTTCGATCCGTTTTTCACGATGCGGAATGATGATGGACCGCGGCTGCAGTGGCGTATCATTTGTACTGCGATCACTCGCGCCGCACCTCTTGCAGGGAGCTTCACGATGCCTCTTGCCATCGACATCATCTCCGACGTCGTCTGCCCCTGGTGCTTCATCGGGAAGCGGAGACTCGAGTCGGCGCTCGAGCTCTATCGCGAGCGCAATCCGGGCTCCGCTGAACCGAAAGTCACCTGGCATCCGTTCCAGCTGAATCCCGATATGCCCGCAGCGGGAATCGACCGGGACGCGTACGTGAAGGGCAAGTTCGGCGCCGATCGCGCCGGGCAGATCTACGGCCGCATCACTTCGATCGGCAGAGAGGTCGGCATTCCCTTCGATTTCACCAGGGTGACGCGCCAGCCCAATACGCTCGCCGCGCACAGCCTGATCGCGCTCGCGATCGACGCGGGAAAGCAGGACGCGGTGGTGGAGGCCTTGTTCCGCGCGTTCTTCCTGGAGGGCAAGGATCTGACTTCCGCCGATACGCTCGCCGAAGTCGCGGCCGGCGCGGGTCTGGACGCGGACGACGTGAAAGCGTTCCTGGCGAGCGAGAACGCGCGCGCGCATATCCGGGCCGAGGACAAAGAGGCGCGCAAGATCGGCGTCGAAGGCGTGCCCTTCTTCATCTTCAACAAACGCATCGCCGTCTCGGGCGCGCAAGAGCCCGCGGTGCTCCTCGAAGCCATGCTCGAAGCGGAGAAGGAACCCGCGCCTTCCGCGGCGCGGTGAAACCGCGCTTCCGATGGATCGCCCGCCGGCCAAGGTCTTCACGGTTTCGTTCCATCCGCGAGCAGGCGAGCCCGCGCTCGCGCGGCGCCTTGCGCGCGAGATCGAAGGCGAAGTCCTCTTCGATGCACCCAGCCGCGGCCGCTATTCGACCGACGCCTCGATCTACCAGATCGACCCGGTGGGCGTGGTCGTTCCGAAGACCGAGCGGGACGCGAGAATCGCGCTGCAGATCGCCGCGGAAGAAGGCGTGCCCATTCTTGCGCGGGGTGCGGGCAGCTCGCAATGCGGCCAGGCGGTCGGCGCGGCCCTGGTGATCGACAACTCGAAATACCTCAACCGGATCGTCTCGTTCGACAAGGAGAACGCCACCGCGGTCGTCCAGCCGGGCGTGGTGCTCGACGCGCTGAATGCGCATCTCAGGCCCCACGGCCTGTGGTTTCCGGTGGACGTTTCGACCAGCGCGCAGGCGACCCTCGGCGGCATGGCGGGCAACAACTCCTGCGGTTCGCGCTCGATCCGTTACGGCAACATGGTGCACAACGTGCTCGGCATCGACGCCGTGCTTGCCGACGGGAGCGAGCACCACTTCGGCGCGGTGCCGGCCGATATTTCGCGGCTGCCAGGTGAGGCGCGCTACGTCGAGCTCGCGAAGAAAGTGCGCGCCATCGCCGAGCGCGAAGCGGCCGAAATCGAGGCGCGCTGGCCGAAAGTGCTGCGCCGCGTGCAGGGATACAACCTGGATTTCGTGAAACCCCGAAGCGAATGGAACTTCGCGCAACTCCTGGTCGGTTCCGAAGGCACCCTCGCGTATTCCAGGCAGATCCATCTGAAGCTCTCGCCCCTGCCCCGGTTCAGGACGCTGGGCGTGTGCCATTTCCGTACCTTCCGGCAATCGATGGAAGCGCCGCAACGCATAGTCGATCTCGCGCCGACCGCGGTGGAGCTGGTGGATCGAACGATGATCGGCCTCGCGCGTGCGAACCCGGCCTACCGCGCAGTACTGGAGAAATTCATCCGCGGCGATCCCGAAGCGATCCTGCTGGTCGAGTTCGTCGGAGACGATCGCGACGGGCCGGCGGACAAGCTCGAGCGGCTCTCCGCGCTTATGGCCGATCTCGGCCATCCGGACAGCGTGATCCGGATCACCGACGCGGCGCTGCAGCGCGAGGTTTGGGAAGTGAGAAAGGCCGGCCTCAACATCATGATGTCGATGAAAGGCGACGGCAAGCCCGTCTCCTTCATCGAGGATTGCGCCGTGCCGCTCGAAAACCTCGCCGAGTACACCGATTCCCTGACGCAGGTGTTCCACAAGCACGGCACCGAAGGCACGTGGTATGCGCACGCTTCGGTGGGCACGCTGCATGTGCGGCCGATCCTGAACATGAAGTCGGATGGTGCGAAGAAAATGCGCGCGATCGCCGAGGAAGCCTGCGCGTTGGTGAAGAAATACAAGGGCGCCGCCTACTCGGGCGAGCACGGCGACGGGCTGGTGCGCTCGGAGTGGATCGAGCCGATCATCGGCTCGCGCCTTGTCGCGGCGCTCGCCGAGATCAAGGACCTTTTCGATCCCAAGAGACTGATGAATCCGGGCAAGATCGTGCACCCGTCCAAGCAGGACGACAGAAGGCTGTTTCGCTTCAAGCCCGACTACGCGGTCCCGAAGTTCGACGCGGTGCTCGACTGGAGCGAGTGGAGCGTGCCGGGCGCCGCGAGCACGGGGTTCGCGGCGGCGGTCGAGATGTGCAACAACAACGGGCACTGTCGCAAGTTCGACGCCGGAACGATGTGCCCGTCGTTCCGCGCAACCGGCGATGAGAAGCACGTCACGCGCGGGCGCGCGAATACGCTGCGGCTCGCGCTATCGGGGCAGTTGGGGCCCGAGGCCTTCACGTCCGACGAAATGTTCGAGACGCTCGATCTGTGCGTGTCGTGCAAGGGCTGCAGGCGCGAATGCCCCACCGGCGTGGACATGGCCAAGATGAAAATCGAGTTCCTGCATCACTATCACGCCCGCCACGGCTATTCGCTGAATGACAGGCTGATCGCCTACCTTCCGCGCTACGGTCCTCTGGCCTCGCGCTTCCCGCGGACGGCGAACGCGGTCCAGAGGATGGGCAAGCGCGCTTTCGGCTTCGCAGCCCAGCGCTCCCTGCCGAAGTGGCGCCGCTCGTTCCTGAGCTCGCTGCGGCGATCGAGCAGCGACGGGAAGGCCGGCGAGGTCGTGCTCTTCGTCGACACGTTCAACAACTACTTCGAGCCGGAAAACGCACGCGCCGCTCTCGCCGTGCTCGACCGGGCCGGCTACGGCGTGCATATCGCCGGGGCAGGCGACAGCTCACGGCCGCTGTGCTGCGGCCGCACTTTCCTCGCGGCGGGAATGGTCGAGCAGGCGAAGGCCGAGGCGCAACGGGTGCTGGCCGCGCTCGAGCCCTACGTGGGACGCGGCGTCGATGTCGTCGGCCTCGAGCCTTCCTGCCTTCTGAC
>WNEZ01005108.1_pt1 | contig 11878 bp, 9 predicted proteins | sample 5400521 | NCBI WGS metagenome assembly WNEZ01 (sample SAMN13153339, study PRJNA577476) | soil metagenome | isolation source: 120 cm saprolite under Douglas fir tree site 2 hole 1 replicate 1 | place: USA:California | collected 2015-04-18
ATCGGTCAGTACTTTGGCGATAAGCTCGGCCTCTATACGGAGGTAAACAAACGTATCGACAGGGACATCAATGAGCTAGGGGCGTGCGTCCTGGCCCCCTTGCTTGAAGACGAAACCATTGCCTCCGACGCTCATCGCTTCAGAGCTTTCCTTGAAACCGCTATTGGATGGCTGTTTGATTACCTGCTCGAACATCCGCGCCTCATGCGCATTTTTCACTGGGAACAGGCCGAGGGCTGGCAGACCTATGCCAAGATCCTCTCACAATTTGAGACAGAAGATATTGGCCGGGTCAGGGAGCTCTTTCACCAGGCCCAAAGGGCTGGACTGCTGCGATTGGATTTCGATCCCCTCATCCAGCTTACTCTGGCCGAGCAAATATGCTGGTCCTATCTCGCCGCCATTCCCCTGTACCAGGTGCTTCTCCCAGGTGAGTATCTGTCCTCTACGAGAGCGCTCGCACGTGCACGGGAGCACATTGTTGCCTTTGTCGTCCGCGGACTGATGGGCGATCCAGAGGCGACGAGGCCGTAGAAACCACAGAGAGAAGCACCATGAACAGGCCAAAGGAAAGCAACGACGACACCAAGTGTGAGAGCCGCCACAGAAAGCAGGTGCAACATTCAAGCTCTTAATCCCCCTTGGGTTGAGAGCCCTACCGTTGATGGTCAAGATGAAGTCATTGAAGAATTAGCCTACAGTGAAAATCGTTCTTGTTGTTCTGAGGAGGGAAAAACACATGTCAACTATCATTCAAACCAACAAACTCAGCAAAAGCTACGGCAGGAGCCGGGGCATTATCGACGTGACCTTCGACATTCAGGAGGGCGAGGTCTTCGGCTTCCTGGGACCCAACGGGGCGGGTAAGACCACCACCATGCGCACCCTGATGGGCCTGCTGCACGCGAACAGCGGCAGCGCCACCATCGGCGGGCTGGACTGCTGGACACAGTCCACCGAGGTCAAAAGACTGGTCGGCTACCTGCCCGGTGAATTCGCCTTCGATCCCGGTCTGCGCGGTGCCCAGATCATCGAGTACCTGGGCCACCTGCGCGGCGGCGTGGACCAGGCCTACCTGCACAGCCTGGTCGAGCGCCTGGGCTGGGATCCCAGCAAACGTTTCCGCGAATATTCGCACGGCAACAAACAAAAGTTGGGGCTGGTGCAGGCCTTCATGCATAAGCCGCGCCTGCTCATCCTGGACGAACCCACCAGCGGACTGGACCCGCTCAATCAACAGGAATTCTATACCATGGTGGCCGAGGTGCGCGCCGGGGGCAGGACCGTCTTCCTTTCCTCGCACATTCTGCCGGAAGTAGAACACACCTGCGACCGCGTGGCCATCATCCGCGAAGGGCGGCTGGTCAGGATCGATCACGTTTCCTCGCTCAAGGACATCCGCCAGCATGAGGTGGAGATCAGCTTTGCTGGCCCAGCTTCTGTAGACTGGTTCAAACATGTCGCGGGTGTGGCCAGAGTGGCTCAGGGAGGCGATGAGCGTACCCTGCAATTGAACGTGCAGGGTGCGTTGACAGAGATCATTCACATTGCTGGCCAGCACAGCGCAACCAACATTACGACCCATGAGCCGACGCTGGAAGAAGTCTTCCTGCGCTTCTACGAGCCGGAGCAGTCACCGGCCACACTCGCCGGATAGGAGGTGTATGATGTTTCGCAGCATTTGGAGCAAAACCCTCAGAGATTACCGGGTGCCCATCCTGGCCTGGGGCATCGCACTTGGGTTGTTCGCGGCCGTCGATTTCGCAGAGAGTACGCCGACTACGATTGCGGCCCTTGGCAGCATCGCGCATCTCTTCCGCTTTCTCGGCGATCCCTACGCGATCCAGACACCCGAGGGGTTCATTACCTATCGTATCATGGAGCTCTTCGTGCCACTCGGGATCAGCTTCTGGCCGATCCTGGCCGCAGCCCGCCTGGTGCGCGGGGAGGAGGAACGCGGCACAATGGAGGTATTGCTAGCTACGCCACAATCACGCACGCGCCTGCTGCTGGAGAAAGCCGGTGCGCTCTTGCTCGCGCTGCTCCTGATCGCGGTGCTGTTTGCTCTGGGTCTCGTGGCCGGCGAAGCCCGTCTCGAGGGGCATGCCGATGTGGTCAGGGCGCTGTTGGCGGGGCTGAACCTGAGCCTGCTGGCCTTCTTCTTTAGCATGGTGGCGCTGCTGCTCTCCCAATTCACGACCAGCCGCGCCGCGGCAGCAGGCTGGACGAGCGGCCTGCTGTTACTGGCCATGCTCCTGGATAGCACTGGACGCCTGATCAATGGGAGCTGGGTGCAGTACCTCTCGCCATTCTATTACTACAATCTCAACCGGCCGCTCATTCCCAGTTTCCTTGACCAGCCTCTGGCGGCGCTGCTCCTGCTGGGTCTCTCCCTGCTCTGTGCGGGGACGAGTCTCGTCCTCTTCGCCAGGCGCGATATCGGCAGGCCAGCGTTCTTGTGGCAGCGAACATACGCCCACGGCAACCACCAGGCGCTGCGCAGCCTGAGCCAGGCCGAGCGCGCGGTCTCAACGCGCGGCGTGGGCCTGCACGCCCTCGCCACAGGGGGTTGGTCTACCTTCTGGTGGGGGCTGGGCGTCGTGTTCGTGTGTGTCTACTGCCTGGTGATTGCTCTCAGCAGCCAGGTGTTCAACAAACTCATTCAAGAGACACCCCTGCTGCGACAACTCTTTTTCGACACCCCCACCAGCAGCAACGCCGCGGTGCTGGGCACCTTCCTCTTCACCTTTATGCCCGCGCTGGTCGTGATCTTTGCGCTGACCCTGGCCTTGAAGTGGGCCGCGGACCTGGAAAACGGGCGCCTGGAACTGATTTTGGCCACTCCGAACTCGCGGTTACGCATCCTGTTGGAACGCTTCGGCGCGAATGTCCTGGTGGTCCTGCTGGCTCCTATCCTGACCTGGTTCGCTATCCTGATTGGGGCACAGCTCGCCCATCTCGCCGTTGATCAAGGCAGGATTTTTGCTGCCAGCTTCAACATGTTCCCTATGGCGCTGATTACCATTGGCCTGGTCTACTCCCAGGCCGGACGCCTGCGCTATACTGCCGTGCTGGGCCTCCTGAGCGCGTATATCGCTCTGTCCTTCATGCAGGAGTTGCTCGAAGGCATGATCCCAATGCCCTCGTGGGTCATGTCGCTTTCCATCTTCCACCTGTATGGCAACCCGATTTTCCTCGGCGTGAACTGGAACAACTTCCTGGCCATGACCGCTGTAGCGATTGTGCTGCTGGTCATCAGCCTTCTCCAGTTCCGCTCTGCTGATATCGAGCTCGGCTAAACACGAGAAAAGGCAAGCTCACTCGGACTGGCTGGCGCGGCCCCCACAGGAGACAACCACTACGGATCAGCCGTCCGAGTAGGGGCGACCCTTGCGGTCGCCCTGTGGACTTGCGGTCGCCCTCTGGGCTTGCGGACGCCGTCTGGGGGACGGTGTGGCCCTCTACCCCACCCCCAACACCTTCCCCCTCAGCCCAGCAGGCGCAGCCACACCGTACCGCGCCAGCAGCGTCGGCAGCACATCGTAGATCTGCGCCCCCTCCACATAGCGGCCATTGCCAGGCCGCTGCGGATCATAGAAGATCATCAGCCCATATTGAGCATGGTTGGCATCATCGGGACCCGTGTCATTCTCCACCGTATAGAGCGCGCCCCCGCCGACCGTCCCTACCGCGCGCCAGGCCAGATCGCCCAGGTAGACGATCAAATCCGGCGCTACCCCGCGCACGCTGCGATAAAGCTGCTGCGGCGTGAAGACCCTGTTCCCCAGCGGCTGCCCATCGGGACCCGGCATCGCTCTCAGCCGCTCCGCCAGCGCCGCCCGCTCGCGTTCGTACTCCGCCGGGGCGATCACCCCTTCCGGCTCGCGCCCGCGCACGTTCATAAAGATGCGCCCGTAGTAGCCGCCTGCGCCCCACGCCCTGGTGCGGCCCCAATCCACCGCGGCCGCGTCCAACGGCACAGGGCTCGCCGGCGTCTCCTTCAACGCCAGGTATCCTTCCGTTATCAGCCACTCGTTCAGGCACACGCCGCCCATCAGCGGGCGAGCGCCATGGTCCGAGACCACCAGCACAGCAGTTTGCTCAGCGCAGCCGGATAGCAGCTCGCCGATACGGCCATCCACGTGTCGATAGTAGTCATGGATCGCTTCGGACAGCGACGAACCCGGCACGTACAGGGGATGCCGCGCGTCCATGTGCTTCCACAGCGCGTGGTGAATGCGGTCCACGCCCATCTCGACCATCATCAGCAAATCGGGAGAATACTCTTCAAGCAAGTGACGTGCCACGCTGAAACGCTGGTCGCACAGCGTGTAAATATCCCGTAGAACGCGCTCTTTATCCTCGGAGCGGAAGCCTGGCACATCCAGCAAGTAATCGCCGACCCAGGACTTGATCTGCTGTGCCAGCTCAGGCGGGTACGTATACTCGACCCCCGTGTTCGGCGTCAGGAAACACGACGCGAGCGCGCCGTTCACCGCTCGCGGGGGAAACGTCCCCGGCACCCCCAGCACCGCCACCCGCCACCCCGCTTCACCCAGGATATCCCACAGCCGTGGAGCCTTTACCGCCCGACCATCCGCCACCACCATGCGCTGGTAGCTGCGATCACCACGATTGCGAAACCCGTAGATACCCAGTTCACCAGGATCGCGCCCGCTCATCATACAACTCCAGGCGGGAACGGTAATGGCAGGGATACAGCTCTCCAGCCGGCCGTAGCTGCCCTGCTGCATCAAACGCGACAAATTTGGCAAATCATCGCGCCATCGCTCAAATACCAATGACGGTTCGGCACAGTCCAGGCCAATGATTACCAGGCGCGGCGCTATCTCTTTCATGCTTCGGACTGCGCTCCATCCCCGCTCACGCTGCTCGCCTCCACGCTCTCCCTGGCCTCCACGCCCACCCCATCGCCGCTCACGCCGTTAGCCTGCACCCCGTCTGCCTCCACACTTCCGGCCTCTACATGATCTACCGCCTCGGGACTCGCATCGGACGCCGCCTCGTCGCCTTCACCCTCCAGCTCCGCATCCGTCCCTCCCGCTGGCTCTTTGCCCGCTTCCACTTCCAGAGGCTTGCCACGGTGGCGCAGGAAGAGCGTCACAGCAGCTGCGATGACGACCATGGCAGAGATAAGGTGTACCACGTTGAAAGGCGTGCCGGGGAAGAACCAGGAGTCCGTGCGTATAAACTCGATGAAGAAGCGGCCCAGCGGGTACCAGATCAGATACATCAGGAAGAGATCTCCCTCGCGCAGCCGCTTTTCAAAACGCCGCGAGATCCAGAAGAGCAGTGCAAAGCCGATCAGGTTCCACACCATCTCGTAGAGGAACAGGGGATGAAACCGCGTGCTCTCGGGATAGCGGACCAGGTTATCGTAGGGCGACAAGCGATGCGCGGGATCGATGCGCAGCCCCCAGGGCAAGGTCGTCGGCGGGCCATACAGTTCCTGGTTGATGAAGTTCCCTATGCGCCCGATTGCCTGTGCCAGTGGCAGCGCCAGCCCCACCGCGTCCAGGTAGAGCAGCAGCGGCAGCTTCTTCACGCGCAGGTAGAGCAGCAGCGCGGCTCCACCGAAGATGAAGGCGCCATAGATGTGAATGCCGCCCTGCCAGATCGCCAGGATATCCAGAGGATGGGCCAGGTAGTGCCCCAGACCATCGGGACCGCGCGGCGATTGGATGAAGACATAATAAAGCCGCGCTCCGATAAATGCGGGGATAAGCACCCACAACAGCATATCCCAGACGCGACTACCATCCTGCCCTTTGCGCGCCACGTAGCGGCTGGCAACCCATGCCCCTACAAAGATGGCCGTCACCATTGTAATGCCGTACCAGTGTATCGTGATCGGCCCTATTTGAAACGTTGGAGAAATTGGTGGATACATAATCAATCCTCAATTATTATTCCAGGTAACCCAAATCGCGCAGCCTGCGCTGTACCTCCGGGTCATCATAGCCCACGGCGCGCTCTGCATTGGGCGGCGTAACTACCGTGTGGCTTACGAACTCTTGCAGGGACTCCCGCAGCACCTCTACCTTCTCCGGCAGTATATCACGCAGGTTCACCTTCTCAGCCGGATCATCGACAACGCTGAATAACTCCAGGTTGTCATCGCCCGTCTGGATCAGCTTGTGCTGCTCGCTCCATACCGCCCGCCGCGTCTGGTCGATGCGCCGCTCGCTCAGCAGCTGCGGCTCCCGTCGCCGCAACACGTTGATGATAGTTTGCGGCGGTATCCCTTCAGAAAATGCCGTGCCCACGTCGGCGTCGCTGGCGATACTTTGGGCCAGCGTCAGCTTCCGCTCGGACTCGTCGGCCAGCCCGGCAGCCTCCAGTATAGTGTGGTATACCCGCCGCGTGGAGACAAACCGCTCGACGGTTGTACCGCGCGGGAAATCGCCGCCGGGGTCGCGCACCAGCAGCGGCACGTGTATCAGTTCGTTATACAGCGACAGGCTGTGGCCGATAAATTGCTTCTCGCCCAGGTGATCGCCATGATCGGCACATACGACCAGCAGCGTGCGGTCCAGCCTGCCACTCGCCCGCAGCTTCTCCAGGAACGCGCCTACCAGTTCATCCTGGTACGCCACCTCCGAGTTATACATACCATCCAGCGTTACCTTCTGCTCTTCGTCCAGCGCCCTCGCCAGCGGCATATACCAGCCCACGATATCGCTATTGAAGTGATGCAGGTAGCGCTGCGCCGACTTGTTGTCCCGCACGTGCGGCGCGAATTTTGCCGCGAAGCGGCGCGGTGGATCGTAGGGCATATGCGTCCCCATCAGGTTGATGAAGCTGAAGATCGGCTGGTCCTCCGCCACGTCCCTGCGCTCCGTCAGCAGCAGCGCCGCGTCATTCAGCGACTTCGCCGTGTTGCCTTTGAAACTCAGCGCCGTCTGCCAGAAAGGCACCATCAGTGGCGAGAACGACAACTCCAGCAAAAACTCCGAGCGCGCGAACGCGTCCTGTATGCTGCAGACGATGGCCGTCAGCAGGCCCTTGAACCACTGCCGGTAGCGGTCAATCAGGCTGGAGCCCACCCCAACCTGGTTGGGACGGGAAGTGAGCCACCCGCTATAGTTCAGAAAGCTCAGAAATCCCCGCCGCAGGCCATTATTCACTACGCCCACCAGCGGGTTATTGCAGAAAGCGGCCGTAAAATATCCACTGTCCCGCAGGCGCTCGGCCAGCGTCGGCAGCGTCTTCGGCAGCACCGAATAGGACTGCACCGTGTGATGCAGCGAGGGATAATGCCCCGTGAACATCGAGGCATGCGCCGGTACCGTCCACGACGCGGGAGAAGCAGCATGACGGAAGATCGTAGCATCGGCGGCCAGCGCATCGATGTAGGGCGACGTTTCAGGGGAACAACCATAACACGAAAGACGGTCAACGCGCTGCGTGTCAAGCACCAGCAGCACAATATCCGGACGCGAGGTCACCAAAAACCTCCTTATAATTTCGTAAGAGCCGCTTTACCGCGCCCCCATATACGTTAATATAACGGCACGCAATGAAGGCGTAGCTGCGCGGTTTATCGCGCCTGCTTTGCTCCAAAACAGAGAGCAACACATGTATTACGTCATGCCCCAACCGCTATTCACAAACATTGATAAAACCAGAACCTACAATAATAACGAAGGAGACGTAACTTCTCCCACCTTCACCTTGACTACGGCGCGGAAGCCTCTGGCTTCAGCCATGAGGAGGAAGCGCCGTCGCGCTGATACGCATAGCCATCTTTTCGATGCAGTGGTCGGCAAAAACGTGCATGAATCCCTTCCACCATGCCATGTTTGCCGGTGATTTTAAAGTACCCGTCGGTTTTAATGGCCACGCGCCCCAGATACGTGCCGATCTTTTTGCCTTTGGTGACGACAGCGCGCACCAGATCCCCTGTGCGAAAGCCTTGCACACAGCCTGCCCCTTTGGCCCTGCCTCGCGGAAATCCATGCTTATCCACATTGACCATCTGTCTCGCTTGGCGCCCCTTCGCCTCAATCAGCCAGGGACGAACATGCCTAGTGTGCAAGCGTTCAGGGGTCGAAGCTCCGACGGCTGCGGCATCAATCCAGTGGGTTTTCGGGAGCGCCATTCGACGGCGATTCCACCGCGTGCGCCCGCCGGTCCCCACCTCCACCGGCAGACCAAGGGCTTGCAGGTCCTCAAAGAGCCGCCAGCGGGTGGCATTCACCGCTGCGGCAGCGGCCAGCGGCGTTTGGAGCTGGGCCTGAAGGCGCTCCAGCACTTCTGGCCGGTCAGCCAGAAACACGTCGATGGGCTGATCGGCTTTGGCCTCATTACAGGTCCGGCACGCAAGCACCAGGTTAGAAACGCGATTAGAACCGCCACGCGATCGCGGGTGAACGTGATCGAGTTCCAGTCGGGTGTTAGTGGCCTCGCAATAGGCGCACCGATGGTGCCACTTCAGCAGGAGATATTCCCTGATTTCTGCTTCAAAGAGGGTGCCTCGCTGATACTCCTGGCCCGTTATCTCTGGGTTTTGGAGCGCCGCAGTGTCAAAGCGTACCAGCTCCTGTGAGATGGCACCAAGAGGACACCAGCGTTGCAAGCGCTTCACCCAGGTGAGGAGATGCTGTACTCGGCTCAGTAACGATGGGGCCAGCCATCCTGTAGGTTTGCGTCGGTTGGCAAACCGGGCAGCCCGATATCTTGTATGCCTCTGGCGACGACTCCGCCGGACAGCGGCTCGTTTCAGTAAGGCATCGTGGATCTCCTGGCTGCGGTGCGTCAATTCAGCTGCCCAGACGACCTCGCCGACGTCGTCGTGAACCACGGCAATCCCACTGGTTTTGGACCCCGGGTCCAGTTTGACCCGCAGGGGCTCAACCACGGCTTCGGGTCGCGCTTCTTTCAAGATCAAGACCAGTGGAAAGCGACGCAGGATCGCCGCCTTCCCTTGCTTGAGCAGGATGCGCGCCCGTGCAGGCGTGGTCGGCATCAGTGGCCTGCGTTCCTGGTCTACCACCAAAATCCGTGACATAGATGGTGTCCTTTCCGTCCCCATGTGGGACCCTCGGTAATGAGGGATCGCTGGCAAGATACCCTGCCAGGTAAGGTTTTCCTCGCCCTGGTTCAGAAGCGGCGATCTTTGCTCAGCACTGGCTTTGAACACCCCATCAACCTGTTTAACTGAACAATTAGAGAACCTAGAGCTGGAAAAGTTACTCCAGGGTCTGAGTTTGCGCACTTCTTCTGAACGGCTCCGGTGTGTGAACACACCGGGGGCTGGTCAGCATCGGGATTTGCACGAGACAGCAAAAGAGCAATTTCATGCAAGCCCCCAGGTTTACCTGTGGGGTCGCTGACCAGCTAAGCATAGTCCTGCCACATTATGCGCCTGTTAAGCCAACGCTAAGAGATTTTTAGGCTCCCTTAGCTATCGCCGGTCCCCACGACACAACCCGCTCCGGCGTAATCACAATCACCAACTGCCGCTCTAACGCCATCTCACGGTACTGGGCATAGCGCTCCCTGAGCAAAGCCAATGCCTGCTCGTGCAGCACGTCACCTGGCGCGAGCAAATCCGCGCGCCCGTACACCAGCACGTATCCCAGCCTCGACCAATCGTCATCATACTGGTCGATCACCAGCGACGCCTCGTGCCGCGCCTCGATATTGCGCACCCGCCTCAACTCCTTCCCCGCCACCCGCTTCGGCTTCTCATCCAGCGGCGTATAAAACCGCTCGCCATCAAACGCATAACACACGGGCACCACGTGTGGGTGCCCATCCGCGTCCGCCGTCGCCAGCCGCCCCACCCGCTGCCCACGCACAAACGCCGCCTCACTTCCCGTCAGGCTCGCACGACTACTCATCGCTTAACCCTTCCTCTAATGAACCTTTCCGAACGCGCCTCTATAGGCGACCCTTGCCTTCCCCATCCTATGGTCGCCCCGCCACCCGCATCTTCTCCACCTGCGGGACCACCTCCGTCGCCAGCAAATCAAACGGCTCCAGAGCAGACACCCGCGACATACTGAAAATCGCCTGGTCGATACCCATCTCCGCCAGCTCGCCAAAGTAATCAACCGCCGCCGCCGGAGTCATCGACCCATCGCGTCCATCGCGAGTCAAATTTATCGAATCCAGCGTCGTCTTCTCGATCTGCTCGTAAGGTCGACCGATCTTCTCACAGTGCTCGCGCAGCACATCCAGCTTATGCTGCAACACGTCCTTCCCCATACGAGCAAAAATGTTACAGGCATCGCCGTACTGCGCCACCAAACGCAGCGTCTTCTGCTCACCGCCTCCGCCAATCAGAATCGGCGGGTGCGGCAGCTGCACAGGCCGCGGCGAATTGAGAGGCCGCTCAAGCTGGTAATGCTTCCCATTATACGCCTTCTCATCTCCGGCCCACATCTGCAGCGCAATTTGCAGCGTCTCCTCCAGCCGCTCGAAGCGCTCCGCCAGCGGTGGGAACAGCACGCCCAATCCCCTGTGCTCCTGCTCGTTCCATGCCGCTCCAATACCCAGGTACGCCCGTCCATGTGACAGCACATCCAGCGTCGTCACCGTCTTCACCAGTATCCCCGGATGGCGGTACGTCACCCCCGTCACCATCGTCCCCAGCCTGATACGATTCGTTCGACCCGCCGCGAACGCCAGCGCCGTATACCCTTCCAGCATCTCGCTCTCCGGCGGCCCCGCGAACCCGATCTGGAAGAAATGATCCATCACCCACAGGCTATACAACCCCGCCCGTTCAGCCCGCTCCGCGATCAACCCAAAAGTGTCGCCAAGATTAGCCTGCCCACTCGGCCAGGTAAAATTGGGCACCTGCAATCCCAAACGCATATATCTACTCCTGTCGTATTTTCGTGGAACCCGTCTGCTAACTTTTACATAGCCATTATACAAACGATAGCATTAGAATGACAAACAGAACCTAACTCAAGCCACCACGCTCGTCTTGGGCAACCTTCTTTAACTCCTGGCTCGCTGTGAACCAGGAGTAGAACCTCCTTCACTGTTTGAACATTTTAATTGGTATTCTCACCTATTCTATACTACGTCCCCATCGACCAGGAAGCACACCTCGCTTGAAACGGCGTCATGCTATTGTCAACTCCTGAGGATCAACTTTCCACGCGTGTCAACATGATTAACCTCTCTACTGGCGTAATTCCTCACCAGCAAGCTCTTACTGACTCATATCCTAGCCCAAATGGCGAATTTACATTCGTCAGATTACGCTGTAACAGGCTCACGTATAGAATGTATAGTATATTTCTTACCTCCTACAATGACAAAGCTACGCCGCCTCTTCCAACGAAAGAAACCAGAGGATGGGTAGCCGGAGAAAGGATAAGCCATGTCAACTGAGATTTCCACCACTGGCGTCCATCACATTCGACTGATCGTCACCGACCCCATTCGCGCACGTGACTTCTACACGCGTTTTCTTAACTTTACGGTGGCTGCGGAGCTGCTGGGACGCAAGCCAGGCGCTCCCCAACGATCGTTTTAGCCCGCACCGCGTAGGGCTGGATCACCTCAGCTTTAGCGTCGCCAACCGCGCTGAACTCCACAAAGCCGCGGCCCTCTTCGAAGAACATGGCGTGGAGCACGGGGAAGTCAGAGACCTTCCACCCTTTGGCATTACCATCCTCAGTTTCAGTGACCCTGACGGCATCCAACTAGAATTGACCGCACCTCTCCAATAGCGAACCCGTATCTCGGCCCTTCCCCACAGGGCAGGGACCAATACATGTAGGGGCGAGGCTTGCCCTCGCCAAATACGCATCAACTGAAAGACACGAAAAGCGCGGGCATCATTCCGTAGGGGCGGGGGCGGCGTGGTGCGGTGTGGGGGCCTTTATGGCCGCCC
>WNEZ01004734.1_pt1 | contig 11877 bp, 11 predicted proteins | sample 5400521 | NCBI WGS metagenome assembly WNEZ01 (sample SAMN13153339, study PRJNA577476) | soil metagenome | isolation source: 120 cm saprolite under Douglas fir tree site 2 hole 1 replicate 1 | place: USA:California | collected 2015-04-18
GATCCCTGGCGTCCCCGCGGCCGCCGCCGTCATCACCGGCGTCGTGGCGCGCAGGCAGATCCGCCAGAGCGGCGAACGAGGCGACGGCATTGCCATCGCCGCGATAGTGATCGGGGCGATCTCGGTGGTGGCGTTCTTGCTGTTCTTGGCGGGCCTGGGGGGGTTCCGGTGAGCCGCACGCGGCCGGCCCCGCACTGATCCCCTTCACCGGCCGCCATCGCCGCCGGTGCCCTCGGCAAGCTGCTTGATCGCGGCCAGCCGCCCCGTCCACTCGGCGGCCACCTGGTTCATCCAGCGGGCCGTCTCGGTCAGCGGCCGGCTTTGCGCAAGTCCCTGCTTGCGTCTCAGTCCGGAAATTGGTTGCCGCGTTCCGCCTCCGGCGATCACACTGCCATCGTGACGACGCCGCCGACGTTCGAGGAGCTGCTGGCCGAGGGCTCGGCCGAGCCGGTGGAAGGCTGGGATTTCTCCTGGTTCGACGGCCGGGCCACCGAGGAGCGCCCGTCCTGGGGTTACTCCCGGTTGCTCGCGGAGCGGATGGCCGGCGCCGCCGCGGCGCTTGACATCCAGACCGGCGGGGGCGAGTTGCTTGCGCGGATCCCGCAGCCGCCGCCGACCCTGATGGCCACCGAGTCCTGGCCCCCGAATATAGCGGTGGCCAGGCGGAACCTGGCCCCGCTTGGCGCGTCGGTGATCGAGGTCGATGATGAGGCGGACCTGCCGTTCCCGGCCGAATCGTTCGACCTGCTGGTCAGCCGCCATCCCACCGTGGCGCTCTGGGCGGAGATCGCGCGCGTGCTGCAGCCAGGCGGCACATACCTCTCCCAGCAGGTTGGCGCCGGGTCCAACCGGGAACTTACCGACTTCATGATGGGGCCTCAGCCTGTCGACCCGGGACGCAGCCCGCAGGTAGCCGTCGCCGAGGCCGAGGCAGCCGGCCTGGTCGTGGCCGATCTCCGGGAGCAAGCTCTGCAGGTGACGTTCGGCGACATCGGCGCGGTGGTCTACTTCCTCAGGAAGGTCCTGTGGACGGTTCCCGGGTTCACTGCCGACGGCTACCGGGATCAGCTCGGCCGGCTGCACGACCGCATCCGGTCAGACGGGCCGTTCGTCGGCCACTCCCAGCGCTTCCTGATCGAGGCACGCAAGCCGCGCTGAGCCGCGGTCCACGGCCGCGATTGATCACGGAAACTTTGGCGGGCCATGGCCGCTCTTATTTCCGCGATCACGAAACAGGACGGGCCGACGCCGGGGCCAGTGGCCTGGCCGAGCCACCGGGGCTGGCCGCGACTGGCACTGATCGCCGCTGCCTGGCCGTCCTTCGTCGCCCGCGCTTGGCGCGGGCGACGAAGGACCAGCCTTACTCAGCCGGAGCGGGGCAGCTCAGCCTGGGCAGGCACCGCAGCCTGGACGGGCGCCCTGGTCAGCAGGTCGGCTGAGGTCTCCATTCCGGCCCGCCACACCGAGCGGGACACGATCTTGGTCGGGTCGGCGCGGTGCCGGTAGCGGCCGGCGATGTCGGTGCATTCCTCCAGCAGGCCCTCGGACAAGGTCGTCGGCTTGAGGCCGAGGGCAAGGAACTGGTCGTTGCGGACCGCCAGCTCGTTCTCTTCCGCTTCCTGCCGCGGGTTCGGCAGGTAGGCGATGTCCACGCCGGTCGCGTCCGCGACCAGCTTGGCGAGCTCGAGCACCCGGTGCACCTCGGTGATCTGGTTGAGCACCTGCGGCCGGGAACCCGCCTGGGGCGGGTTGCTTATCGCGATCTCGATGCACCGGACGGTGTCGCGGATGTGGATGAACGCGCGGGTCTGCCCGCCGGTGCCGTGCACGGTCAGCGGGTGCCCGATCGCGGCCTGCATGAGGAAGCGGTTCAGCACCGTGCCGTAGTCGCCGTCGTAGTCGAACCGGTTGATCAGCCGCTCGTCCCGGCTGGTCTGGTCGGTCTGGGTGCCCCACACGATGCCCTGGTGCAGGTCGGTGATCCGCAGGCCGTCGTTCTTGGCGTAGAACGCAAACAGCAGCTGGTCCAGCGTCTTGGTCATGTGGTACACCGAGCCGGGGTTCGCCGGGTGCAGGATCTCCCGCTCCAGCTCGCCGTCCGGGGTCGGCACCTTCACGGTCAGGTAGCCCTCCGGGATCGGCGCGGTCCCTGACCAGCCGTAGCCGTAGACGCCCATCGTGCCCAGGTGCGCCAGCGCGGCGTCGATGCCGGTATCGACCAGCGCGGTCAGCAGGTTGTGCGTCGCCCGGACGTTGTTGTCGACCGTGTACCGCTTGGTGTGCGTGGACCGCATCGAGTACGGCGCCGCGCGCTGCTCGGCGAAGTGCACGATCGCCTCCGGCCGCAGCTCTGCCAGGACCGCGACCAGGCGGTCGTACTCCGTGGCGAGATCGAGGTTCACGAAGCCGATGTCGCGCCCGGACACCTCGCGCCAGGCGGCGATCCGCTCACCGACCGGCCGGATCGGGGTCAGCGAGTCCACCTCAAGATCGACGTCGATCTTCCGGCGACTCAGGTTGTCGAGCACGGTGATGTCGTGACCGCGATCCGACAAGTACAAAGAGGTCGGCCAGCCACAGAAGCCATCGCCGCCAAGAACCAGAACGCGCATTCCGACTCCCATCAGGTTCTGCCAGTGAAGGGCAGCTCGCGACCGCTGCCGCGGGGACCGGGAGCCAGCTGGATGGAGGCACGTCCAGGCGTGGCGTCCCGTAGCCCGCGCAGTCTACCTGTCTGCCCGTGGTCTCGCCTGGCCGTGCTATTGACTAGTTACTCAGCGACAGGACTAACGGAGCTTTACCGGATATTTCGAGCGGTTTCCGTCTTACTGTGGCGCCCGGCTTGCCGCAGCCAGGAGGGCGGTTCGGCTAGCCCTGCGGGCCGCACCGGGCCGGAAGTTAAAATCTTGGTCAGCCAACGGTATCTCCCCATGGCGCTGAATGGCCGGCTACCGGCGGCGCGGGCCCGTGCTCGGCGCAGGAACGGCAGCCTGCCGCGGGAACCGTGGTGTCAAGGCGTCGATGCGCCGAGCGGGTGCAGGACGTGCGCGCGCATGAAGGCCGGCAGCGAGTCGTACCCGAACGCGGGCCAGAAGCCGCGGCCGAGCGACTCGTTGAGCCGCACGATGCTCTGGCCGTCCACCGAGCCGGTGCCGAGGTAAGGCGCGGTGGTGAACACGATCCGGCTGGTGGCCAGTCCCCGCAGGCTGAACGCCAGGCGCATCGTGTCACCGTCGCTCAGGGTGCTGTCCACGCTGACTGCGTTGGATCCAGGTCCCGCACCGGATGATCGCTGGCCGCGCACCTGTCATGATTGCCGGGTGGACGACCATCTGCCGCACCCTGATACCCGCAGGGACCGCCTCTGGAAGGCTGCGGAGTCCAGGAACATCCCGCTGCGGGCGATCCTGGCCACTGTCGCCGTGGTGGTCATCGCCTACATCGCCGGCAAGCTGATCTACCGCCTGCGGGACGTCATCCTCCTCATCGTCGTGGCGGGGTTCGTCGCCGTGATCCTGAACCCGCTCGTGCTTGCCGTGCAGCGCTGGGGGGTCAGGCGGCGCGGACCGGCCATCGCCGTGGTGACCTTGCTCGGCGTGCTGGCTTTCGCCGGCCTGGCACTGGCGTTCGGCTATCCGCTCACCAACGGGATCACCCACCTTGCCAGCGTGCTGCCGTCCTACGTGAGCCAGGTGGAGCACGGCAAGGGCTGGATCGGGCACCTCGTGCGCAAGTACCACGTTCAGGCGTGGGTGCAGGCCAACGCACCCAAGCTGGCGGGGCTCGGGAAGGGCCTCGCGAAGCCGGCCCTCACACTGGGGAAGGGCGCGATCTCGCTGGTGATCGCGCTGGTCACCATTTTCGTGCTCGTGCTGCTCCTGCTGCTCGAGGGGCCGAAGCTGCGAGCCGGCGCGCTCGGCATGATGTCACTGGCACGTGGTGAGCGGTACTCCCAGGTGGCCCGCGAGGTCAGCCGGTCGGTCACCGGGTACATGCTCGGCAACTTCCTGACATCGCTCGCCGCCGGGATCGTCGTGTTCGTGACCCTGCTGCTGCTGGGCGTGCCGTTCCCGTTCCTGTGGGCGCTCTGGGTCGCGCTTGTCGACTTCCTTCCCATGATCGGCGGCGCCCTCGCGGGCATCCCCACCGTGCTGTTCGCGGTCGGCCATTCCCTTGCGGCTGGCATCGTCACCCTGGTGGTGTTCCTCGTCTACACCCAGCTTGAGAACCATGTGCTGAACCCGATCGTGATGAGCAGGACGGTGAGGATCAACCCGCTGCTCGTGCTGCTCTCCATCCTGGTCGGGGCATCCATCGGCAGCTGGATCGGCGGGATCTTCGGCGCCTTCGTGGCTGCCCTGCTCGCCATCCCCAGCGCCGGCGCGATCCAGGTGATAATCCGCGAGGCTTGGCTGTCGACCGCTGCGCCGGAACCCGCCCAGGCCGCAAGCACCGATCAGGAACCGGCGGCAAGGGCCTGAGTCATCGCGGCGGCCGGCGCCTGCCTCACTCCGGTGGAAGAAGATGGCCGCATGCTGTTCGGCTTTCTGGTCATCGAGCACCGTGGTCGCGGGCCATGAGCCGCGACTGTCTCGCAATCACTTTCGGGTCGTTGTTGTCGATGTGCTGCAATCGGGCCGTTCTAGCATCCTGGACGTCATGAGCGGCCCGCATCCGGATCCCAGCCAGCATGGCCACGGCAGCGCGAGCGAGCATGGTCCTCCGCACAGGCCGGGAGCGACAGAACGGCTGCGGCGCGTGCTGCGCCCGCACTCCCACGAGGCCGCCGGGAAGGTAGACGCGGCGATGGAGGCCAGCGCGGAGGGCATGCACGCGCTGTGGGTCTCCCTTGCCGTCCTCGGCGTGACGGCACTGACCCAGGCCGCCGTCACGGCGATCTCAGGATCCGTGGCGCTGCTAGGCGACACGCTGCACAACGCGGCCGACGCGCTGACGGCGGTGCCGCTCGGGATCGCGTTCATCGCCGGCAGGCGGCCGCCGACCCGCCGCTACACCTACGGGTACGGGCGGGCCGAGGACCTGGCCGGGGTGCTGATCGTGCTCATCATCGCCGCCTCCTCGGCGCTGGCCGCTTATGCGGCGGCGACCCGTTTTGCGCACCCGCGCCGGGTGTCCGGCCTGGTCGCGGTCGCCCTCGCGGCGCTGGCCGGATTCACCGGCAACGAGCTGGTGGCCAGGTACCGGATCCGTGTTGGCCGCAAGATCGGCTCGGCGGCGCTGGTCGCTGACGGGCTGCATGCCCGCACCGACGGGTTCACCTCCCTGGCGGTCCTGCTGGGAGTCGGAGGTGTCGCGCTCGGCTGGGACTGGGCGGACCCGGCCGTCGGCCTGCTCATCACGGTGGTGATCCTCGCCGTGCTCCGGCAGGCCGGGCGGGAGATCTACCGGCGCCTGATGGATGCCGTCGACCCCGCCGTGGTCGATCAGGCGGAGCAGACCCTGCGCGGCACGGCTGGGGTGCTGGATGTCGGCCAGGTCCGGCTGCGGTGGATCGGCCATCGGCTGCGCGCCGAGTGCGAGGTCATCGTCGATGCCGATCTCACCGCGATCCAGGCCCACCAGGTCGCGGTCGGTGCCGAGCACAGTCTCCTCCATGCGCTTCCGCGCCTGACCGCTGCTCTGGTCCATGCCGACCCCCAGCCCCGCGCGGGCGCCGATCACCACGCGGCGCTGGCGCCGCACCGGTGAGGGATGTTGCCCATGCGGCTGGCTGTTCACACTGAATCTCTCCGCAGCATGGCGGGTCCCGGCGGCCTTGGGGCCCCCGGGTGAGATCCGGACGACCGGGGCTCAGCCGCGATGCGAGGCTGCTCGTGGCCGGGCAGGGAGTTCGCGCTGCCGGGTACGGGTTCACCGCGGTCTTGCTCGGGGCGCTGCTCGCCGCCCGCGGGTATAGCCACCTGCAGGTCGGGGTGGTGCTCACGGCGCTGATCGCGGGGACGGCGCTGGCAAGCCTGGCTGTCGGCGCGTTCGGCGACCGTCTCGGCCGGAGGCACTCGTATGCGGTGTTCTTCCTCGGCATAGCGGTCGCGGGAGTTGTCGTCGCGGCGGGCGCGCCGTTGTGGGCTCTGCTGGCTATCGCTGTCACCGGCACGTTGTCGACCGATGTAGTCGACAACGGCCCGGCGACGACGCTGGAGCAGGCGATGCTCGCCGCTGAAGATGCGGGCACGGCTTCGGTGTACGGGCGCTACAACGCGGTCGGCGCCGCCTCGGGCGCCCTCGGCGCGCTCGCCGTGACCCTTCCCGGTCTCGGACCGGGCGGAGCATCCGGGGCAGTGCACGCGTGGCTGTTCGTTGTACTGGTCCCGGTCGGGATCACCGGCGCTGTCCTTGCGGCGAGCCTGTCGGCCGCAGTCGAGGCCGCCTCGGCCGGGGCACCCTCGGCCGGGGCCTGCCCGGCCGGGGCCGCAGCGCTGGGGTCAGTGGTCCGCGCGCGTTCGCGGCTTGGCCCGTCACGGCCGGTGGTGCGGCGGCTGGCGGTGCTGTTCGCTGTCGATTCTGCTGGCGGTGGCCTGGTCACGACCGGGTTCCTGTCGTATTTCCTCGCCGAGCGCTTCCACGCTTCTGTCGTCGCGCTCGGCTGGCTGTTTTTCGCCGTCTCGGTGGTGCAGGCGGTCTCGGTAGCGCTGGCGCCGCTGCTGGCCCGCCGTTTCGGGCTTGTCGCCACGATGGTCGGCACGCACCTGCCCAGCAACGTGCTGCTGGCTGCCGTCGCGTTCGCGCCCTCCTTCGGCGTTGCGGCGCTGCTGCTGCTGGCGCGCACCACGCTGTCGCAGATGGACGTGCCCACCCGCCAGGCGCTGGTGATGAGCGTCGTCACGCCGGGTGAACGGACCGCCGCGGCGGCCGTGACCAACACCGCGCGCTACACGGTGCGGCCGGTCGGCCCGCTGGTCGCTGGCGTGCTGCAGCAGCTTGCGTTCGGCGCGCCGCTGGTCGCTGCCGGAGCGGTCAAGGCCGGGTATGACATCGCGCTGTGGGGCTGGGCCCGGCACCGTGGCCTGACATCCGGCCATGGCGCACACCTCGCCGGCCAACCGGCCGGTCCGGCCGTTACCGCACCCAGGGAGCCGCCGTGATCGTCTGCCTGCGCAATGTCGCCGTCCCGCCCGAATGGCGGGAACGGTATCTCGCCTGGATCGATGCTGGCCGCGCCATCCGGCAGCAGCATGGCATTCTGGCCGAGCTCGTCTGCGAACCCGCCGGCCCATACGGCGACACGGTTGTCATCACGATCTGGCCAAGCCACGAAGTGTTCGACGCATGGATCGCCACCCCGCACCGCGACGCCCTGACGAACAGCGACGTCCATCGGGCCGTCAGCTACCAGCCGATCACCCGCTACGAGGTGACCGGCGGCTACCTCATCCTGCCGGGACTCACCGCACACGACCCGTCCCCGCAGCCACCAGCACCGCTCAAGGAGCCGTCATGAAATGGATCACCCGGGCCCGCCCCAAGACCGACCGCATCGCCTGCCCCTGGCTGATCCGCCGGTTCATCGACCCCGACGCCGAGATCATCTACGTGCCACCCGGCGAGGTTCTCAGCGCGGCCGAGCGGGACGGCGGCCACTCGTTCGACGCGCCCGGTGCCGAGTTCACCCACCGGCCCGCGGCTGGCGGGGCGGGCGAATGGTGCACGTTCGAGACGCTCATCGCCGAGCACAACCTGCACCACCCGGCCCTGAATCGGCTCGCGCAGATAGTGCACGCCGCCGACATCAGCGCGGACCTGCACACCGACCCGCTCGCCGCCGGCCTCCTGGCCATCGGCACCGGGGGCCTCGACGTCGAGACTGACGACCAGGTGCTCCTGGCGCGCGCCACGTTCGTCTACGATGCGCTGTACGCCTGGTGCGCCCGCCAGGTAGCCGCGCCTGCCGGACCTGGCCCATGACCGAGCCCTCCCTTACGACGGCACCGCGGCCAGGCGCGGCAAGCTCGACCGCCGCGTTTACGTCTTGTCGCATCCCGGCGCAACCTGAGATATCCCGAAGGTCGCGGTCCCGCCAATTGCTGCACCGAGCTGCCTGCCCGGCGAGCTGGTCCACGAGTTTTGCCCGGCACTGGACCTTCGCGCTGACCCATCCCGCGCCGACATCGGGCCCGACAACTGGCCGGTTGCCGAAGACGCGCGCAATCAGTCGCCCGTCTCCCGCCGCTGATTCGCGGCATAGTTCGCGGGTCGTGCGAGGCGCAGCAGGTATTCGTCGCGGTTGAGCGGGTTATTGTCGGATCGTGGCCGGGTCGGGATCGTGCCGCTCACGGGTTCGTAGCGGTCGAAGGCGCACTCCACGACACCTTCGCCGCGCGTCAGCGTCGGCAGCTGCTGCCGCAGCAGGTGCACTCGAGCCGCCGGAATGTCGCCTATCAGGGTCGATGAGGCGCCCTCGGTCACCTGTGTTTGCGGGACGGCGTGCAGCTGGGTAAATGCCGACAGGAGCGGCCCGAGCGTGTCGGCCGGCGCGTCCAGGCGGAAACGGTGGATCGGCTCGCAGACGACGGTTCTCGCCTGCTTCAGCGCGCTCATCAGGACAAGTGGTGTCAGTTTGCGGAAGTCCTCGCCCGTGCTCGATATGCTCTTGGTGAAGCGTGCGTGGCCGAGGCTATGCCGCGCCAGGAAGCCGGAATGCGTCATCGTCACTGTGCAGTCGGTTACCTCCCAGCCGTAGATGCCCTGCCGCAGCGTCTCCCGCACGGTGTCCTCGACTGCCCGGAAGAACGCGAGTGGCATGGAGCCCAGCTCCACCTTGAGCTGAAACTCCACACCTGAGCCGGCAGCGGCCGGTTCGATGCGAAGCCCAACCGTGGCGAGGAACGGATTGGGCGCCCGGCGCAGTCGCTCGTCAGCTGCACCGGTGCCGATGGGCCGTTCGACATAGATCGTCGTCGTCTCGCGAAAGCTGACGTCGAGGCCGAAGTCGGTCGCCAGCATTGCCCCGATGACTTCCTTCTGGACCTCGCCGTAGAGCGAGACGGAGATCTCCTGGCGAGCGTCGTCCTGCCGGACGTCGATCAGCGGGTCTTGCTCGGCGAGCTGCGCGAGCGCAACGCGGAGGGCACCATTGTCGCTCGGATGGCCGGGAATGACGACCGTCTCCAGTGTCGGCGGGGCGAACTGGTGCTGCTCCGCATCCTTTCGCGGCGTGCCGACCGCGTCGCCGACCTGGATCTCCGCGAGACCCCACAGCTTCCCGATCTCTCCGGCAGACACGGACTCACGCCGAACGGCCGAGCCGTCGGCGAAGACGTTGATCGCGGTCACCTTCCGCTCGCCCTTCCGGCCGAGCCGCACCCGGTCTCGTGCACGGACGGTGCCGGAGAACATGCGGACGTAGGCGATCTTCTCGCCCGCTGGGCCGCGTTCAATCTTGAAAACACGACCCGAAGCCGGACCGTCGATGTCTCGGTCGGCCGTCGGCAGCAGTTCGGCGATGCCGCTCATCAGCGAATCCACGCCTGCTCCGGTGAGCGCCGAACCGAAGAACACTGGATGCACGTTCCCCCGTCTCGTCTGCGCCGCGAGTTCCTCGCGGAGCCGCCGCTGCGATATCGCCGTCTCGCCGTGGACGTACGCGGCCAGGATCGAGTCGCTGCGCTCGGCGAGCACTTCAGCCAGCCTGGCCGTAAAGGCAGCGTCGGCGCCGCCGGCGGGCGTGAAGTCGGCAGCGCGCGTTCCAAGCTCACGCGCGGAGCCCATCGGGACGATCGCTGGCGTCAGTCGCTCCGAGATAGCCCTTAGCAGGCGTTCGTAGCCCGCGCCGCGACGGTCGATCTTGTTGACGAACATGAGGGTCGGGACGCGCAGCCGCTGCAGCGCGCGCATCAGGATGCGCGTCTGTGGCTGCACGCCCTCGACGGCAGAGATCACCAGCACGGCACCGTCGAGCACACTCAAGGCGCGTTCCACCTCGGCGATGAAATCCGGGTGGCCTGGCGTGTCGATCAAGTTGACCGTGACGTCCTTGACCGGGAACGACACGACGGCGGACTTAATCGTGATGCCGCGCTGCTGCTCCAGCGGCAACGAGTCTGTCTGGGTCGTGCCGGCATCGACGCTACCGATCTCGTCGATGACACCTGCGGCGTATAGGAGCCGCTCGGTGAGAGTTGTCTTACCGGCGTCTACATGCGCCAGGATCCCCAGGTTGAGCGTTTTCCGCGGCATGCGTCATACCCTCCGAATAGGTCCCAAAGGCCTTATCGATGGACATGAACGCTGCGCGCATCTCCGCTCCTTGGTCGATCGGCGCCGGTCGGTTACTCAGGGTAAATCATAGGCGCGATGAGAGCGGCCGCAAACGGCTTTCATGACGGCCGCGCTGACACCGCAACGCGCCGACGTCCTATGGCAGCTACCGGGCAGGCCGGCAGGGAACCGACGGCTGGGGCGCCTCAGCCCGCAGTCTCCGACTGCAGCTCCCTGACCAGGTTGTCGAGCATCTGCTCCGTGCCCTGCTTGCGGTCTTCAGGCTGGTCAAGGCCGTCCAGGTAGGCGCCTTGCTCGGTGTAGGTGAGGTTGGTGCCGACAGCATCCCTGGCCAACTCGATGGTGGCGACCGACACCGAGATCCGTGCCCCATCGGCATACATCTCGTAGCAATACACGATCCGCTGATCCGGCACGATGTCGTAGTACAGGGCATCGTAGCGATACGTCGGGCCATCGGGCATCTTGAATCCGAAACGCTCTCGCCCGCCGACCCGGAAGTCGAACTCGCTGTCGCTGTCGTCGGCCTGCAGCAGCTCTGGATCGTCGGCCCACCGGGCCTTGGCCTCGGCGTCGGCGAATGCCGCGAACACCCGGGCTGGTGCCACCGGGTAGCTGCGCTCGATGGTGAACGTGGTATACGTGACGGAACGCTCAGTCATGATCATTCTCCCGTGCGCGATCGTTGTCTTCCGGGCGAGAACTCTCGGCGAAAAAGTCACCGAGCCGGTCGAGGCGGCGCTCCCAGGCAGTGCGGCGCTCGGTGATCCACTGCTCGGCGCCGCGCAGCACAGCGGGCTCGATGCTGCAGGTCCTCTTCCGGCCGACCTTCTGCGTCCGGACAAGCCCGCTGGCCTCAAGCACCTGAACGTGCTGGACGACCGCTGCAAGGGACATTTCCAGCGGCCGGCCGAGCTCGCTGACCGTTGCCTGGCCCTGGCTGAGCCTTTCCACCATGAGCCGCCTGCTCGGATCGGCGAGCGCCTGGAAGACCCGGTCGAGGGTTGCGCCTTGGTTAAGCATGTGCTTTAGCATAGCCCTGATGGCACATAAGTCAAGCACCTGCTTAAGTAACGTCACCGGGTGGCGGAGTACGCTGCCCGGCGGCAGCAAGTGCCGGCGGTTCCGGCGCGATGCAGGCGTTCGAGCGGCACCAGGGTCAGTGGGTGCCGCCGCCGCACCGGTGCGCTCCTGCCTACCGCGGGGCCTGCTTGACGTCACCGAAGGCGCATGCGTGAGTGGAGGCGGCAGTCAGGCCAGGCTGGTAGTCCGGCGCGCCGCTTCGCGGTGTGCGTCACGTGCGCTCCTGCTCCAAGAACTCGTCCCCGAATCCCGGACGGTTGTAGATCAACAGCATGACCTTCATCGCGTGGTCCCTCGGTGCTGGCCGCGCCCCCAACGGGCACGTCTCACCAGAGGGTCGGGGCTGAGAAGACTTTCTCGACACCGACACGAAGAAACCCAGAAAACTCCTTCGATCGCCAGCGTCGCAGGCACCGCGCCGAGACCGCGCCGCGCGCAAGAGCGGCGACGCCGGCCAACGATGGTCCTTCATCATGGTTGTCCTGCCGATGGGCGTCAGCGACCGCAGACAGCCGCACCAGCCGTGTTTGTCGGTAACACCGCGTTGACCTCCATCTC
>WNEZ01004738.1_pt1 | contig 11874 bp, 14 predicted proteins | sample 5400521 | NCBI WGS metagenome assembly WNEZ01 (sample SAMN13153339, study PRJNA577476) | soil metagenome | isolation source: 120 cm saprolite under Douglas fir tree site 2 hole 1 replicate 1 | place: USA:California | collected 2015-04-18
GTTGCGACTTCCGCGTTCGGCCGCCTCGATGTCGTCGTCAACAACGCCGGTTACGCGAACGTCAACTCGATCGAGGACATGGCGGAGGACGACTTCCGCGCGCAGGTGGAGACGGATTTCTTCGGCGTCGTGAACATGACGCGCGCAGCGCTGCCGGTGCTCCGTGCCCAGCGCGACGGCCACATCATCCAGGTCTCCTCGATCGGCGGACGCGGTGCGAGCCCCGGGCTCGGCGCCTACCAATCCGCCAAGTGGGCCGTCGGAGGTTTCTCCGAGGTCCTGGCGAAGGAGATCGGCCCACTCGGCATTCGCGTGACGGTCGTCGAGCCCGGCGGCATGCGCACCGACTGGGCGGGATCGTCGATGCGTATCGAAGAAATCCGGAGCGAGTACCAGCCGACCGTCGGCGCAAGGAGCAAGCACTTCCGCGACAATGCCGACGCCATGCGCGGCGATCCTGCGAAGGTCGCCCAAGTCATTCTCCGGGTCGCCTCGGAAAAGGAGCCGCCGCTTCGCCTCCTCCTCGGTTCCGACGCGGTTTTCCTGGCGGGTATCAACGCCACGGCGCGTGCGGAGGAAGACGCGAGGTGGAAGGCGCTCAGCCTGTCGACCGACTTCGATGGCCTGGGGGACTTCTCCGACACGCCGGTCGCGCGCTCGCTCATCCCGAAGAGGACCTGACATGAAGACACGTCGATTGGAACGTGGCGACCTTCCTGCTCTTGTGGTGCTCGCGCTGTTTGTCGGAGGCGCTGTTGCCCCTGCTGCGCGCCCCAGCGATCGGAACCCCGACATGGCGGACGGCTTCCGCGCCATGATGAACGACGCGACCGCACGCATGCATGTGGCGATGAACGTGCCCTTCACCGGCGATGCTGACCGTGACTTCGCCCGGATGATGATCCCGCACCACCAGGGCGCCATCGACATGGCGCTCGTCGAGCTCCGCTACGGGAAGGACGAGCGGCTGAAGCGGCTGGCCCAGGAGATCATCGTCTCGCAGCAGCAAGAGATCGAAGTCATGCATCTGGCTCTCGGCGACGCTCTCGCGCCCGGCAGTCCCGCGCCCACGCAGATCTCCCCCAACGCTCACGTCCACCCCGAGCACTGACATGGCACGCACATCAGCGACGGCTTTCGTCCTCGCCGCCCTCGCTGTGGGGCCCGCGGGCGAGGGTCAGGTCCCAGGCCCCGCTGCGGCGCCCGACGTCCCGGTGAGCGCCCGCGATCGCGTCTACGCCGCCGAACAGTTTTCGAACACCGTTTCGGTGATCGACCCGGCGGCCAACAAGCTTCTCGGCGTGATCCGGCTCGGTGAGCCACAGCCGGCGAATCTCTCGCCGCTCTACCGCGGGCAGGTGCTCGTGCACGGCCTGGGCTTCTCGCCCGACCACCGGACGCTTGCGGTGGTCTCCATTGGCTCCAACTCGGTCACCTTCATCGACACTGCAACCAATGCGGTCAAGCGTGTCACCTATATCGGTCGCTCCCCTCACGAAGCATTCTTCACGCCCAGTGGCAGGGAGGTCTGGGTGACGGTCCGCGGTGAGGACTACGTCGCGGTGCTCGACGGCAAGACCTTCTCCGAGACAAGCCGCATCAAGCTCCCGAATGGTCCAGGGATGACCATCTTCTCGCCCGACGGCAAGTATGGCTACGTCTGCTCGAGCTTCAACCCGGAAACCGCGATCGTCACCGTGGCCGACCACAAAGTTGTCGCCAGGGTGAAACAAGATTCACCATTCTGCCCAAACATTGCCGCGACGCCGGAAGGGGATCAGGTCTGGCTCACCCTGAAGGACGTCGGCAAGGTGATGGTGTTTGGCGCGAAGCCGCCGTTCAAGGTGATCAAAGTGCTCGATACCGGTCCGATTACCAACCATGTCAATATTGTGCGTAACGCGAATGGCCGTTTCGCCTACGTCACCGTGGGCGGGCTCAACCAGGTGTTGGCGTTCCGCACCGATACTTTCGAGCGCGTGGCACAGATCGCGGTCGGCGAGCTGCCGCACGGCCTCTGGCCGTCTGGCGACGGGACGCGCGTTTACGTGGGGATCGAAAACGGGGACGCGATGACGGCGATCGACACTCTGGAGAACAAGGTGGTTGCGACCATCCCGATCGGCCAGGCGCCCCAGGCGCTCGTCTACGTTTCAAACGCCGTGCCCGATGGGGCGGGGACTGAAAACCTCAAACCGCTGGGCACGGCCGGCCAGGTGGCGCAACTCGTGCTCGGACCGGTTGGCGGCGCGGCGGCGACCCGCGTCTCTCTTTTCGACCAGGGCCTGACCCAGGTGCTCCAGGCGGCCGTGACCGGCCTCGAGGCCAAAAAGCCGTATGTGCTTGCGCTCTCCTCTGACCCGAAGGGCGCGGCCCAACTGGAACCGCTCGCCGGTTTCATGACCAATCCGGCAGGGGCTGCCATCGTGAACGCGGTCGGGCCAATCCGCCAGATCGTTCAGACCAGCGCCCCGGCGCCGAGGCGCTATCTGATCATCGCTGCCGGCACGCCGGAAAGCATCGGCGCGCCGGTGCAGGTCCAGCAATAACCACCGCGGATGCGCTGGGTTCGTGCCTATTGATGCTGTCCCGCGAAAGGTGACCGCGCTCGAGCGGGTTACGCACTGAAACTGTGTCGAGGCGCCCATCTTTCCACTAAGCTGCCGCTTTCTCCCCGGGGGATGAGTGAATGCGAAGGGCGCTTTCTCTTCTGCTCCTATTGACCCTCGCGGGCTGCAAGTGTTCGGAGCCCGCGGCGCCGCAGGCGCGAAAGGCGGCCACGGCTTTGCCGCCGGTGAGCGTCTCGATCGCCTACGGGAGCGAGAAGAAAACCTGGCTCGAGGAGCAGATCTCCGCATTTGCATCGGGGCGTCCAAGGACGGCGGCGGGCAAGCAGATTCAGATCCGCGGCCAGGCGATGGGCTCCGGCGAGACGGTCCAAGAGATTCTCGCCGGGACGATCAGGCCGCACGTTTTCAGCCCGGCGTCGGGCGCGTACATCACTGTGCTCAACGAACGATGGCAGTCGACCGCGGGCCACACCCGGCAGCTCTGTCCCCCGGGTGAGCCGGTGGTGCTCTCTCCGCTGGTGATCGCGATGTGGAAACCGATGGCGGAAGCGCTGGGCTGGCCGAACAAACCGCTCGGCTGGTCCGATCTGCTGGCCGTGAACGCCAATCCAAAAGGGTGGGGTGCGTTCGATCGCCCGGAATGGGGATCGTTCAAGCTCGGCCACACCCACCCGGAGTTCTCGAACTCGGGGCTGCTCTCGGTGCTGGCCGAGGCCTACGCCGGCGCCAAGAAAACGCGTGGGCTCAGTGCCGAGGATCTCGACGCCAAGCGGACGCAGAATTTTATTCGCGCGGTCGAGCAAACCATCGTTCACTACGGCAAATCGACCGGGTTCTTCGCCGACAAAATGCTCGAGCGGGGGCCCTCTTATCTCTCCGCCGCGGTGCTCTATGAAAATCTGGTGATCGAATCGTACGCGAAGAATACTTCAGGCACTCCGGTGGTGGCGATTTATCCCGTCGAGGGAACCTTTTGGTCGGATCACCCCTACGCCGTCCTCGACGCGGACTGGGTCGGCGCGGACGAGCGCGAAGCGGGAAACGCGTTCCTGGCATTCTTGAAAGGGCGCTCGGCTCAAGAGCGGGCGCTTGCGCTGGGCTTCCGACCCGCGGATCCCAACGTCCATGTCGGTGCGCCGGTCGATTCGCAGCACGGCGTCGATCCGAAGCAGCCCCAGACGCTGCTCGAAGTTCCCAGCGGGGAAGTGCTCCGCAAGCTTCTCGACCTCTGGAAGACGGTGAAGCGAAGCACCGACGTTACGGTGGTGTTCGACAAATCCGGAAGCATGCGAGGTAAGCCACTGGCGCAAGCGAAGGCGGGAGCCAAGTCGTTCCTCGATAGTCTTCAAGACGCGGATCAAGTGACCCTCGCGTTCTTCGACAGCGAGCTTTATCCAGCGATCGGTCCGTACCTGCTCGGCCAGTCGCGGGCGGATCTGCTCGCGCGGATCGACGGAGTGTCCGCCGCCGGAGGGACGGCGCTTTACGACGTCGTGGCTCAGGCATATCGCGACGCGCTCGAGCGGGCGCGCAAAGATCCGTCGCGAATCCACGCGGTGGTGGTGATGACCGATGGAAGGGATGAAAACAGCCGGATGAAGTTCGACCAGCTCGTTCGACAGCTTTCGTCCGAAGATGCGCCGGTAAAGGTCTTCACCATTGCCTATGGCGACACTGCGGACACACAGATACTTCATCGAATGGCGGAGGCTTCCAAAGGAACGAGCGCCAAGGGCACCGCCGAGACCATCGTCCAGGTGTATCAAGACATGGCAGCCTTCTTTTGACGGAGTGCGCGTGGCGGACGAGGAGAAGAAGACTCGCGTCAAGCTGCCCTGGGGGCGGGTGTTGGTCAATGCCGCTTCCCGGCCGACGAGCCTGGTGGTCGCTGGGGCGAGCGCAATCGGCGCGGCGGCGATCCAGTCCGTGCCCATTCTGGCGATCGGAGCGGTGGCTTACGCAGCGCTGATCGCCTGGGACATGCTCAATCCAGAGACCTGGAAGCGGGCGATTCGCGGCGAGCGGGCATCCGCCCAGCTGCCCAATCCCGATTCGATGTTGGATCCCGACGCGCGCCGGGCAGCGCGAGACCTCCTTGCCGCCAAGCGCGAACTCGAAGCGGTGCTGAAGAAGAATCCGGACCAGGTCAATCATTTCCTCGGCCTGGCGCTGGGAACGCTCGCGGAGATGGAAGACCGGGCCGCTCGGCTCTTGACCCGACTCGACGATATTTCGCGTTTCCTCGCCGGCGCAAACACTCAAACCATCCAAACGGAAATCCGGTCCCTCGAAGCGCAAGCCCAAAGGACAGCAGATCCAGACGCGAGGAGCGAGTTTGAAAACGCCCGAGCCGCCCGAGAGCAGCAGTTGACTACCGTGAAACAACTGGTGGACGCGCGCGATCGACTTCTAGGGAATTTGGCTCGGCTGGTCGCGACGTATCAGGGCTTGCCCGGTCGGGTCGTACATATGCGCGCGCTCGACGCGCAGGCCGTGGACGCTCTGTCCGGGGACGTCAATCAAGAGCTGGACCGGATGAACCACGAGATGGCTGCTTTTGAGGAGACGCTGAAAGTGACTCCACCGGAGGTGCGCGCGTGAATTCTCGAGCGATCATCGTGATCGGCTTTCTGATTGCGCTCGGCGCAATTGTCTTCGTCACCTGGCGCCGGACCGGCGTCCAACCGGATCGCCCCGTCGCCAGCAGCGCGCCAAGCGCCGGCTCGGTGGAGCTGACCTTTCTCTACAGCACCGAAAAAAAGGAGTGGGTGGAATTCGCAACCCAGGCCTTCCAAAGAGACAACCCAAACATCGCGGTCAAGCTGATCGGCAAAGGGTCGATCGACGCCGCGCAGGCCCTGGTGGACGGGCGCGAGAAACCGGCGCTATGGAGCCCGGCCGATTCGCTGGCGCTCAACCTCGCGGAGTCGGATTGGGAGACGAAGAACGGCACGCGTCTCATTGCCGCGGAGGGAACCGAGGACGCGCCGCAGCCGCTGGTGATCACCCCTCTGGTGTTCGTGATCTGGGAAGACCGGGCAGAAGCGCTGCAAAAGGCGGGCAAGGGCCAGATCGGCTGGAGGACGATTCACGATGCGATTCTGTCCAACCAGGGTTGGCCGGCGGTGGGGGGGAAGGCCGATTGGGGGTTCGTGAAACTCGGACACACTGATCCGACGCGCTCGAACTCCGGCGTCTCGGCCCTGCTCTCAATGACGATTGAATTCTACAAACAAACAAGTGGTCTCGAGATCGGGCAGCTGCTCAAGCCTGAATATCAAGCCTTCGTCAAACAGATTGAAAAAGGTGTGACCCAGTTCGAGGCATCCACTGGCACCTTCATGCAAGACATGATTCGCTTTGGCCCTTCGAAATTTGATATCGCATTCGTCTATGAGAATTTGGCGATCGCGCAGCTGGAGAATGCGCAAGGTCGCTGGGGCAATCTCAAAGTATATTATCCGGCGACGACGATTTGGAGCGATCATCCGGCGGCGCTGCTCGAGGGATCGTGGGTGACCGAGGCGCAGAAAAAAGCCGGGCGCAAGTACCTTGCCTATCTGCGCGGCCGCCCCCAGCAGGAGCAGGCGCTGCGCTACGGATTTCGGCCCGCGGATCCGTCCATTCCGCTCAAGACCGCAGACTCGCAGAATCCGTTCACCCGCCTGGCCCAGTACGGCATCAACGTCGACATTCCGCCTGCAGCGGGAACGCCGAGTGGGCCGGTGGTTCGCAACCTAATGACCATGTGGTCGCGCATTGTATCGAACCGGTGAAAGCGGCGGACGCGTCAGCTCGACTTCGAGATCTCGATCAACACGTCGAGATCCCTCCAGTCATCGAGATGTTGCAGCAGATCGAGGTTCTCCAGCACCTCGCGATCTTCGTCCGATAGCCGCGCGGCGCCTCGCTCGAGCCGCTCGCCAGGGTTTCGGAGCGGATGGGCGATGCCTGCGTCCGCTGCGCCCGCGGGTGGAGCGGCAGACGACACCGGTATTCCGAGCAGCGTCACAAGCGCCGCCGACGCGGCGAGGATGCGGGCGATCACTTGTGGTGCCTCTCCCGCATCCGTTCGCGCGCTTTCTCCCGCCGTTCCTCGCTCATGTTTCGCCAGCGGCGAACGTTCTCGAGGAGTTGCTCGCGCTTTTCAGGATTGGACTGGAGGTAGTCGCGCATCTTCGTTCGCACTTCTGCTTGCCGTTCGGGGCTTAGTGAGCGGAACTCCTGAAACTGCTTTCGCAAATTCTGTTTCTCCACGGGAGACAGTTGCGCAAACTGCCGCATGTTCTCGCTCACGCGTTGTTTCTCTTCCGGGGGCAGTTGACGCCACCGGCTCAAGTTCTGGCGGATCCGCTCGCGCTCTTCCTGGGGAAGTGCCTTGAAATCGCGCAGCTTGTGCCGCAGCTCCTCTCGCTGCGCTTCGGGAAGGTTCTCGAAGCGCTCGCGCGCGGCGCTGTCCGCGCTGCGCTCGGCTGCCGCTGCTGACCGGCCGAGGCCGCCCGTGCACAGCGCCAGCGCGAACAGCGACCGCAACAGCAACTTTCCAGTCATGGCGAGCCCTCCAGCTCATGCAGGTGTTGAACGACTTCCAGGTCGTCCAGGTTGCTCAGGCCAAGTACCTCGTAGTCCTCGGCGATCTCGAGGTTTGCTCCCACCTCGAAGAGCGCGACGTCGTGTGGTTGCAACCCGGTTCCTCGAGGCATCACGACGGCGATGATTGCCGCCACCACCAGGCCCAAAGATGGAAGCGCTACTTGTGGTAGCCACAATGCTTTCAGCCTCGACCCGATCGAGCCACGCGCCTGCTCGTCAATCCGGCTCAGCACGGCGCGCCGGATCGCGGTCGGAAGCTCAAAGGCCGGCAGCTCGGCGAGCTGGGCGACCGTCCTCCGCAGCAGTTGCACGGTGCTGCCGCATTCGCGGCAATTTGCAAGGTGCCCCTCGATCTGCCTGAGCTGGAAAATGGGAAGCTCGCCATCGAGATAGGCGGTCAACTCGCTTGAGATCGTGCAGCTCATGCCGGACTCCTTTCTGGTTCTGTGCCCATTTCCAATGTCTCGACGCGGCGCGCGACGGCGACGGTCGCCCGGTGAATGAGGCTTTTCACTGCCGCCTCGGTGGCCGAGAGCGACAGGGCGATCTCCCGGTAGGGCATTCCCTCGAAGCGGCACATCACAAACGCGGCCCGTTCCCTCGGGCTCATTTCACCCAGGGCCGTCGCGACCGCGGCTTCCAACTCCTGGCCGTCGAACGCCTGATCCGGCCGCGGGCCGTCTGCGGCAAGGGATTCGATTTCGCTGGGCTCACCCGGTTCTGCCACGCTGCGCGACACCTGATACTCCCACCGACGCACCTCGTTGAGGCAGCAGTTGGTTGCCACCCGAAAGAGAAACGTCTTGAACTTCGCGCTCGGCCGGTACCGCTTCGCGCTCCGGTAGAGCCGGAAGAAAACCTCCTGCGCCAACTCCTCCGCCCGCGCCCTATCGCCGACGAAGCGGTACGCGAACCGGGCCACGCTGGCCTGGTAGCGATCGAAGAGGGCGGCGAATGCCTCCTTCTCGCCGGCCGCTACCCTCAGCATGAGCTCGGCGTCCGCGTCGGCTTCCACGAGTGCTCCAACCCTGTTCAGTCGGTAAAGTTGCGGCGCGCGAGACCCGGGCGAATCAAGGCGCGTCGCAACGGGCAATCTTAGGACGAGAAGCGGACCGCCCGAGACTCGGACCGCGGAAACCAGTGTCAGACAACTGGGCTGGTGCACTCATGACGGCGCCAGCTGTGGTCCAGACGAAGGCTCGCAAGAGCGTGACCGCGGCGTTGCACCAACGAACGGGGTGCTTTTGCAGCACGCGGTACCGGACGTTGGCGCAAGAAAACGGGGGCCGGGCTTGAGCCCGATCCCCGTCGCGAACTACTGCCGATTCGAACTACTTGTGGTTCTTCCTCTCGCGGCGGTCCTCACGCGCTTCACGTCGGGCTTCCCGCGACTCCTGACGGGCTTCCTTGAGGTCCTTCACGCCCTCGTGGTGTTCCTTCCTTGCCTCTTTAATCTCCTCGCGGCCCTCGTCTCGCGCCTTGCGGGCCTCGACGCGCTCCTGCGAGGCCTTCTTCGACAGCTGGGCGCTGTCCTTCATCTCCTCGGACGCCTTCGCCATGTCCGCCCGGGCGCCAGCAACGTTGCCCTCCTTGGCTTCCTCGCGAGCCTTCCGCACTTCCTGTCGAGCGTCGCGCGCCTCTTCGCGAGACTTTTGCATGTCCCGCTTGGCCTCGCCGGACTCCTCGTGCGCTTTCTTGAAAGCCTCACTTGCCTCTTTGCGATCCGCCCGCGCCTTCTGGAAATCTTGCTTGGCGTCGGTTCGCAGTTTGGCGGCTTCGTCTCTCTCGGTGTTCACGCTCTCCTCCGACATCGCCGGCATCGCATAGGCGAGCGGAAGAATGATTGCGATTCTTGCGATTATTTTCTTCACGGTAGTCTCCTTGATTTGATTGTCTTCAGATTCAGCCCACGGGGCTGGTGCTTCAACGAACCCGGCGAGCGAGCAGAGGTTGCGCGGCGCGCGGTGTTCCGGGAGAGCCGATGAGCGACCAGGTGGTGTGAAGTGCGTGGTGTACAACTGCGGTAGGTGTGCCGTTCGCGCTCGTCTCGCCCTGGACCTGGGCGCGGAAAGTCTCAGCGAGCGACCTTCCGATGCTTGATGAACGTATTTCGCTCGAGCTCTTCGAAGGCGACCCGCAGCTCCTCCTGCGTGTTCATCACGATCGGGCCATACCACGCGATCGGCTCGCCGATCGGCTTGCCGGAGATCAGCAGGAATCGCACCGGTTCAGCCTCGGCGGCGACGGTCACCGCATCGCCATCGCCGAACACTACCAGGTGCCCGTCGCCGATTAGCCGGTCGCGCTTCATGTCGAAGTAGCCGTCGCCCTCGGCCGCGTAGCTGGAAGGGTCTTTTTGCGTTTATAGACAGATATCTGAAGAGTGACAGAACCCGTAGTAGCCCGGTCCCACCAAACAGCAATGCAGGCCTGTCTGGTCGGGCAGGCATGTATCCATCGCTTTCCCGTAGGGGTCTTCGATCTCGCAGGCGTCACCCTCCTGCGGGCAGGAGGCTGCTGCCTCCGGTTGAGTCGCGGCTTCAGGAACGGGTTCCTTCGTCACGCCGCCACAACTGCAAAGAAATCCGGCCAACAGCAAACGCCAAGGATACTTTCGCATGATCGCCCCTCGCGCTGTGTCTTGACAGTATTTCCCCCCGGGCGGGCACGGTAAGCACTTTAGGTCAGAAAAGACAACCGCAGGCGTCGAGGCGGCGCCCGCCGCACAGGTCAGCGACTTCCGTGAATCTGCGACAGGCTACAAAACCAGAGCACTTGTGCCGAGGTCCATCGGCGTTACTCGCCGGCGCAGCGATGCGACTCCGAACCCGAGGGCTGCCAGGTAGCAGGCGAAGAGGGGAAGGCGAAGCAGAGTCTCGCTGGATTGCGAGGAAAGGGCGCCGCTCCACCGAACGATCCACCGCGCGTCGAAGAAGGACCTCAGAAAGGCCCCGTGAGAGGGGACGAAGGCGTATTCCATCGCATAAGTCACAACCGCGATGGCGAAGCACGCAAACAGCAGACGGCGTCCCGCCCTGTTACTGAGCGCGTAGACCATCACCCAGAGCGGATAGAACCATTCCACGTACTGCGACCCGTACCCAGGGCCGAATCCGGGAACCGCCGCGAGCAGCACGGCAGCGACCAGCACGACCTTCGGTTGGGAGGCGCGCCTTATGTGGAGGACCCACACAGATGTCGCCGCAAGGGCGATGAGCATCAGCGCGGGATAGATTTTTGGATAGATCGCGTAGAGGCGAGAGGCTCCTGCAAGCTGCAGCAGGCCGGTAATCCCAAACCAGCCAGGAGCGGATCGATAGCCGAGCACTTTGGTGGTGATCTGGGTCGGCCAGACGACGTAGAGGACGCTCACCGCGAGAACGACGGGTCCGAAGACCAGAAGGGCGCCGCAGATCTTGTCGATGAGCAAGAGCCGACGGAAACCGAAGAACAGCAAAGGCACGAGTACGAGCGGCGTCGTCTTGGTCAGGATGCCGAGCCCAAGCATCATGCAGGCCAGGAGCCAGTCCGCGCGTTCCCCATATTGCATAAAGCGACACACCATGAGCACCGCAAGGAGAACCCACAGCCCGACGATGCTGTCGAAGTTCCCGTGCTGGCAGTTGAGCATGATGATCATCGGGTTGAGCGCGATGCCCACGAGCAGCATGCGGCGGACCGCGGTCCGGGGAAGGGCAAAGCGATTCACCAGGGCGCCGTAGAGGATCGCCATGGTGGCGATCTCCACCGAGGTGAGGAATGCCTGGATCACCCGGAAGAGGGGGACTCCGAGGAGCGCCGCCAGGTGGTCGAACAGATAGAGAAACTGCATCCAGAAAGGCGGCCAGGCCATGATGTCGCTGGAGATGTATGGGTGGAGGCCATCGCGCATTAGACGAGCCACCACCGACCAGGTCCGCAGATCGTAGGAGAACGCCTCGGGCGGCAGAATCCACCCGAACGCGAGCCGCGCCGCAACCGCCGCAACCGTCAAGATCGCAAGGTCGGCGAGCGCGCTCGAGGGAACCCGAACAGGCCTCGGCGCGGGCGCGCCGGCGGAGAGAGGGACAGCGAGGGAAGGCGTGGCCAAGGCACGCCCTGTGTAACATACAAGTCCAACCGCCGGTCTCCGCGGCGCTCAGGAAGCAGGAACCGGCCAGCCAAAAGGAGTCAGTACTTCCGGTACGGCAAGAACTTGCCGTGCATCGTCAGCTTGACGCGGTCTCCCTTGGGGTCGGGCAGCCGCTCGAGGCTCATCTCGAAGTCGATCGCGCTCATGATGCCGTCGCCGAACTCTTCGTGGATCAGCTCTTTCCAGGTTGTTCCGTAGACCTGAATCAGCTCGTGGAAACGGTAGATGGTGGGATCGATGGGCGGCGACTGGTCGAGGGAGCCTCGCATCGGAATCGCCTGCAGCAGGGCCATTTCGTCTTCCTGGAGGTCCAGCGCGCTGGCCGCTTTTTGCGCCTCCTCCTTGCTCATCGGCATCTGGCCGAGCAGAGCCGCGGTCGTCCAGACGGGACTGCGCCCGACTGCCCTTGCCAGTTGGGACCAGGCGAGCCCCTTCTTCCGCTTGAGGATGGAGATCTTTTCCGTCAACTCGGCTCGCGTCATTGCAACCTCCCTGCGTGAAATGACTCGCCCACCAGGCGATTCCCGCCCGCCTTGCTGGAAGTCTTCTGAGCTCGCCCGGAGCGGGTGATCAGAAAAT
>WNEZ01010407.1_pt1 | contig 11874 bp, 13 predicted proteins | sample 5400521 | NCBI WGS metagenome assembly WNEZ01 (sample SAMN13153339, study PRJNA577476) | soil metagenome | isolation source: 120 cm saprolite under Douglas fir tree site 2 hole 1 replicate 1 | place: USA:California | collected 2015-04-18
TCATGGATGCAGTCCTGGCCGCAGGCGACGTTGACGCCCGCCGCCAGCAGCTCCTTGACCTGCGTCACGCCGCGGCGCTTGGGATAATCGTCGAGACGGCCCTGCAGCATCAGGTTGGTGGCTGGATTCGCGATCATGTTGACGTTGGCCGCGCGGAGACGCCCGATCACGTGATCGGCGTAGTTGCGCGGATAGCTTGCCAGCGCGCAGGTGTGGCCGGCGGTGACCCGCCCCTGCCAGCCATTGGCGATCGTCAGCTCGGCGAGTACTTCGAGGGTGCGCGCAGCCGGATCATCGGTTTCGTCGACATGCATGTCGATGTCGGCATCGAATTCGCGTGCGATCTCGAACACGATTTCGATATGGCGGCGGCTATCCTGCGGCGACGCTTCGTTGAATGGCATGCCGCCGACAACATCGACGCCGCGTTTCATCACCTGCCGCATCAACGCTTCGGTGCCCGGCGATTTGACGATGCCTTCCTGCGGAAAGGCGACGATCTGGATATCGATCAGGTCGCGAAAGCGCTCGCGGGCCCGGATCAGGCCTTCGGCCGGGCGCGTCCCGCCGATCGGATCGACATCGACGTGGCTCCGCAACCTCGAAATGCCATTTTCGATGGCGCGCGCGAGCACGCGCGACGCACGGTCGGAAATTTCCGCTATCGTGTAATTGCGCTTGATTTCCCAGAGTATCTCGATCGCCTCCGTGAGCGTCCCCGAAACGTTGACTGGGGCGCGCTCCGAGATCAGCGCCTTGTCGAGATGAATATGCGGTTCGACAAAGCCCGGCACGGCCATTCGGCCATCCGCATCGAGCGTGACGGCCGCAACCATGGAAGTCGGACTGCGCTCGATGCTCGCGAACCGGCCATCTCCTATCCCGACGTCGCTCAGGTGCTCGGTGCCCCACAGCGCGACGTTTTTAACGAGAATATCCAGCGCCACCAGCGTGCCCCCTTTGGTTGCATCGACCGATATAATCCATCGACGATGTCGGACGATGTGCAGCGCTCCTCAAAAGCATCAATTCAGTTCACTCGGTTTGATGCGTGCTGTACACTACGGTGCCGGGTTGCATCAAATGTCCTACACTCCGAAAGGATTGTTATGTCGGTTGCGCCCATTTCGTCGATCATACGCCTGTTGCTCGTCTCATTCGGAACCTTGTCGCTTCTGCTTACTACACCGCAAGCCCAGGCTCAGGACAAGGTCCTGCGCGTTGGAACGCTAAAACTCATCCACGGCATCACGCCCTACTTTTATGAGAAATTCGCCCCGTCCGGTTACACCGTCGAAGTCATACCGTTCGAGAGTCCGACGGATGGCAAGAACGCCGTGCTGACGGGCACCGTGGATACCTGCATTCACGGCATCGCTGCGTTTCTGCTCGGCGCCGCCGCCGGCGAGCCGGTGGTGATCGTCGCCGCCGCGACCAATCGCGGCATGGGAATCGTTGCCGATGCCAGGTCCGACATCAAGACGATCAAGGACCTCAAGGGCAAACGCGTGGCCATCTTCCCGGGCTCGACGCAGGAGGTCGTCATTCTCGAGCGTCTTAAAGCGGAGGGCATGTCGATCAGCGACATTCAGCCGATCCGGCTTTCGTTCAGCGACATGGCGGCCGCGCTGGCCCGCGGCGACATCGATGCGTATGTCGGGGCGGAACCAGGCCCTGGGATCAGCCTCGCGAACGGGACCGGCAGGCTGATCGAATATCCGTATTCCACGCCGATCGGATCGCTCAACATGATCCTGTCCGCGAGCGAGAAAATGATCAAGCAGGATCCCGAGCGGATCAAGATGATCGTCAAGATGCATGAGCAAGCGACCGATTACGCGATGGCGCATCCCGAGGAGATGATTCAGGTCGCCATGCAAAAACTCGGCCAGCAACGCAAGTCGATCGAGATTGCCGTGCCGAACGTCGAATTGACCTGGAAGATCGATGACGAGTTCATCAAGCGCGCCAAAGCCTATAGCGAACTCATGGTCGAGAAGAAGCAGGTTCGTCAGGCGCCCGACATGGCACACGCGATTACCGAACAGTTCATGTAGCCGATGGCCGTGGACGACCACGTCACCACCATGCCAGCGGCTGGAAACATTGCGGGCCTTCGCGCTCGGCGCCGGCTTTCCGATCCTGCTGGTGCTGATCTGGGATCGCGCCGTCGCGCTCACAGGTACGCGGCTTATTCCGAGCCCGTATCAGGTCGCGGTGATGATGTACGACTTCGCGTTCGGAGGCGTGTACGACGACGCGTTCAGCGGCACGATCCTGATCCATATCTGGAAATCGGTGCAGCGCGTCTACGGTGGATTTTTCCTCGCCGCCGTGATCGGCATTCCCCTGGGAATGATGATCGGGCGCATCAAGATCCTGCGCCAATTACTGGATCCGACGATCTCGCTGCTGCGCCCGATCCCGGTAACGGCATGGTTGCCGCTGTCGATGATCTTTTTTGGCCTAGGACCGAATGCGGCGATCTTCCTGGTGTTCCTCGGCGCGTTTTATCCGATCCTGCTGAACACGACATTTGGCGTGCGCTCGGTCGATCCGCGATTGTTCGAGGCGGCTTCCATGCTGGGCTGTTCCGGCACGGCAATGTTTCGCGAAATCATCCTTCCCGCGTCGCTGCCGGCCATCTTCAACGGACTGCGGATTGCGCATGGTTTCGCCTGGATCCTCATCGTGGTCGGTGAAATGACGGGCGTTCCCACCGGCCTCGGCTCGGTCGTCATGGATGGCCGCACGCTTTCGCGCACCGATCTCGTGATCACCGGCATGATCGTGATCGGCGCCTGCGGATTTGTCACCGACCGGATCATCGTCGCGATCAGTAATCGCCTCCTGAGCTGGAGTCCGCAGCACCTTGAGTGACGAGCCGTCCCCCAACATCCTGACCATCCGTGGCGTGACCAAGCGTTTTGCGGTTGATGACGACGAGGTCGAAGCGCTGGCGCCGATCGACCTGACGATTCCGCAGGGAGAATTTGTCTGCCTGATCGGGGCCTCGGGCTGCGGAAAATCCACGCTGCTGCGCATTATTGCCGGCTTTGAAGAACCGACCACCGGCGACGCCCTGGTTCACGGTAAAGCCATCAAAGGACCGGGCAGCGACCGCGGCATGGTGTTCCAGGATTATGCGCTGTTTCCATGGATGACAGTGCGGGAAAACATCAGCTTTGGACCGCGGCAACGCAAATTACCCCACAACGAGATCCAGAGGATCACCACCGAATTTGTGAAGCTGGTGGGACTGGAACGCTTTGCCGACCGTTATCCGAGCCAACTGTCGGGCGGGATGAAGCAACGCGTCGCGATCGCGCGTGTGCTTGCGAACGACGCCAATATCCTCTTGATGGACGAGCCGTTCGGTGCGCTTGACGCGCTGACCCGCGAGCAGCTCCAGCACGAACTCCTGCAGATCTGGTCGCGCACCGGCGTAACCACCATCTTTGTCACCCATTCGGTCGAGGAAGCGGTGCTGCTGGCGGACCGTGTGCTGGTCATGAGTGCCGGACCGGGACGGATCGAAAGCGATTTCCGCATCAAGCTCGCCCGGCCGCGCGACGTGTCCTCGCCGGAGTTCAACGCTCTGCGCCGTGACATTGCGCGCCGGCTTACCAGCCATCTTGTACCGTCTCGGGAACGCCTTGCTGTTACGCCTTCGGCGGATCCCAGATCATGACGCGGATCGGCGTCGGATCAAAACCGTTGCAGGGATTGTTGACCTGGGGACAATTTGAGATGACGAACAGCACGTCCATGTCCGCCGTCACATCGATATAATTTCCGGGGGCCGAGATGCCATCGACGACCGTAAAAGCTCCGGAAGGGTCGATCGGCACATTCATGAAGAAATTCAGGTTTGCGACGATGTCGCGCTTGGTCAGTCCGTGCTTCGACAGCTCGAGAAGAAAATTTTCGCGGCAGGCGTGCTGGTATTTTGTCGCTTCCCCGAAGCGGACTGCATTGCTTTCGCAGGAGCAACAACCTGCCGAGGTGTCGTGTCGGCCGCATGAGTCCGCGCTAATGTGTGCCATCACCCGGCCCCTGTTCGAGACCAGCCGGGTTCCGAGTTCGATATAAGCCGATCCCTGAACACGCAGCGTATCCTGCGCACTGTAACGTTCCGCCGGATCATCGGCGCAATAAAGCAGCGCATCGACCGCTTGCTGCCCTTCGCTGTCGACGATCCGCAAGGTCTGCCCCTGCTCCAACACGCGCGACCACGGCCGTTCCGCCGGAATGTCGTGGGAGTATACGGCATCGGAGCCGTCTGGAATCGATAACGGGCCTGCGGGATTGGTCACTGAAACTCTCCTCAGGCGTAGAGCCGATCCGTGAATACGAAGGCGCGGACGATTTCCGGTGACGTTGTCCTGCAGGGATCGTCATGCGCGGGTGGCGGCGCGCGGTGCCTGATCAACGTGATCGGCGAGGACGCAGCGGGCCGCGCCGGATCAAGCGGATGGGCGCAATTCGACAGCACCAGCGCGAGATTCATCTCGGCGCGCAGATCGACGAAGTCGCCTGCCCGCTTCCGGCCTGAATTCCACAGGAAGCGGCCCTCCGCGTCGACCGAGACGGGAGCGAAAAACGTCACACAGGGCGGAATGTCCCGGAGGCTGAGCCCGATCTTGGCCGCGGCGGCAAGGAAATTCTCCTGGGTGTTGCGCGAAGGTGTCCCGAACGCATCCAGCGTTGAGGCCGGTGTCGAGCCACCAACCATCAGATCATGGGCGCCGCTGGTATCTTCGACCAGCGACAGCAATACACGTCCCATGTCCGACAGGATGACGCGGCCTTTCGAGATCGCGGCGCTCCACTGTACCTTGACGGTGTCGGCGCAATTGATGCGCTCGGAAGTATCTTCCTCGCGCCAGCCGATCAGCGAGATGCTGGAGCGGCCGGAATCGTCGACGATCCGCAGCGCCTCGCCGCGTCGCAACCGAAGCGTGGCGTACCAGCCGGCGGGGACCTGTTCGCGGCTGGTGACGGTGTCCGGCGCGATCGGTGCGCCATCCAGAGCGGTCGCCTCGGGCAAGCCTTTTGGGGTTAGTTCCTGCCCCGCCGCCCGAAGTTTTTCGTAGCGCCGCCGATTGGCCTCGGCAATCTCCTGCTTCGTTTGCGCCATCGTCATGCTCTCGCCCCGGCCCTGAAACGCTCTTCGGTGATTGTAAAATGCGCCTCGACGGGTTTTCCGGCCGTACCGTTGATCGGCAGGATGTCCTGCGGGCACGCGGAAAACGCGATCACCAGATCCATCTCGGCCCGCAGCCGAACATAGCCGCCAGGTATCGGTCGCGGCGGAGCCGCGAAACCGAGCGTACCATCCGCCGCCCATGGTATGTTCATGAACAGGTTGAGCGGGCTCGGCACTTCCGCCGGCACGAGGCCAAGTTCGGCCATCCCGGCAAAGAGATTATCCGTGCAATTGTCGTGATAGTCCTGCACGCCGAGAAAGGCGTAGCGGTAACGGTCGCAGGCCGCGATCAGCGTGTCGTGAATTCCGCCGGAGGTGTCTTCGGTCAATGTCAGGATCGGCCGGCGCCTGTTGGTCCGCAGGACATCGCCCGGCCTGGGAACCAGATGCAGGCTGTGCGCACGGGTATGCTCGTTCGACATGAACTCGCCGAGATCGGCGCGGTTGAACGCCCAGGTATCGACCACCTGTTCGCCGTGGGTATTGATGACGGTGACGATCTGCCCGGCCGATACAAAGACGGCCTTGCCACGCCTTGCTGGAATTTCGATTGGCGAGTCCGTCATGCCAGGCGCCTCACGATCTGACAGCGATCATGTCGATCTCGACAATCCCGCCGCGGGCGAGGCCCGTCACCCCCACCGTGGTTCGGGCCGGACGCTTGTCGGCAGCGAAATAAGTCGCGTAGATTTCGTTCATCCTGGCGTAATCGCGGTTGAAGTCGGTCAGGAAGATGCGCACGCAAACCACGTTGGCGAGCGTCAAGCCGCAGCCTTTGAGCACGCGGCTTAGATTGTCCATCACCTTGTGCGTCTGCGCCTCGATGCCGGGCGGAATCGGCAGAGAATCGTCGTCCGGATCGGTCGCGAGTTGGCCGGTCACGAAGACGAACGCTCCGGCCTCGACGGCATGGCTGTAGGGCGCGACCGGCTTCGGCGCGTCGGGCAACAGATGAAAGATCGGATGCATGGTGGACGTCCTCTTGGCTCAAGTTGTTCTCAGCGCCTGCCGTTCGCGATGTCACCAGCATAGCGCTGGAGAAACTGGCGCGCGCGTTCGGTTTCGGGATCGGAGAAAAAACGCTCCGGCGATCCGGTTTCGACCGCCCGGCCGCGATCGAGAAACAGTACTCGCGTCGCCGCTTCGCGCGCGAATCCCATTTCGTGGGTGACGATCACCATCGTCATGCCCTCGCGGGCGAGATCGCGCATCACGACCAGCACTTCGCCGACAAGTTCCGGATCGAGCGCGCTGGTGGGTTCGTCGAAAAGCAGGAGATCCGGGCGCATCGCCAGCGCCCGCGCGATGCCGACCCGCTGTTTCTGCCCGCCCGACAGCCTCGCCGGAAAGGCGTCGCGCTTCTCGCTGAGCCCGACCTTCGCGAGCAAGGCCAGCGCCTCGTCGCGAACCTCGGCCTTCGGCCGCTTCTGGACCTGAACCGGCGCTTCCATCAGATTTTGTAGCACTGTCAGGTGGGGCCACAGCGCAAAATGCTGAAACACCATGCCGATGCGGGTTCTGATCTGCGACAAATCGCGGTCGCTCATGATGATGCCGGCACCATTGATGCCGACCCGCTCGCCGTTCAAGTAGATTTGCCCGGCGTCGGGGCGTTCAAGCCAGTTGATACAGCGCAACAATGTCGATTTGCCCGACCCGGACGGTCCAAGCACGCAGATCGTCTCACCCTTGTCGACCTGGAAGCTGACGTCGGAGAGGACCTCGACATCGCCAAACCGCTTCGACACCCCGGCGACATCGAGAACCTTTTTGATTTCTGCCATCGCTCGTCCCTATCGACGGGCTTCGGCAACGCGGCCGATCGAACTGACCCCGGCCTCGATCACGAGACAGAGTCCCCAATACAGAAACACCGCGGTAATGAAGGCCGCGAACGGAACGTAATGCCGCGACTGGATCGAGCTCGCGGCGTGCGTCAGTTCCGGCAGTGCGATGATGGTCAGGAAGGCGCTGTCCTTGATGATCTGGATCATCTGATTGCCGATCACCGGCCCCGCCGATAACAGCAGCGGCGGAAGGATGATGCGGCGAAACAGCTTGATCTCCGAAAAGCCGAACGCGATGCCCGCCTCGATCGGTTCGCGCGGTTGCACCGCCCAGGCGCCGCGCAGAATCTCCGCCATATAGGCGGCATTATAGATGGTCAGGGCGGCCAGTCCCGAGGTCCAGTTGTCCAGCCTGACGCCGAACGACGGAAAGCCATAATACACAATGTAGGCAAACAGCAGAAACGGGACACATCGCATTCCGTCGACAAACACGCGGGCCGCGCTGCAAACGGCCCGTTGTTTCGACATCAGCGCGGGGGTCAGGATGAACCCCAACAAAAGTGCTGCGATAGCGGCGAGCGTGGACAATATCGCCGTATTGGCGAGCCCGCTCAGAAGCAATGCGCGTTCGTTCCAGACAATACCGAAATCGTGGATCATGCGACGGCCTCGGCCGCGACCTGGCGCCGTTCGATCCAGCGCTGCAGCGACACCAGCGCAAAGACGATCGGCGCATACAGCGCTATCGCCACCAGAAATGGCGGCAGCGGCTCATAGGTCTCGGCGCCAATCCGCACGGCGGCGCGGGTGATGTCGACGACCCCGACGACCGCAAGCACCGGCGTGACCTTGATCAGCAGCGACATCTCATTGACGAGACCGGGAAGGCTGACGCGCACGATCTGCGGCAAGACGATCCTGCGAAACCGTTGCCCGGCGCGCATGCCGACCGACTGCGCCGCCTCGTACTGATCCCTTGGAAAACTCATCAGTGCGGACCGCCATACCTCGCAGTTGAAGGCCGAAGTGTTCATGACCAGCGCTACGATCGCTGCCGAGATCGGATTGATCGGCACGCCGATATTGGGAAGGGCGAAAAACAACAGCAGCAACAGTGTGACCAGCGGGGTGGCGCGCAACATACTGACGTAAAGCGTCACGAACCCTGCCGCGATTGGAACATTCGCCCACCGGATCAAGGCAAGGCCAAGTCCAATCGGCAGCCCGATCAGGATGCCGACAAGCGACAGCGTCACTGTCACGATGGCACCCTGAAAGATGGCCGCTATGTCGCTCCCGCTCATGACAGATCATTGCTGCCAATGGGCCGTCAGAATTCCGGCTCGAACGCAACCGGCAGATCGGGGAATGCCTCGCCGAACCATTTCTTCTGCAGCTCGGCAAACCTGCCGCTTTCCTTCTCCTTGGCAATGAAGCCGTTCAAGAAGTCCAGCAGTTCCTTGCTGTCCTTTGCAACCGCCCAGGCCGGGAACGATTTTCCCGAAACCGCCTGGCCGACTTCGAACACGGGTTTTTCAGCCACCAGTGTTTTCAGATTGATGACGGTGTTGACCACGTAGTCCACCCGGCCGAGGGCCAGATCCTGATAGGCCTCGGGATAGGACGTGTACTCGACGACCTTGCCGAGCTTTCCGCCATCCTTTTCCAGCATCGCGCCGAGTTCGGGAAGGCGGGCCAGCAGCGCGCTGCCGGCCTGGACGCCGACGGTCTTGCCGCTCAGATCCTTGATCGAGGAAATCGACTTGTCATCCTTGCGTTTGACATAGTAGTGCGTCGCGTCCGCAATCGGGCTTGTAAACGCCAGCGACTGCTTGCGTTCCTTGGTGATGATCGCCGCCGTGATGGCGACGTCATACTTGCCCGTGCTGACGCCGGCCAGGATGCCGGTCCAGGGCAGGATTTCCTGTTTGATCTCGAAGGGCGCATATTTGCGCAGATCTTCGATCAGCTCGTTATCGAAGCCTGTCGGCTTGCCGTCCTTGACGAATTCGAATGGACGGAAATCATCCTCCGTCGCCACGATCAGGCCGCGCTTCTTGATCTCATCGAGGCCGGCGGCCCGCGCATTCCCGATCAGCATCGGCATGGCGAACTGCGCCGCCAGCAAGGCGAGCATCAAACGTCGTGACAGAAACTTGGAGCAAGTGAGCGGATACATGGTCATGATGAATCTTCCTCAGTTGATGTGGTAGCCAGTCAGTCGTGGTCGGCAAAAACAGGTGGTGGGGTCGCCGTTGACGTGATCCTTTCAATCGAAACTGAATCCGTGTGAACGCAGATAGGGCGGGAACGCCGCGCCTTCGGCCTTGGCGGCCTGCCGAGCCTTGTCTTCGGACCAGCCATAGAACGCCGCCTCGCCAAATTCGGCGTTGGATCGGTGTTGCTCACTGGGAATGGCGTGCAAAGCATCCCGCCTGTGGTCGTAATCGTCGATCGCGTGCGGAAGCGAGCTGTCATCATAGCGATCGCGGTGGGTCGTCACGCGGCGCGGCAACCGCAGACTGACGTAACCGTCGACCTGCGGATAGCCGAGGCAAAGTCCTGCGACCGGAAAAACCAGATCGGGCAATCCCAGGATGGCCGCGACCTCGTCGATCTCGTTGCGAATGACGCTGATCGGACAGACGCCAAGGCCTGCGGACTCCGCGCACAGGATCATGGTCTGCATTGCCAGCGCGGCATCGACGCTTGCGTTGAAGAAACCTTCCAGCGTTCCGTTCCGGACCGGCTTCCCGCGCAATTCGCCGATACGCTGCAGCCGCCTTGCGTCCCCCAGAAAAATGAAGAACACCGGCGAAAGCCCGACCCACGGCATGGCCGGGAATAGTTTTCCGATCGCGATGCGCTGCGCCGGATCACTGACCCGCAAGATCGATGCCTGCTGGAAATCCGACTTGGCCGAACTGCTCAAGGCCGCGGCGACGAGCAGATCAAGCAGGCCGTCACTTGGAACAACATCGCTGTAACGGCGCACCGTCTTTCGCGAGAGGACCCGTCGGATGAAATCGTTCTCGGCGGCCCCCTCGCCTGACGGACCGCCATCGCCAAAGCGCCGCTCGATCACGTCTGCTTCCTGAGCAAATGACGTGCCACACCGGCCGCCCGCTCGCGACCGCGTTTTTTGCCTCAGCTGCGCGGCGATTCAATCGGGTCGATCAGGCTAAGTGTCTGGGGATTGCGGGAGAAAATTGCCTCCGCGCCTAGCCAAAGCTGTTTGAATGAAATGCGAAGTGTACTTCGCAATGGCCGGGCTGTTCGCGGCGGGCTCGGTGCGCCTTTTTGCAGCTGCCTTTTCAGAGGCACGATGCACAGATTGTAATCGCCCGGTCCTATCAGGCGTTTGGCGGCTCAATCGAGCGCGGCTAGCGCATTTTCTTGATCGGAGCTTGCCGCCACGATCCGCTGCATCATGGCGATGAAACGTTTTTGGTCTGCCTTGCTGAGGTCGGCCACCGTCTCACGGTGTGCGGCGCGAGCCTGCGCTTCCATGCGGCGGAGCAATATTGCTCCGGCTTTTGTCAGCCGGCAAATTTGCGCCCGGCGGTCCCGGGGGTGGATCGAGCGCTCGATAAAGCTACGGGATTGCAACCGCTTAAGTGCGCCTGTGGTCGTTGTGCGATCGAGCGCGACATCAGCCGCCAACGTCGTCTGGTCGGCGGTTCCGCGCTGCGCAAGGGCGGAGAGAAGGCTATACTGCAGCGGCGTAATCTCAAAAGCAGCGCAGCTCTTGTGGAACAGCGCGACGTGAATTTGGTGCAGCCGCCGGATCAGAAATCCCGGCCTCTGGTCGAGCGGCCAGGAATTACCGGTCTTTCGCGCTGGCGTCCTGGCCATCTTCAATCACTCTGTCCTTGCCCATGCTGCATGAATTTGATGCAATCTATGGCACGAATGTTGCTGCATGAAAATACGATATGAGAATACGATGAAAATACGAAGCATGCTTCGTAATTGGCTGGCAGCTCGCGCGGCGCGCCGGCGATCGGGAAAGGAGATCGGCCATGTCTGTGAGCACCACATTTGATCTGCTTCTGCGCGGGGGTCGCGTCATCGATCCCGCTTCGGGCGTCGATGGCATCAAGGATGTCGCTATTCGCAACGGCAAGGTCGCCGCCGTTCAATCCGACATTTTGCCGACCAGTGCGAGAGAGATCATGGATGTCACGGACAGGATCGTTCTGCCCGGCCTGATCGATACCCATGCGCATGTCTATCAATATGTGACCGGTCGTTTCGGCGTCAACGCCGACATGGTCGGCGTGCAGTCCGGGGTTACGACCCTGGTCGATCAGGGCGGCCCGTCCTGCATGACGTTGCCGGGTTTTCGGCACTTCATTGCGGAAAAAGCCCTGTCGCGTACTTACGCCTTTCTCTCGGCCTATCTGGTTGGAGGCCTGGAAGGACACTATTATCCCAATCTCTACAGCCCCGACTGCGTCGATATCGATGCCACCGTGAAGGCGGCGAACGCCAATCGCGATATTGTTCGCGGCATCAAGGCCCATGCGGAGATCGGCGGCTTTGCGCGCTGGGGCATCCGCGTCATCGAGATGGCGGCCGAGATCGGGCGCCGCGCCGACCTTCCGGTCTACGTGCATTTCGGACAATTGTGGGGTCTGCCCGAGAGCGGAACCAATGGCGAAGACGTCGATACCATTCTGGCGCGGGTGATCCCGGTGCTTCGCGCCGGCGATGTTCTGGCCCATCCGTTCACGCGGCATCCCGGCGGCTTCGTCAATCGCGAAGGCGAAGTGCATCCGGTCATCCAGGCGGCGCTCGACCGGGGCTTGCGGGTCGATGTCGGCCACGGCAGCCACTTCTCGTACCGTCTGGCGCGCAAGGCCATCGGCGCAG
>WNEZ01004740.1_pt1 | contig 11873 bp, 9 predicted proteins | sample 5400521 | NCBI WGS metagenome assembly WNEZ01 (sample SAMN13153339, study PRJNA577476) | soil metagenome | isolation source: 120 cm saprolite under Douglas fir tree site 2 hole 1 replicate 1 | place: USA:California | collected 2015-04-18
GTCTGCGCTCGGCCTTGCACCTGATCGGCCGTCGCATGCGTTCGGGGTGTCAGATGAACAAGCGCAAGCAACATCCTAATTCAGCCCAATTGCTGGAACAGGAGGCGGTCGAATGGGCCTTAAGTTGGTGCGAATAGGCAGACTCGAGTGCTACCCCTATCATGAGTGATTCAAGGATCGCGCGTGCCGGATGTCGCGTGAAAAAGGGAGAGGACCAACGCTTCACATCATCACCTTTCAGGCCGCAGTCGATAGCCGATGCCCCAAACCGTCTCGATGGCCTCCCCTAGCGATCCCAGCTTTTTCCGCAGCCGCAGAACACTATTGTCAACTGATCGGTCGCCGCCGACATAGGTCTCGCCCCAGACGGTATCGAGCAGATAGGCCCGGCTGAACGCGCGCCCCGGATTGCGCAGCAGCAAATGCAGCAGGGCAAACTCCGTCGGGCTGAGATCGAGGAGTGTGCCACCCAGCAATGCCCTGTGAGCCTGAGCGTCCAGGTTGAGAGAACCATATGTGAGTGTATCGCTCGCATCGGTGTGGTCGGTCACGAGCACCTGCTGCACGAGTTCGGCGCGCCGCAGAACTGCTCGCATGCGCGCGAGTAGTTCGCGCATGCTAAAGGGCTTCGTGAGATAATCATCGGCGCCAAGTTCGAGGCCGACCACGCGATCTGTTTCCTCCCCGCGCGCCGTCAGCATCAAAACCGGGGTGGAGGAAGCTTGCCGCAGCCGGCGCAGCACCTCCAACCCACTGAGCTTGGGGAGCATCCAATCCAGGATCACCAATTCAGGCTGAACCTTTGCATGCAATTCGAGCGCCGTCAGGCCGTCGCCCGCGTGCAGCGTGCGATAGCCGTTCGCCTCTAGTTCCCGGATGATGACCTGCGCCAGGTCATGTGCGTCTTCGACCAGCAGAATCGTCGTCATCAAAGCAGTCCTACTCGCATCCCGTTTGTATTCCAGTATACTACACGACACGCCATCACCCTATCCCCACAGTTGTCGCCTTTTCAGGAAGATCGATAAAACCAGCGACACAACTCCCGCGATGCCCAGCAAGAGCAGGATACTTTCAACTCCCTGGAGGGCCGTTGCGCCCTGGATTCCCGGAGAACACACGCCCTCTCGTCCTCCCGGGTTGAAGAACCCGGTACACATGTATCCTCCTACGGGAGTAAGGATCGTCTCGCTCAGGGTCGGGATGCCGAAATTGGGAAGCAAGTTGCCCCAGAACCAGTAGCCTACGAAGAGAAACTGGTAGAGCGGCACCCAGAGAATGGCAGGACAAGCAATGGAAAATGCTCCGATAAACAGAATGCCTGGAAGCACGATGGCCGCAAAGGTCGCCAGGGCGATAGGAAGCGCCTGTACATCGTGCCAGCGCGAGATGATGTACCCTACGCCAACGCAATAGACTGCGAACATGAGGACAAGGGTGGCAAGGGTGCTGCCCAGGTATTTCCCGAAGACCCTTGCGCCAGGCGCGCCGGGCAATGTGTCCAGGACTTCTTCAACCTTCGTCCGTCTGTCTCGTGGCAGGCGATCGGCTAGCAATATGCCAACGGCAATGGCGAGAAAGGATTGCACTTCTCCGGTCCAGTAGACAAGCGCGTCACCGGCTGGCGTCGTGATGGGCCGGTACCAGGGTTGATGAAACACGATGAAAAACAGTCCCAGGGCGATGAACGTAATCCAGACGGAACGGCGACGTATCTGCATACGGAATTCATACCTGAGCGCGCCCACAAATGTGTCAAATCGCTGCATAAGTAATTTCCTTCTTCACATGTGATTGTGGATTGCTTCAAAATGGCTCCCCCCAACCCTTTCACCTTTCATGAAATGCTTGCCCGGCCAGGCGTGAGTTGTTCTCGCATTAACCAGACATAGGTATCCTCGAGGGTTGGTTCAGCGGGAACTGCCGCAGCTTCTGGGGAGGGATCGCCAACGACGCGGTATTGCGCTGTAGTCCCCATGTGGAGCGTGGCAACAACGGTGAAGTTCCCTTCCGGCTTATATCCCGAAGTCGTGATGATCCAGACTTTCCCCTGTGCCTCTCGCATCGCATCGATCGTCGTTCCCTGGAAAATGAGGTGCCCGTCCTTCAACACGGCCAACCTCTGGCACGTCTGCGCGATGTCCTCCACGATATGCGTGGAAAGAAGTACCGTTCGATTGCCGCCCAGTTCTGACAGCAGGTTGCGGAAGCGGATACGTTCCTCTGGATCAAGTCCTGCCGTTGGCTCATCGACAATCAGCAACGCCGGATCGTTGAGCAGGGCCTGGGCGATCCCTACGCGGCGCTTCATCCCGCCGGAGTACGTCTTGAGCTTGCGATTGGCAACCTGTGTCAGGGAGACGATCTCTAGCAGTGCTTCGATGCGCTTGTGACGTAAGGTGCGGTCGCGCAGCCCTTTGAGAATAGCAATGTAATCGAGAAATTCGCGCGCATTGAGGTCGGGATACACACCAAAGTCTTGCGGCAGGTAGCCCAACATGCGTTTGACAGCAGTGCGTCCGCGTTCGGTGCCTCCATCGAGCTCGATCTTATTCCGACCGGCAACGGACTGCGTCCTTCTTGAAAACCATCTTGCCAACGGACTGCGTCCTAGCTCCGCTAAGGCAAGATGTAAGGAGTGCGCTTCGCTCAGCCGGTCGGAGAGGTAGTACTCACCAATATGGATTGTCCCACTCGTAGGGCGTACGATGCCCGCGAGAATACGCATCAGCGTCGTCTTTCCCGCGCCGTTCGGACCCAATAGTCCGAACATACCGGGTGGAATAGTCAAATCAACATTGTTCAGCGCATAAACGCCACCGTGATAGACTTTGTTCAGTGTTTGCATCATAATAGTTGTCATAGCATTGCTCCTTATTCTTCTCCCGAAACGCCTTGTAAAAGCGCTGCCGCGTTGTACAACAAGAGCCAGCCCGTCACCATGAATGCCAGCGCTGTGCCCAGCAATCCCAGGCGATTGGGCAGCCAGAAATCGATGCCGGGAGCCAGTGTTGCCGGAAAGAGGAAGAACGGCTTCAACCAGGCTATCAGCGCGAAGTAGCCGTAGAAGATGGCTTCAACAATCCAGATGCCTCCCAGGATCGCGCCGCTCGCTGATCGACTACGGATGAGGAGCGCAAGGCAGAAACCCGCGGCTACAAACCAGAGGAGTGGCGCGATCCAGGTCAATTGCCCAACGAGGAATTGGGGCAGGACATGCCAGGTGGATAGCTGGGCCGGGATGCGCCAATATTTGAGATGATAAATGAAAACGCTGGAGAACAGTGCCACGTATGCCATCCAGCCTGCAATCAGGCCGATACGGAGAAGAGCCGTAAAGCGGTACTTGCTGGAGAGCGTCAGTTGCAACTCAATTGCAGCATCGTGACTGACGACGGTTGCCACTAGCAAACCGGCCACGAGTGGGAGGATCATTTCGAGACTCGCTGTCAATACCTGGGCAATTCTCAGATGATCCACCTGCAACATGGTCAAAATCGCTGCCAGCAGGGCAAAGCAGCCCATACCAAGCAGGGGAATGAGCAGCACCCATTTTCCTACAATCCGTAATTCGTACCGGAACCTCTCAAAAGCCATAGCTTCACCTCGAGTGACTTGTTTTACTAGAAGGTCTACATCCATTAGGGGACGCCGGGCCACACAATCCTCCGGATTGCGTCCATCAAGGCCCACGTGACGCGTTGATGATGAAGTTTAACAAGCAAGACCAGTCACACGCCGTAGGCGCGCAATTTATTGGCCAATGGCTCGTCGATGCGCTCCCCAGGCCGATAAATCGGTGATGTGCACGAAGTATTGATACGCGCTCCGCTCCGCTTCGCTGAGGCACCTACGACATGGCCGGCTTTGGTCGTTAAAATTCATCATCAACGCTCTACGGATAGGGTATTTCCCCCGCAAGCATGCAGAGCCTCATCATGCAGTAGATGATCTTTCCACAGATCTACTTTAACGGGGAGATGTCGCAGCCAGATCATGCAATTGTCGCAACTTTGTCGCAAATGTAGAAAAGCAGGGTATCGGCCAGACTGTGCCTGCGCCTTCCCTCCTCATACGAATGTGCAATCAAAGCTACAACGTTTTACCGGCCAGGGGCGATGCTGGCACCAATCCGTCTCACCGACGCTGGTTCTTGCCCGTCTCGGCAACGCGACTGCGTCGCTACCGCTGCGCGGTCAGCCGAGACGAAAGGCACTGCGCAGCTACCCTGCGGGTCAGGTGAGACGCAAGGAGAAGCATCCCACCACCCATCCGCACCGCCCCTACGCGGGTTGAGAGGTCGGCAGGGGGCTAGGAAGACAGGCTTCTGGCGTGGTATGCTTACAGGGGAAGGGGTGCAGGCTTAATGGGTATGAGTTCTGAAGAGTGAAAAGAGAGGAGACTTGTAGATGAGCAAGCAAAGGCCATTCCGCTTCGGTGTATCGGTTAACAGAGTGAGATCAAAGGAAGAGTGGGTCGCCACCGCCCGCAAGGCCGAGTCCCTCGGCTATTCGACGCTGCTGATGCCGGATCATTTAGGAAATCAACTGGCACCTTTTGCAGCGTTAATGGCGGCAGCAGAAGCCACGCAGAAAATTCGTATTGGGAGTTTCGTCTTCGATAATGACTTCAGGCACCCGGTTGTGCTTGCCAAGGAGGCTGCTACGCTTGACCTCTTATCTGGAGGGCGTCTTGAGCTGGGACTGGGAGCTGGCTGGCAACGCGCGGAGTACGAGCAGGCCGGTATTCCATATGAGCCAGCAGGAGTGCGTATCAGTAGGATGGAAGAAGCTTTGCACATCATCAAAGGCTTGTTTGCCGATGGGCCTCTGTCTTTCTCCGGCAACTACTATATGGTGGCCGATTTAGAGGGATATCCCAAACCGGTGCAGCGGCCTCATCCACCAATCCTTATCGGTGGTGGCGGCAAGCGTTTGCTCGTGGTTGCGGCGCGGGAGGCAACGATTGTAGGCTTCACTCCTCGCTTTCGCGCCGATGGAAGTGGATCTGATGTGACAGATGCCGTGCCTGAGGCACTGATGGAGAAGCTGGGATGGGTGCGCCAGGCTGCGAACAATCGTTTTGATGAGCTGGAATTGAATATACTTGTCGCAGAGGTGATGGTTACCGAGGATCGCGAGCAAGTAGCCCAATTCGTTGCCGCGGCCATGGCCCCCAATATGGGAGTGTCTGTAGAGATGATGCTGCAAGTTCCGTATGTGCTGATTGGCACAGTGGATCAGATCTGCGAAGATTTGCTGGCACGCCGCGAGCAGTACGGTATCTCCTATATCACCGTCTTCGAGAAGAATATGGAGGTGCTGGCTCCGGTGATTGAGCGCCTCTCCGGTTCGTGAATAGAGCATGGCTATCCGTATTGTCACTGACAGCACCGCGAGCATTCCAGCAGAAACGGCGCAGGCCTTTTTGTTGCATGGCGTCGGTGTTCCGTCAATTTGGCTCTCGCTGCTATTGATCACTTTTACCAGTTTCTCGGCCTGGATCGGCCGCGCGTGAAACGAGAAGATCTGCCTCAACAGTCACCGCGATCCCTCAAATTTAAACTCTCGCGTGTAGGTTTTTTGTTGCTTGCCCATCTTGCTCTCCTTCGACAGAGTAGTACCTTGAAATGCGAGCCTGCAACGACGCTGCGCGTCTACTGCTTCGCAGTCAGCAGGCTCGAAAGGTAGTATATTCCATGTTTGCCTACTCCACCAAACCGGGGCAAGATCAAAGACCAAACTGACGGGCTTGTAACGTAGTATAATTTAGGCGGCCTTGAAAACTCGCGCATTTTGCACACGCAAACAGAGTAGGGACGGTCACATGAGCATCACCATCGCCATGTGCTTGCTTGGCGACTTCTCACTGTCGGTCAATAATGTAGCAGTGCCGATTGCATCGGGACGGCTTCAGGCATTACTCGCCTATTTGGCACTGAACCGCAGCGTACCACAACCTCGCCAGCGCATCGCGGCGCTCCTGTGGCCGGAGTCATCACAAATGCAAGCACAGACCAATCTCCGCACACTTCTGCATCGCCTTCAGACAGTCCTGCCCAACTTGGATCAACTGCTCGAAATTGATTCTCAAAAGATTGCGTGGCACCCTGAGACACACCTCACGCTCGATGTAGCCGCATTTGAGGAGGCCATTCAACTCGTCACCCTGTACCTTGGAGATGATATGGCGGTGGGCAAGACACTGGAACAAGCTGTAATGCGGTATAGGGGTGACTTACTGCCGGAATGTTATGACGAGTGGGTTCTAACAGAGCGTGAAAGGTTGAATACCCTGCTGTTTAGGGTATTGGAGCGCTTTATCAACCTTTTGGAACAGCACCGAGAATATGAAAAAGGCATAGGTTATGCACAGAGGTTGCTACGTCTCGACTCCCTCAATGAGACAGCTTATCTGGAGCTGATGCGCTTGCAGGCACTAAATGGTGATCGCGCCAGCGCTCTACGAACTTTTCACATATGCAGTAAAACTTTACGCGCTGAGTTAGGGATTACGCCGGGACCGATGCTCCGGGCAGCCTACGAGCAACTGCTTAACATCAAATCAGATGCGGAACCGCCAATCGGAAGACATTCGGCCGAGCAGCGAATGCCACTTATCGGTCGAAAACAGGAATGGAAACGGCTGCAAACCGCATGGCAAGTAACAACTGCCGGCCATTCTCGAATAGTGGTTTTGACCGGCGAAGCGGGTATCGGCAAATCGCGTCTGGCCGAGGAGATGATCAGATGGGCAAACCGCCAGGGCATTATCGCCATTGTGAGCCACTGCTACGTCTCAGAAGGCAGCCTCGCTTATGCGCCTGTGATTTCCTGGCTACGAACGTATCCCATACGGTCAAATATGGAGCGCTTAAGTATCGAAACACGCACCGAGCTAAGTCGCGTGTTGCCGGAATTGCTTGTTGAGTATCCCACCATTACACGCCCCGGCCCTCTGGAGCAGTCGTGGCAGCGGCAGCACTTTTTCGAAGCATTGGCATCTGCCATGCTTTTGGGAAATCGACCAATACTCCTCGTGATCGATGATTTGCAGTGGTGTCCACCCGATACCCTGGAATGGCTGCATTTTTTGCTGCGGTATAACGATCGATCACGTCTGATGCTTCTGGCAACGGTGCGCACCGAGGAGGTACATGCAGAGTCTCCGCTCGTTGAACTGCTGAATGAGTTACAGCAAGGCGGACGTTTGACAGAAATTGCGCTCACCCAGTTGAGCGAGGCCGAGGCAGGCGAGCTTGCCAGCCACATGCTGGGTCGTGCCCTCACGCCTTTGGAAGCCGCGACCCTCTATACCGAAACGGAAGGTAATCCGTTTTTTGTTGTCGAGACGATGCGTGGGAATCTGATCACCGATACCAAAGCATCCAGGCCGCCAACACCTGACGTTGATCTTCCCCCAAGCGTTCAGGCTGTCATCCAGCGTCGGCTTGACCATCTTACGCCGGAGGCACGCGCAGTGCTCGGTGTGGCGGCAGTAATCGGGCGTTCATTCACTTTTCGTTTGCTGTTACGGGCAACGGCAATCAGTGAGGATGCCTTACTCAATGTACTTGACGAATTGTGGCAGCGGCGGATAGTGCGCGAGCAGGAAGCCGATACCTACGACTTTACACACGACAAGTTGCGCGTGATGACCTACGCAGGACTAAGTGCGTCACGAAAACGAACGCTACACCGCCGTGTAGCGGAGGCTCTAGAGACTGAAGCTGCGCTGAACCTCGACCAGGTGAGCGGACAAATTGCAGCGCATTATGAACAGGGTAACCTGCCGGTACAGGCCGCAAGTTTCTATGAACGCGCGGCAGTGTCGGCGCGTCATCTGTATGCTAATGTAACCGCCATTGGCTATTACAAACGCGCGTTGGCGCTGCTTGACGGGCGTTCGGAAGCCGCTCACGTATGTGATCAACTGGGCGAGATCCTACATGTGCTGGGGCGTTACGATGAGGCGCGCGAATTCTGGAAACGTGCATTGAGCATGATCGGGTCGGATCGGTTGGCGAGGGCGGAGCTGTACCGCAAACTAGGCAATGCCTGGCGCGATCAGTATCTCTACGACGAAGCACTACGCACCTACAACGAGGCTTATGACCTGCTCCAAGCCATCGAGGCGCCGGACAAGATGGTGTGGTTGTGCCGCACTCAGATAAAGTTTGAGCAGATACAGACGCACTATTGGCTTGGACAGCCTGAGGCCATGTTTAGCTTGCTGGATGAAATCGCCCCCATTCTCACACAATATGGCTCTAAAGCGGATCAGGCACATGTGGGCCAAATGCACGTGATTGCTGCACTTCGTCGGGATCGCTACTGTCCGGGAACCGAAGTCGTGGAACAATGTCGCTTGAATCTGAAAACGCTTGAGGAAACAGGCCAAGTTAATGCAATACCGGCAGCGCGTTTTCAAGTTGGCTTCGTTCTGCTTTTGTCGAACGCCATTGCCGAAGCTGAAACTGAATTGCGTGACGCGCTGGAATTAGCCGAAAAGACTACCGATCTTACGCTCGTGGTGCGTTGTCTCACCTACCTGACGTTCATAGCCCGCAAGCGCGGAGATATTCAGCAGGTTCAAAGTTATGCTGAGCGCAGCCTTCTCACGGCTACAACGGTACAGATGCCGGATTACATGGGTGCTGCACAAGCTAATCTGGCCTGGCTGGCCTGGCGCGCCGGAAATCTGGATGCCGTACAGCAGCATGGTGCAGCAGCCTTGAGCGCATGGCAAAAACTGCCGGTTGGCTATATGTTTGAATGGACAGGACGCTGGCCACTGATCGGCGTTGCGCTCTTGGCAGGTGATCTAAATCAGATCATCACTCATGCACAGGTTCTCCTCGACGAACACCAGCAGCGCTCGCCTAGCGCGCTGGAAGCCGCGCTATCGTCTGCCCTGCGCATCGGCCCGAATGGGACAATCAACGCAATGCGAGCAGTCTTCGACTCGGTTGCCGCACTAGCACAAGAACATGGGTATCTGTAAAAGGCCTGATGGTGAAGCGTTTCGTGAAACGCTTATGAAGCGCTCCGTTTGCTAGACTGTATCCATACGTTGAGTGAAAAAGCAAAAAGGAGTGAACTCATGACCCCGGACACAAATAAGGCTTTGGTTGAACGCTATTTAGCTGCGCTGCGCGAGGATAAAAACAGCGCTATGGACATCTTCGTTGCAGAGGAGGAATTGAAGCAGCACATCACCATGTATGATGCATCTTTCCCTGGCTATTGGCTCGAAGCACAAGACATCATAGCAGAGCGCGACCTTGTTTCACTTCGCGGCGTAATGCATGGCGTTCACAACGGCCTGCTGATGAATCTTCCACCCACTGGCAAACAAGTGATCGTGCCATTTTTTATCATCTATCGCATCGCAGACGATAAGATAGTGCGGCATTGGATGCTTGTGGACATGCCGAGCCTGATGCAGCAGATTGGTGCCGTGCCGGCCTAGTCACCAGGCAACTATGAGGGCGCTCCGCACAGAGCCCACCTTTATGCGGAATTCTAAATACATGAGAGGGAATTATGGACAGTTCAGGAAAACTACGCACGGGTCTGGTCGGCTGCGGTAGCCAGGGCAGCGCGCTGGCGCAAGCGATTGTACGCAGCAGTTCGCTTGAACTGGCTGCCTGCGCCGATCCGGACGAGACGGCGGCAAGCCGCGCAGCAGCCCTAGCGGCGAACGTGAGCACACATACATCAGTGGATAGTCTGCTTGCTGAGCGCGAGGTCGATGTGATTGTGGTTGCCACCCCGCATCATCTGCTCGCGCCTATTGCGCTGACCGGACTGTCTGCAGGCAAACACGTTTTGGCTGAAAAGCCTATTGCGCTCAACGCGCACGAGGCCACCGAGATTGAGACGCAGGCCGAAAAAGCGGGTGTTTGTTACATGGCCGGCTATTCATTCAGATATGCGGCAGGGAAGTATATCCACGAAATGCTGACGAAAGGGTTGGTCGGTAACATCCGCGGGATGTCTGGCAGTATCAGTCTAGGTCCCATGGATAGTGGATGGTCATCTCGACCAGAGACGGGTGGTGGACCGCTCTATTTTGTTGGCTCACACCTGATCGATTTCTTTTGCTGGCTTTCGAGCGATACAGCAACGGAAGTCTATGCCAATATCGGGTGGCGTTCAGATACTGGCGCTGATGAAATCACTGCTTTTCAAGCCAAGTTTACGAAAGGTGCGCTCGTGCAGGGCCTCGTTAGACAGAATGCGCCCTCCTTCGGTTGGACCTTAGATGTCCAAGGGGATGCTGGTCGGCTGACGGCTCAGGTAGCGGGTTTTACCCACATTGAAATAAGGGTGACAAGCGATGCCAATGCGGCCTACGCAGAACCCACAGTGATTCGCCCATTTGTCTGGGGTGACCACATCGAATTTATGCTGGTGCCTGAACTGGAAGCATTTGCTGCGGCAATTCGCGATCGGCATCCCGCTCCTATCACAGCTACTGACGGCCGACGAGTTCTCAGTATTATCGATGCCATTTTTGAATCTGCGCGATCTGGCCGACCAGCGCAGATAAAGTAAGAGTGCATCTTCAGGTCTCGGCTCAGCAGACCTGAACAGGCAGTCGACCGGCGCATCTTTTCGGCCTTCATCCAGGCAGCACGTGCCTCTGCCTCCTGTCGGCACGCGCGTGCTGCACGGGGATCTCAGCGCTTGCGTGAACGGCTCGCAGCTGAGCCACTGTTGTCCCGTTTTGTGGCAGGGCCGCTGCCTCTTGCGGCCGTGTCCAGCGATCCCGCTGGGATTCATGCATAGAGAGAAGGAGGAAGACCATGCCTTTCCCCGAACACGTGACCCCTGGCTGGTCCGTGACCTATCCATCATCCCGTTTGGTCAGAGCGAGGGCTGTGGAGAAACAGCCCAGGCGCTTGCCTGCAGAACGGGTCTACCCCTCGTGGTGTCTGGTCTATCCGCCGCCGACAGCACCATCTGACGCTCGCCCTGCTGCTGAGAGCAGTGATCCTGCCGAACGTCTGCTGCGCCAGGTGTTCGCTACCTAGCTCGTTGTGGGTAGAAGGAAGCCATCGGCTCCTCCTTCCACCAGGAGATTCCTGCCATGACGCCTATGCACACCGAGGAGGTGGGATCAGTGAGCAATCCCACTCCAAGACGACCCATCCAGGCGCGCGGCGTCGATCGCCGCCTGCGCGCCCTCAAACCCGAGATTCTCGCGCTGGTCGAGAGCATCATCGATAGCGGCGTGATTGAAAAGGGCCCGCACGTGGCCGCGCTCGCCCGTGAATTCCAACAGCTCTGCCATGCGCCCAACCCGCCGGTCCCCTGTGATTCGGGAACGGATGCGCTCAAAATGGCCTTACTTGCCAGCGGCGTGGGACCGGGCGATGAGGTACTCGTCCCCCAACTCTCCTTCATGAGTACGGCTTCAGCCGTGCACGAAGTGGGCGCGACCCCAGTGTTTGTGGACATCGAAGCCGAGGCAGACACCTATGCGATGAGCCCGCGCGCAGCCGAAGCGGCCATCACCGAGCGCACGCGCGCCGTGATTCCCGTCCATGTATTCGGCCTGCCCGTCGATGCCGATGCCTTGCTTGCGTTAGGGGAACGCTCCCACCTGACCATCATCGGTGATGCGGCGCAGGCCCACGGCGCCAGGTATAAAGAACGCATGGTGGGCAACCTCGGCTTTGCTTTTGAAACCTTTTCGCTGGCCGCCGTCAAAAATATCGGGGGCTGGCGCTTCGGGGGGATCGTGACGTATCGCGACCCGCGTATGCAGCTCCTGCTGCACCAACTCGCCGACCTCGGTCGCTCGCCGGGGGAGAGTTATGTCCACGCGGTGCATGGCTTGCGGGCGAACATGGACGAGTTCAACGC
>WNEZ01005264.1_pt1 | contig 11873 bp, 6 predicted proteins | sample 5400521 | NCBI WGS metagenome assembly WNEZ01 (sample SAMN13153339, study PRJNA577476) | soil metagenome | isolation source: 120 cm saprolite under Douglas fir tree site 2 hole 1 replicate 1 | place: USA:California | collected 2015-04-18
TCCTCGTCAGCGGCGAGTGCTGCTTTGAGGTGGGGGATAGCATCGCCGGCTTTTCCGGCGGCCAGGTATGCGCGAGCCAGGGCCTTGTGAGCCCCAATCAGTTTCGGATCGCGGCCCACGGCGCGCCTGAGAAAGGGAATCGCCTCTTCGGCTCGTTGGAGGTCGAGTAGGGTTTCGCCAGTCAGATAGTTCAACTCCGCCGAGGCTGGCTGCCCGTGGAGCAGGCCTTGGAGTAGTGGTAAGGCGGCGACATAGTCCTGGCTGAATTTCAAACTAATGGCCAATTGTTTCTGAATCTGCTTGTCAAGGGGCGAGAGTCGGAGGGCTTCGTGCCATTCCTGGGCGGCGTCGGCGTATCTTTTCTGGTCATTGTAGATGTGCGCCTTGAGCTCGTGTTGTTCCGCGGACGGTGGCAACTGACCCAAACGCGTGAAAGCCTGCAAAGCCAGTTCGTTGTACGCGCGCGAGCACCAATAGTACGACTCGGGAGTATTCGTGCCTCTCGCGGAAGTGAGAAGCCCTAGAAACTGCCCTTCGCGAAACTGGCACTCCAGTGTCTGCGTGTGGCAGTCGGGTTCGGGAAGCCGCTGCTCCTTCTCCTCTTCGAGGCTCGCCCAGTCTGGATGTCCGGTCCGGCGATAGACCTCCGCCACCTGTGCGTGCAAACCGCGCATCGTTGGCATCTTCTCCAGAGCGCGACGGTAGAGATAAAAGACTGCAGCTCGCGCAGTCGCGCCTCCGCCACCAACGCCAGCCAGTATGCAGACTCGGGTGCGGCTTTCTGCAAGTCATTGAAGGCGCGAACGGAGAGCGATTCGTAGCTGCGCCCCAGTCCGTACCAAGCCGGCGAGCTTTGGGGATCAACATCAGCGAGCTTGCGGTAGTGTTCCTCCGCCTCTGCGGCGCGATCGAGCGAAAGCAAAGCGCTTGCGAGCATCTCTCGCGCGTCACGGTGATCCGGTTGCAGACTTAGCACCGTCTTCAGCGCCTCGACGCCTGCCGGAGTTTGGCCGAGTTGCAGGTGCGCGGCGCCGAGGAAGAGCCATGCGGGCGCTAACTTGGGGTCGAGCTTCACGGCTGTTTCCAGCGGCGGTAGCGACTTGCGTTCGTCTCCGGCCATCTGCAGCGCCATGCCCAGATCCAGCATCAGACCCGGGTTATTCGGCACCGCCAGATTCAGTTCGCGGTAAAGAAGGACAGCGTCAGCAAACTTGCCCTCGGCCATAAATTCCTTGGCCCGCTGTGACTTCACCGCCAAGTCATCCGACTGCGCGAAGGCACGCGATGGCGCCGGCATCGAGATGAGGCAAAGGAGAAGGACTTGCGCAGTTTTCGTCACTATCCTCATGCTCCGAAGTAAGCCCCATTATATGCGGAGCGTGCAATCCGCCACCGACAGAGACAAAAAAACAAAGAGCGCAGGTTCTTATGCCTGCGCTCTTAGAGGCTGCAGGGCACGCCCTGTGGCGTGCCCGGGTTGGAGTCGATAAGTCAGAACGACAATCGCAAGCCAAAGCGGAACTGCCGCTCGTCGTCCTTCGCGCTTGTGATTGTCAGAAAGGCACCACTAGTGAAGTCGCCATTGGGGTTGTTGAAGTGCGGTGAGTTGAAAAAATTGGCAGCGTCGGCACGGAATTGCAAATTTAGGCGCTCCGTGACGTTAAAGGAACGGAACAAGCTGAAGTCCATGTTCACAGTTCCCGGTCCCAGCAGAGTGTTGCGACCCACGTTGCCGTAACCAACGCGCGTCACGGCCGCAAATGCGCTGGGGTCATAGAACGGCTGGCCGGGGCCGACTCCGCCGAGCTTCTTGACCGACCCGACCAGGTCGGGAGTCTGGGCCTGACCTACCGCGTTCAGTGAAGCGCCCGAGGCCCTCAGAGGAGAATTCCACCCCGGCTGCCCGGAGATGGCGCTGAAGATGCCGCTTGTCTGCCACCCACTGAGGAGCTTTGTCGCCGCGCCGCCACCACTTGCCCACGACTTGCCCTTGCCCACCGGCAGTTCGTAGACGTACGCCAATTGGAAGATCTGTGGTGTGTTAAAGCCTGCCGGTGCGCGGTTGCGTCGCAGGATGTTTGGATCGTTCCAGTCAAGTCCAGCCCATCCGTCGTCATCAGTTGAGTCTATCGCTCTGGAGTACGTGTAAGCTCCCTTGACCAATAACCCGTGAGAGAACTGGCGGTTGATAGAGACTTGGAGCGCGTGGTAGTTGGCGCTCAGGAAGCCTTGCCAAAACAGCGTGCTGGCGGTGCGATTCCCGAACTGAGGTTTGTTATAAGGCTGTCCAGCCTGTCCAGTTCCCGGCAGAGATGTGTTCACGTCCAGATCGCCGAACTGATGAACCGTCTGAGTGCCGACGTATCCCACCGAGACGAGGAAGTTAGCGGGAAGCTTCCGCTCCACCAGGAGGTTCCAGGATTCAATGTAGCCTCGCTTTAGCTCGCCGGGGCCAACGCTGCGCTCCAAAGCCTGCGGCGGCAAGGGAATAATCCCGCTGCTGATGTCCGGGCAGCAGATGGGCGGAATACCGACCGGAAGAGCACCGCCTGGCAGCGCAGTTGCCAAGGGAGAGAACGACCCCGCCGGGACAAAGCCGTTTGCGCCCGCAAAGTTTGAACCGACGGTGAGCGGGTAAAAGCCGCGAAGTGGTCTGGCCAGAGGCAGCGGATCAACCGTGATTCCGAATCCTGATCGCACCACGGTGTTGTTGTTGATCTGATAAGCCAATCCGATTCGTGGCGCGAACAGCTTCTTGCTGGTGGTGACACCCAGATGATCGGGATTGCCCCCGATCCCACCGAGTAGCACATTGAGGCTAGTGAAATCGAGGCGATCGAACTTAAACGCGCCGTTCCGGGTCATTAGCGGATAATATTCGTAGCGGAGGCCCAGCGTGGCGGTGAGCTTGTTAGTGATGCGATAACGATCCCCAACAAACAAGCCGTATTGCCATTCCCGGGCCGTTGCTTTGATAAATTGGTCGCTCTTACCCAGACCATCGGGCAAACCCAGCAAGAACTGCGCCCAAGCGTTGAACTGGTTTGGCGCGGGTGCGGTTGCTGAATTTAGTGCCGTGGTGCTGCCGCTGAAGTCAAACTCTCCGCGCGGACCGGAACCAAGTTCTGGCTGCCAGTGGTTGAGGTGGTGGTGAATGATGTCCAACCCCGCGCTGACCTGGTGCTTGCCATGGGACCATCGGACGTTGTGGGAAGTCGTGAAGCTCCAGTCATTGCGGTAAGCAGGATTCCAGCCTTCGGAGTTGCCAATATTGGTGTAGCCCGAAACAGCGAACAACGGGAAGCCGCTGCTGCGCAGGTCGGAGCCGTTGTTAGTGCCAGGAAGGCCCAGCACGTCCGATCCGATGTTCGTGCCAAAGTCGGGAGTCTGGCCGTACTCGCTCATGCGAGTAAAACCGATATTGCCATCGACGACGAGGTTCGGCGAAAGGGTCAGAGTGTGGCCCACGGTGACGAGCTGCACGAAGGAATGAAAGTCACCGAGTCCGCCGTCACACGCGCAATCTCCAATAGCCTTGCCCAAACTGGGTTCACCATGAAACACCGATTTCATGGCGCTGTATTTGGCAAAAAGGCTGTGCTTGGTGGTGCGAATCCAATCTACCTTGCCGTCAAAGTTATTGCGGTTCAGACTCTGCGTAGCGGACTTGAAATAGTTGTCGATGTTGCCGGCCCCAGATACGTTCGGCGGCGGAATTAAGGCAATGATCTTGGCAGCGATGGGGTCGATGGGGATGGCGGCCTGGTTAGCAAAAGGTGTGCGTCCCGTGCCATCCGGGTTTCCTGTGTGCGGGTCGTAGATGACCGTCCCGGTACCAGTAAAGTCTCCGGCGGCCAGGGCCGCAGTAGGCACGGTCACAAGGCCGGTACTGCGGTTATCGCGTTCATAGGTCCCGTTGTAGCTTCCGAAGAAGAACAGCTTGTCCTTCTTAATGGGGCCACCGAAAGTGCCGCCGAAGTCATTGAGGATGCCCTTGCCCTTCTTTGGGCTTACGCTAGGAGTCTCAAAGAATTGTCTTGCCCGGAGGGCTTGATCCTCATGGTACTCGAAAGCAACTCCGTGGAACTGATTGCTGCCTGACTTCGTAATGACGGTGATGGCCGCCCCTCCCGTCATCCCCTGCTCGGGATCGAAATTATTGGTGGAAATGTTGACTTCCTGAACGGTCTCCGCCGGCGGGATATAAACGGCATGGTGAGGCAGCCAGACGAACACGTCCGTGGCGCCGTCCACGCGGGTATTGTTGTTGTTACGGTTGGTGCCGTTGATGTTCGTGCTCAAGGCGCGTTCCGGCGTGTCGGCGATAGCGTTCTGAAATCTTCCAGGAGTTGCGCCGGGCACAAGGTTGATCAACGTCTGGTAATTTCGATACTGGTTGAGTGGCATCTCCAGGATAGCCTTTTCCGTGAGATCGGTGTGCAGGTCGGTCTTTTCCGTTTGCAAAGTTACTGTAGAAGCCTCGACGACGACTTGTTCCGAGACCGCACCCACTTGCAGACCAACATCCGCGTTCGTGACTGTGTTCGCGGTGACCGTCAGGTTTGTTTGCGTAAGAGGCCTGAAGCCGCCGGCTGTGACCTTCAGGTCGTAGCTGCCCGGCGAAACGTCCGTGATCAGATAATGGCCGTTCTCGTCTGCATCGGTCTCGCGTGCGACGCCCGTAGCGCGGTTGGTAAGCGTTACGTGTGCCTTCGGCACCGCGGCACCGCTCTGGTCGCTAACCGTGCCCGTCACCGAGCCATACAACACCTGAGCGTTAGCGCGCTGAGCATGCGCCAATGCAAGAAAACCGAAAACCAAAAAAGAAACCACTAGGATGTGCAATCTGCTTCTGGACATCATCTCCCCCTTTTCGCGAACGCAACCGTTTCGGGTGCTGAGAACTGCGGTCAGGAACGATCAGTCCACTGCGTGCGAGTGGTGTATCGCCCGACTGTGTGCGGAACCAATTCCGTATCTAAACACAGCAATCCGCAGCTCCAATTTAGGCTGATTTGCGCACTGACCGGCTTGATTCCGGCGTATTAAGCGGTACGTAAAGAAGTTCCCCTTGCTCCTCGATCGTTGCAGGAGAAACTATCAACCTCGAGAACGATAGTCAAGCAATTTTGGCAACTGCATCAGAGCGGAAAAATTCAATCGCTATCTCTCACCCTGGAACTAGCGCCGGTTCCTTGTCGAAGGGTGACAATTCGATCCGCTTGTAGCCTGTCCCACGCTTCAATCTCGCCGTTACGCCAGTAGACGATCAGTTTTTCGATTAAGGCGTCTTCGCCCAGGCCAAAATGAACACGGACATCATTCGCGCTCAGATAACTCGAATCGGTATGGACGCGCCTCACGAGTCTTCGTCCACGCTGGCGAACTTCGATCCTGGCACTGATCCCAAAGCGATTTCCGTTAGCTGCTTCCAGGCGAACCAGGAGCCAGTGATTGCGGTTGAGAGATTTGGTCTGGTTCAGCAACAAGCGCACCGGGCCGTTGTTGTTGGCAACCACAATGTCGATAGCGCCGTCGTTGTCGATATCGCCGAAAGCTGCTCCACGGCTTACCTCGGAAATGGCAAGGGCAGGCCCGGCAACTCCGGTTACCTCGCGAAACTTCTTTCCATAACCTTCGTTGTGGAACAACTGATTGATTTGGTCGAACGGATACGCGCTCCCGCGCAAGGACTCAATGCGGTTCACAGCACCGTTGGCGACAAACAGATCCAGGTGACCATCATTGTCATAATCAAACCACTCCGTACCGAAGCCGGTGTATGGCAAAGTGGGCTGCAGCAGGCCAAATTCCACGGAAGCATCATAGAAGTTTCCATGGCCATCGTTGACGTAGAGATTGCAACCTTCATGAGCCAGGTTCGTTTTGAAGATGTCCTCATCCCCGTCATTGTCAAAATCTCCAGAGGTTACACCCATGCCGGCTTGAGGCGCTCCCTCGGCGTTGTAGGCCGTTCCCGATAATAGGCCACTCTCCTTAAACGTGCCGTTACGCTGATTGATCCACAAATGAGCGGCGGCACCGTCATTGGCGACGTAAATGTCCGGCCACCCATCGCCGTTGAAGTCAGCGCAGACCACTCCGAGGCTGGGTCCGACGGCCGCGCCGATTCCGGCCGCTTCGGTGACATCTTCGAACGTACCGTCGCCGCGGTTGCGGAAGAGACGCGCCGGCACCGGCTGGTACATTTTAGGAGTGCAATAATCGCGCTCGCCTGTGGCCGAGTAACAGCGCTTGTTGCCTTTCACTGTGAAGTCTAGGTAGTTTGCTACAAAAAGATCGAGACGCCCGTCGCAGTCATAATCAACCCAAGCGGCGCTTGCGCTCCAGCGGGGGTCATCGACGCCGGCGTGCGCCGTGACGTCTGTGAAAGTGCCGTCACCATTATTGTGGTAGAGAACGTTGTGTCCGAAGTTCGTTACGTAAAGGTCCTGGAAACCGTCATTATCGTAGTCTCCGACAGCGACTCCCATTCCATAGCCGATGTGCCCCACTCCGGCTTTTTCAGTGACATCCACAAATTCCAATTTTCCGGTCTCGCTCAATAAATTGCGGAAGAGCCGATTACCGGGCTTCCAGCCCGGCGCAGGGGGAAACTTCGCAAGCCGAGGATCCAGAGTGGGGTCCAGCATCGTGCCCTGTACGAGATAAACGTCCAAGTCACCATCGTTGTCGTAATCGAATAGAGCGACACCGGCTCCCATGATTTCTGGCATGTAGTACTGGCCGATAGCGCCGTTGAAATGGCGAAACTTCAGGCCGACCTCCTCGGCAGCTTCGCGAAAAAGCGAAACCTGCGTGGGATGCGTGACCGCCGTGCTCCACGGAGAGCCCACACCTCCAGCAATCCCCAAGGAGAGCAGCTCCAAAAAGTCGCGGCGCCTGTAGATGTGCCTGTGTTTTTCTGCGAAGTGTCCAGCGGAGCCCCGGTTGCATTCTTTCACTGGGGAGTCCCCGGCGGGGTTTCTAGAATGCGGAGGTCGCGCTCGATGCTGTCAACGAGGCCAGACTGTCCACGAGCTACAGCGCCATCCCGTGCTTGGCGTATGTAGCGCAAAGCATTCTGGCGGTCCCCGGAGCGTGCGAAGGCCGCGCCCAACGCGTAGATGTATCGCGGCGTGTTTTCATCTTCCGGCTCAATCGTCTTCTCCAATTCCTGTATTCCTTCACGGTATTCATGCTGATTGACCAGCACGCGGCCTAGATTGAAATGTGCCTGCCGATCGCTAGGCTTGTTCTCGATGGCCGTGCGGTACTCCGCCGCGGCTTCCAGCAACTTGCCTTGCCGCTCCAGGAGGTACCCGAGATTGTTGTGGGCGGCGGCGTGAAAAGGATCGATTTCGATGGTTTTCCGGAAAGCGCTCTCAGCCTGTTCATATTTTTGAACGCTGACGAGGAGCACGCCGTAGTTGTAATAGCTTTCAACGGAGCCCGGTTCAAGGTGGGTCGCGGCACGATAGTGCTCCTCTGCCTTCTGGAATTGACTCAGCCGCCCGTAGAGTTCGATCAGATTGATATGCGCCTGAACCATTTGCGGATCGATTTCGAGGGCTTTCTCGTGAGCGCTCACGGATTCCTCCAGCCTTCCTTGCCGCTCGAGCTCGATGCCCATCTGCACCTGGTTCGTGGCACTCAGATTGAGTGCCCGAACCTCTTTCAGTAGTGGGTCATTCGACGCGGGAGCCTCATCCTTACTTTTCTCGAAGAGGTGAAGCTGTTCCTTAGCCTTCCCATCCTGACCGAGCGTGCGATAGATCAGCGCCAGAGCGTAATGGGCAGCTCCGAAGTCCGGAAACAACGCACACGCTTCGATGTAGGCATCGGCCGCCCCCGCGAAATCGCGGCGGGCCGCGCGGACCCGTCCCAGCCCGTAGTAAGCATCAGCATTACCAGCGTGTTGTTTCACGATTGAACGGTAGAGTTCCTCGCTTCCGCTCCAGTCGGCGGAACTCAGCAGGCAGTTGGCTAGCCGCAATTGCGCAGGGATATAGTCGGGAATGACTCGCGGAGCTCCGCGAAGCGTGGCGGCAGCCGCGTCACAGTGTCCGTCGGCGCTCTCGACCGTCGCTAGATAATAGGCCCACCGAAAAGTTGAGGGCGCGAGCCGGCGGGCACGCCGGTAGCATACTGCTGCCTCTCGGAAAAAGCCGTACGTCTGGAGGATCATGCCTAGCCGTCCGTATGCGGTGTCGTCGCCCGGGTGAGCGCGGGCGTCAGCGTAGGCTTCTTGAATCTGGCCTTTGACAGCGGAGCTGAAATCGTCCAGAGCGACAAGCGGCAAGTCGGGCGCCGCAGGTGGGTCTTGGGCCATCGCGCTGCACGCAAAGAGAATCAGCGTTTGGATCAAACATAACGCGCTCCTCATTCCCTTTCTCCACAAGATCGGCATGCTAGCATCTCTTAAAAACCGAGGTCAATCTTCTCGCGCGTCACCCGACATCTCTAACAATGTTCGCCAAGGGCGGGGTGCAAAGTACATCGATCTGGACGGCCACGAGCAACTCTGCAAATGAGGCTCACGGCGCTCGCTGAAACGCGCCCCTGACCAAACTCGAAACGCGGCTCGAACTGGAATTTATGGCGTGCCCAGTTTTGTGGCTCTTCCTCGTGAGGCGTTTGTGACAATTTTTGTCAATTGAGGGACGGGAAACGTCATCACTGCACGATCACCAGCCGTACGACGGCTCATAACAGCATGAAAGTAAGATAGTTACGGACTCTCAGGAAGTGGCGCATAAAATGCCCTTGTTCAGGTCCTGAAGGGCCTTGCAGAGGTGCGCCCTTAACGACTCATCGCGGAGTCTAAGCAAATGCAGCAGCGCCGGCAAAACGGGTTCTCCCTGATCGAGTTGCTGATCGCTGTGGCGATTATCTTGATTATCGCCGCGATTGCTATTCCGAACTTGCTGCGCTCGCGCATGAGCGCCAACGAGGCATCGGCGATTGCTTCGATGCGCACCATCATGAGTTCGGAAATCGTCTACGCCACCACTTACACCGTTGGCTTCTCGGCCGACTTGACTTCGTTAAGCGATGGCGGGGCTGCGGCAAACTGTATTCCTCCCAGCTTGCCCGCGGTCGCTTCGGGCTGCCTGATTGACGGGTCCCTAGCGAGCGGCACGAAAAGCGGATATGTGTTTACCTATGCTCCCGCCGGGGGCGCCGTGAACTACACGTACACCCTGAACGCCGACCCGACTTCTCCGGGTGTCTCCGGTCAGCGCCATTTCTTCACGGACGAGACGCATATCTTGCGGGTGAACACCGCTGCGGTTGCGGGCGCTTCGGATCCATCGCTGTAGTCCCTCAGCTGTTCATGGTTCTATTCGACTCACGCGCCAGCTTCTCAGCCGTAAAAACTGCAAGCCTTCGCAGCAGTGGTTCGGCCAGCGCTTCCCTTTCTTCATGCGCAAGTTTCAAGTGCTGCTCCACTTCCGATTCCATGTTCTGAAGTTCTTTTGACGGTGCGATTTCCGCCAGTCGCTGGAAAAGCATCTTGTGTGCTCCCTTCCGTTCCATCACTTCCAATCCATCCAGTATCTGCCGATGCGACGTTCCTTCCCAAATCGCGAGGATCATCGCTTCCCGCAGCCAGCGTTCCGTGCCGTGCTCGGCCAGCACACCGAGTCCGCCGTGTACTTCCATAGCCCACTTTGCCGTATCCACCGCAAACTCCGCGGTCCAGTATTTCGCGAGATGCGCTACCAGCCGAAACAGATGATAGCCATCCGAGTATGGCGGCCGCTCCATCCATACCTCGTTCAACAACTGCACCGACTCCCACGCCAGCGCAAAGGCCGATCGCAGCGCTTTCAGCCGGTCTTCAAATTGATGATGAAGCAGCGGATGATCGAGAATCCGCTTGCCAAACGCGGTGCGCTGCTCGGCATACGCAAGCGCATCGGCCATCGCGCGCTGCGCCAACGCCACACTAACCACGCTATTCGCCACCCGCGAGAGGTTCAATACTTCCAGGATCAGATAAATTCCTGAGTCCGTCGCGCCGAGCAGGTAGCCTTCGCTCTCTCGCAACTCCACTTCTCCGGTGGGCACAGACCGCGTGGCAATCTTGTCCTTCAGCCGCCGAATAAAATAGTTGAGCTCACCGTCTTCGCGGTAGCGCGGCACCAGGAACAGCGCCAGCCCGCGCACTCCCGCCGCAGCCCCCTCCGGGCGCGCCGCTACAACCGCTAACTCCGCGCCGGCATTGCTCGTAAAATATTTGTCGCCGGTCAACAGCCAGCCATCGCCCGCGGGCCGCGCCATCGTCTCGACACCCGCTCCCAAATCCGAGCCGCCTTTGATCTCCGTCATCCACGTGGCGCCCTGCCACGCGGAATCATCCTTCCGCGAAAGTTGCGGCAGAAAGCGAGCCTGCAATTCAGCGCTGCCATATTTCGCAAGAGGTACCGCCGTCCCCAGCGACACCGTGTAAGGACAGCAAATCCCTGGATCGTGGAACGAAATCGTGTACATCAGCAAATACGTAGAGATCAGCGATTTCTCTTCCAGAGCCCGCCAAACGACTCCCGCTCGGTAACCTCTCCTCAAAAGCGTTTGATACTCGCGAGGATAGAGAATTTCGTCGACGCGTTTCCCGAGGCGATCGAACATTCGCAACCACGGTGTTCCTGCGCGGTCAATGGCGTCCGAAATGGCCATGCCCTCGCTCCTCCACCATCCTTCCTCGGCCTCAAGCAGGTTGCGCTGCGGAATATCGGAAAGCCGGCTCTGCAGAAAACGTAGCGGGGAACGCACGGCGTCGAATCCGGTCATTTCAGCGCATGGTAGGTCGCCACCCTCGGCCCGTCAAGCATCTGCGCGCATCTGTAGCGGCCGGCTTCAGACGGCCGCGAGCGCGTCCTTTGCAGCGGCCGCCTTTCTCCGAGATCCTGCAGCGCCCGCCCTGCGTCTCCCCCATAAGCGAACGTCCGCAACTGGGCGGGACCCGCACTGAAATCATTTGCACAATATCGGCAAGGTGCCTTCCAAGTTGCGAATCTTGTCTTTTGAGAGCGCCCCAATCGCTGCTCCTTGCCGCCTGTATGTACCTGTAAAACTTGACGTTAGGCTGGGTCAGCCAGCGCTTCATTTGCTCCAGGCTTGGCATCAAGCATGCTCTCTTCCTAAGAGCGGGCTACCTGGTCGGCTCCGAAACCTCACTCCCTGACACAGGTAGACTCAACACATCCGGCACAGGTAGCCCGCACCAACCGTAAAGAATCACTCCGAATACGCACTCGAGTTTCCGGTTTAAGCGCTTACCAGGCATGTGGATTGTCCTTAGGAGGCGGGCGTTCCTGCTTCCTTCCAACGTTCGCGACGTTCGCGACGTTCACGACGTTCACGACCGTCACCCGTTAGCTCCGCCCGTGGACCCGAAACTCTTGGGTCCTGCACTCGCTATCCGATGTCGAAATTTGTGTGCACTCCTTGTACACCTCTGTCCCAGATGGAATGCGGTGCGATTCGTGACGAGCACTTGCCGGGTCAGGGCTTTGCTGTCGTTCGGTTACTGAATACTCCCGGAGCGATTCCCGAAGTCCTTCGGTCTGCTTCACAAGGTTCAGGATGTTCAGGATCGCCGGTCACCCCCTGCTGCCTCCTACCGACTGTTCGCCGTCTTCAGGCTCCCGAAATTCTTTCGGGGTCAATTTACCCAGGTGGATTATGACTGCCTCATTTGCGTCGTCTGGGTCCTTTGGGTAAATGCCAAAAATCTTGGCAATCTCCCTAAGAGTAGCGAGCTGGGTGCCGCAATCTTCAAATTTCTCCCAGGATCCCTTCTTGGGATTCCACCGCCGTCCTTGCGCCTGAAGCAAATCCTTCAGGCGCAAGGACGGCGGTGGAAT
>WNEZ01004745.1_pt1 | contig 11870 bp, 7 predicted proteins | sample 5400521 | NCBI WGS metagenome assembly WNEZ01 (sample SAMN13153339, study PRJNA577476) | soil metagenome | isolation source: 120 cm saprolite under Douglas fir tree site 2 hole 1 replicate 1 | place: USA:California | collected 2015-04-18
AAGTTAGCGATTTCTGAGACGGAACTCTCAACCCTCTACCAGATTGTGGACGCCCACCCTGGCATTACACTCGCTGATCTTCGCGAGGCTGCTTCCCCCATTCGGTCAGAGCAGATCAATATCGCCATTGCCCGGCACGCACTCTATGCTGATCTGGCTGCACATCGGCTGACAGAGCCAGAACGTACTCCCATTTTCCGAGACCACAAGGCTGCTCTTATCCATCACCAACGTGGTCAAAAGCTCGATGAACTTGGGATGACTGCGCATCCAGTTGTGATTGAACAGGGCATTCAAGTCCTTTGGGACGGCAAGCCATGGCGCGTTGCTGTGGGGCAGACAGAGTTGACGCTGGTGTGTGAAGAGGGCAAGCCCATTCCCCTTTCACGCTCGGCCTTTGATAGCCTGGTCAAGGAAGGCAAAATCGTCGGCGTCGAGGCGGAAATGCATTCTAGCATTACGGCTGAGGGAGAAGTCCTGTTGGATCTGGCGCGGGAGGTGGATCTGGCAACCGCAACTTTCCGCAACCGCGTCATTCACCCTGATCAGTATCATGATGACGAGCAAAGAGAGATTGCAACTCGTGCTACAGCCATTCCTGCCCGAACCAAGCGGCTTTGGCGACATTTGTATCGGGAGGCAGAAATCCGCTATGGCAGTGGCTACATTGGCCTCCTTCCTCACTTTACCAATCGGGGAGGTGCCAGAAAGATGAACGCTGAGGTTGTTGACCTCATCGAAGAGGTATTTATGACGCACTACGATACGGTCACGCGTAAACCCAAACGGGGAGCCTACGGCGAGTACGTCACGCAGTCCAAGGAGAAAAATCTGCCAACCGTCTCCCAAAGAACCTTTTACGCGCGAGCAAAGCGTCACAAAACCGTGTATGAGCAAGTACTGGCACGCGAAGGTGCACGAGCCGCTTACCCTTTCAAAGAATACCACCACCCCACCGAAAAAACCATCAGTCGGCATGGGAGCTATGCCTGGTCGATGGCGCACATCGACCATCTGGAAGTCGATCTCCAGCTCTGTGATTCCAAAACGAACCAACTTCTGGGCAAATGTTGGCTCACGCTCATGATTCTCTCGTATCCCCGGCGCATTGCTGCGTTCTACTTGACCTTTGACCCTCCTTCCTACCGTTCGTGCATGATGGTGATGCGGCTGTGTGTCAAGCGGTATGGCAGACTTCCAACGGCCATCACGGTCGATGGTGGATCAGAGTTCAGGAGCGTGTACTTTGAACAGCTCCTGGCGTTGTATCGTGTGCGTAAGCACCAACGCCCATCTTCGGAACCACGATTTGGCTCTCCTTTGGAAAGACTTTTCGGGACGATGGACACCTCCTTCATCTATCACTTGCTTGGCAACACCCAAGCGAGCCGACATCCACGTATCATGACCAAAGCAACCGATCCCGAACGTCACGCCGTCTGGACCTTGCCTGATCTCGCGGAACAAGTCCAGCAATGGGCGGATGAGGAATATGACACCATTCGGCACCCGGCATTGAAAATGACCCCACGTGACGCCTACACCCAAAGTATGGAGCGAGACGGCGAGCGAGATCACAAACGTATCCCGTATGATGACCGCTTCAAAAAGGCGACCTTTCCCACGACGCAGAAAGGGACGGCACTGGTGCAACCAGGGAAGGGAGTGCGCATGAACTACCTGGATTACTGGTGCGACGAGATGCGCGACCGGACCGTTGAGCGGACCAGTGTGGCAGTGCGATTTGACCCTTTTGATGTGACGGTAGGCTATGCATGGATCGACAAGCAGTGGAGGAAATGCGTCTGTCCCGCTGACGACCTTGCCGGTTGCTCAGAACGCGAACTTCAGCTTTTAGCAGCGGAATTGCGCCAACAGAATCGCCTGTTGTATGGAAAAGAACAGGTAGAGATCACACAGAAACAGCTTGCCGACTTCCGGCGGAAGAATTCAGCGAAAGAAGTGATCTTACGCCAGCAGCGCCATGATCGAGAGACGAAAGCGGCTTTGTTTGTCCTGGAAGGCGGACGCGGAGCGCAAGCAGCTCTTTCTCCCTCCCTCACACTTCTTCCCATGGCTCCCGAAGAACAGGTCTCAGACAAGGGGAGTGACCCATCGAAAGTCACCACCCAGCACTCCACCGGGGACGGTGATACCCTGCGGGTCTTGAGGCGACTGCGCTGATGGAAGAAGACAAACAAACCGTTCTTGATGAGGAGCCAGAGCGATTTGATCCTGTACTCCTCACGCTACCGCCGGCGGCACGGGTGGCCTGGTTTGAAAAGGAATGTACCATTGAACATACGTGCCTGCTACAAGCACGTGATGCTGTCCTCCGAACCATTTGCTCGCCAGGAGAGGGGCCGAGTTTGAACCGGCTTGGGACCATGGTGCTGGTCATTGGGCCAATGAGAGTGGGCAAAACCACCCTCATCAGGCTCCTTGAGCAGGAGTTGCTTCGGCGGGCAAGTGAACGGATGCTCCGCGAGCCAGCTCATCTTCCCTTTGTGAGTGTCAGTGCTACCGGTCCAGGATCAGGTCGCTTCGATTGGGTAGACTACTACACCGCTGTCCTTCGGCAGGTGAACAACCCGTTCCTGAATCGCAAGCCTTCAACCGTCCGCGTGCGCGACATGCGCGAGGCGATGGAAGAAGCCCTCATCCAGCATCACCCCTACGCCGTGCTCGTCGATGAGGCGCACCATCTCGCTAAAGCCGCTAGCGGTCGGACTCTCCAGGACCAACTTGATCATCTGAAATATCTGGAAAATCGCACCGGGGTTTGTCACGTGCTCGTGGGCACCTACGAAATGCGGCGATTCCGCACCGTCACCCCCCAATTGGCAGGCCGCAGTGTGGATGTCCATTTTCGCCGCTACGATGCAACCAAAAAGGAAGACCGCGAGGAATTTCGCAGTGTCTTGTGGGCACTCCAGCGACAACTCCCCCTCGAAGTCGAGCCACTGTTAGTGGAGCGGCACTGGGAGATGTTGTATGCCCGGAGTCTTGGCTGCATCGGCCTGCTCAAGCTGCACCTCATCCGGGCGCTTGCCCTGGTGCTGACGGAAAATGCCACAACGATCACTGAAACACATCTGAGGGCAACTGCTCCGCCGGAAGATCGGGTCAAAGAGATGCTGGGTGCCGCGCTAGCGGGCGAAGAGGATCTGACAGAACCAGACGGGGCTGATGAACGGCTTCTCGAACTGCTTGGGCTTAGGGAAAGAGTGACCGTTCCATCGACTGATCAAGTGTCTCCTGAAACCAAGCAGGATCAGCCCGTGCCTGCATCTGGAGGTCGGAAACCGGGTGATCGGAATCCAGGTCGCGATGACATCGGCCCTGGTGCTGATGTCGAGCAGAAAGACCGGGATTCGCACAGAGAGCGAGCAGCAGGATGAATATTGATCCATTAACAACCGATACGACTCCCATGCGTCAAGGACGCCGGCATCAGGTAATCACCGAGAAGGTAATCGAGATGCCACCTCGGAGCAACCTGTACTGCCTGGCTCCTCTGGGGATGGGAACCGTCGAGATTGAGAGCCTCACCAGTTACATTCATCGACTGGCCTGGGCCTATCGAGTCAACCCGCGGGTGTTAGTGTCTCAAGAAATTCTTCCCCATCTCAGCAAAGCGTATTACGCTCAGCCAGATCCAGGCCACTTAGGAAGCTTTAGCCGAACACGCTCTATGAGCATTAACGGGACTGGGGAGGTGGCACGCGATTGGACCGAAGTCCTTGAACAGTTAACGATGAGATCAGATCTGCGGTTTCTCACCTTGCGTCCGTGGGCACATGGCCTTCCTGCTTGGGGACTTCTGCGCAATACGCCTCAGTGGTGCCCCGTTTGCTACAACGAATGGCATGAGCAAAAGCAGCCAGTGTATCAACCGCTCCTGTGGACCCTCCAGGCGGTGACGGTCTGTCTAGGGCACGCACAGCCATTAGTCGAGCACTGTCCTGCCTGCCAGAAACTTCAGTCAGCGATTGCATCGAAGCGTCTGCTCGGATGCTGTACACAATGTGGGACTTGGCTGGGGAACAAGCGCGAAAAAGAAGGCTCGCATGTCGATGACCATGACCTGCTGAACTGGCAGGGGTGGGTGGTAAGCACGGTCGAAGAGCTTTCTCTTGCAAGCAGAGCCTTTGGTTCGCTTCCGTGGAGTGAGTTATCAAAAGGGATGACGGCCTGCGTCGAAGTTGTCGGCGGGTGCAGGGCATTTGGGCGCCTCATGAAGGCGTCTAAGATGGTGGCCTCGTCCTGGTTAAACAAGCAGCGCACCCCCCCGTTTTCCTATGTCCTTGAGATGTGCTACGTTCTCAATGTATCCCCACTTCAGTTGATGACAGTGGAGCCAGAGCGATTGAAGAAAAGGCTCCTGGCAGAGGCGATCTATCGACAGCCTCCTTGCACCAAACATCGCCTGCCCGCATCGAAAGGGGATGTTCCTTTCATGCAACAGTTCATCCAAAGAGTACTTGATGGAGAAATCGGACCTCTCCCAGTACGTCACGTTGCCCGCCGACTTGAAGTGGGTGAAAAGTTCCTTGTCGGTCGATTCCCTCACGAATGTGCCCAGATCACCGCTCAATATCAAGTCTATCGTGCTGAACGAGCGAAACAACGGGTGATGCAAGAGTGCGCTGAAGTGCGACAAGTGGTGCTTACTCTAGACAATCAGGGAGTAGCTCTGAGCCGTTCTCAAGTAGCAGCCTTGCTTTCTAATCCGAATATCTTGCGGAGGCCAGAAGGGAAAGCCGCATGGCGTGCTCTCTGTCATGAACGAGGGCTTGAGCCATGAGACAAGGAAATTACTCAGGGTTGGCTGGATTCGGAAGATGAAAGTTGCCGCAGTGGCAATCTTCATCTTCCATTTGCAAGGGTTTCGTAGTGGTCGGTAATGTATGTTTCAAGCAATTGCTCGACGCTTTGACCCAGACGTGGCAGACGATTTCCTTGACGACTTTGTTGAGGGATGAGACCAACAAACCCATGGCCGTAAATGGCTTGAGCCGTACGAAACTTCGTGCGCCAGCGCTGCAAGGTTCGTGCCGGAACCACCGTTTCTTCGGGCAAGGCACGTCCCAACAACTTGTAGCGGTAGGTCGCGATTTCCAGTTCCTCAGGACTGGCATGCTGGAGGATCTCTTGCTCTTCTGTAGGCAGGGAGTCGCCGGGCAACGGGGTGGCCACGGTGACTTTTCTTTGCCGCAGCAAGTCATCAAAGACTTCAATAGTGAGATCAAGCAGGTGTTTTTCGGGAGAAAGCAAGGTGACAGCCGTTTCACCAAGGTTGAGTAGCCTCCAAGGTTTCCCGTCCCACCAGAGTAATGTTCCAGGAAGTAGAGAGCGGGTAGCCGACCCAGGAAACAGCTGCCAACCGGATTGACCGAGTGTCGTGTAGGCGCTAGCCTGTTCGCGGTCCACGAAGACCTGGACATGCTGAGGGTCGGCCAGGGGGGTGTGTGAGAGATCAACGTACAATTGCTCAGTCGCGATGAGAGCATACACATCATCTGAGGTGCCTGCTTGCAATCCTTCGAGCAGTTCCAGCAGGGTCAGCGCCGGTTTGCTCATGACCCGAGCACGAACGGCTGTCGCTACCTCCGGTTCGATGGCAGGACGGGAAAAGCGGAGGTAGTCTTCGAGAAAACGGAGGTTGCGTTGGTAGACCCAGTCGATCTCGGCTGACGACTGAATGCGGTAAAACAGTCCAAAGGGCTGTGCGTATGCCTCCCCCGGAGGACACGACCAGGTGCGATCAACAGTGCGCACATATCGATAAGGCATGCGCTCGGCGAGCTGCGGGAGCTGCTCTTTCATTTTACACTCGACCCATCCGGCGCCATCGGAGCGCAAGACAAAGAAATCCGGGGTATGGAAAATGCTCACCGGCTTGCCGGTTTTCCCGGTGTAGATCAGCTTGATGGACTCCGGCTGGTCGTAAAATTCTAAAACGGCAGCGTCATGCTCCATTTGGTAAATGAAGGCAAGTTCCCCGCGGTGGCTCTCGAATTGAATGGTGCATCCCATTTTCTGGCTGGGATAGCGACCACTCACATTGCCAGCCGCTCCCCGCACCAGGCGGGATGGAGGGGAAGATCGAATGCGCTGGACGACGGTTTTTGCCTGTTCTGAAAGATGGTGCTGGAGGCACCATACTTCAAATGTTTCTTCGTTTAACATGGGGAGTTCTTCCTTTCGCTTGCAAATTTTCTCCGTGTGCTGGTACACACGAGGAAACGGGAAAGGTCTTACTCGCCAAGGACTTTCAGGCAAATTATGCTTCTTTGACAACTTTCGGCCACTTTATGGGTGCTCAACAGTCCCTTTCCAAGGGTCCTTCAGCATCCGAAAGCGCCAAATTATGCTTCATGGCGTCAGAATATGCTTTCTTTCCGCGCCAAATTATGGTATTAGTCACAACATTCTATGCTTTGCCAAATAAACAGGGTGTCACGCTCTTTTGCAAAGCCTGCGCATCTGATGTGCAACAGGTTCCTTCTCTCTGAAAAGACGATCTTCTTCCTTACGCAACACCATGCGTCCTTGCTGGTGCTACTTGTTCCCCGACCCAAGGAGTGGTCCAACAATGTGAACGAACCGAGCTAGGAGCTGCGCGATCCAGGGAATTCGTAAGAGTGGGCGCAACCGCTCCAGCAGTTCATGAATAAACTGCAAGAGTTCCTCGGTCTGGCGTGTCTCAGCGCTAAGATCCTGGAGCCAGAAGAGCACCAAGGCCAGTTGTACGCCATAGAGCAGCGTGGCCATGTCGTCTCTCTGCGAGGCGCGAGGGGCATCCCTGGCACCCGAAACCAGGAGACGATAGCTTGCGAGCGCTCGACGACGAACTTCCGCGCCCTCTACCCCAAAAACTCCGGCGCGCGAGAGGGGATTCAGAGCGGCTCCAGACAGGGCAACCAGCGTTAAGCGATGCGGTGCCATGACTTCCAACAGTGCAGGCATGAGATGGTGAAAACGGTCGGCGATGGAGGCGGCAGGGAGCAGCGGAACGAGTTCCTCTAACTGGAGAACTAGCCAGCGATACAATTCCAAGACGAGATCCTCTTTGCTGGCAAAATACCGATAGGTCAGTCCCAGCGAGCACGAGGCTTCTGCCGCGATCTCGCGCATCGTGGTCTGATCATAGCCTTTTGTCGCGAACAGACGCCAGGCTGTATCTATAATGCGCTGCCGCGTCACAAGCGCTTTCGGCGTGAACTGGCGCGTCTCACGTACCTCAGATGGTTCCATGCTGCTCTCCTCCAAAATAACTCTGCCCATACCGCATCTGTCACAAGGATAGGTGCCTGTTGGCCACCCTGGAATGCCCGCGCGCGGAAGCACGAGCACCCTTGACTTCAGCATAGCGCATCTGCTAGAGTATTAGCAAGTGAACGTTGTTCACTTCTATGATGTTTACTGATAATCAAGAATGTCACCAGTGCGAGAGTGCGAGGTGCCTGGTGATAATCAAGAGATGGAGCTACGTATGTCTTTGCACATAGGCGATCTGGCCAGGTGGAACCGTGTCAGCCTCGGCCTTGGGGGATGCGTCTGGGGAGTCATCGCGTTTGCCAGCCTGTTCGGTTGGATCCGGCTGAATGATCTGGGGATCGTACTCCTGCTAGTGCTGTTCGTGATCACTCCGTTAACCGTTCCACTTGTTTTGTGCAAGAAAGATGGCCGTTTCTTCTTGCTACTTTCTGCGCTCGTATTGTTTTTCCAACCGTTAGCGGCACTTCTGGGGAGCGTTGCCTTCTTTCTTGATGCGGGGCCGCTGGCTGCGGCGTTTGCCGCTGTGTGGTTTGTGTTTACCGGACTGCTCGCGCTGATTGGCCTGGTTCGGCTTGGCCAGGTTTTCCGCCAGCATAATACGTCGCTTGCCGATCTCTGCCTGGTGGTAGCGTTGCTCTACTTGCCGGTTGGCGGGGCGTGGATGGTGCTGGCATGTTGGGGTCTTCAGCCGCTGGGTTTTGGCGTGCATACCGACCTGCTCACAGCGGTCCATTTTCACTTTATTGCCCTGGCAGCACTGGTGATCACGGGACTGACCGGTAAAACTATCCAAAACATCCCGGCGACGCGTCGTGGGATCTCCTGGACGCTCTATCGCATCGCGGCGCTGGGTGTTCTGATCGATCCGCTTCTGGTGGCTGCTGGACTGACTGGTACCCAGATCACCGGCCTACCCTTTCTGGCCACGGCACCAGCCGATCTGCTGGCTCTGAGCCTGATCCTGCTCGCATTGCTGGGTCTGCGTTTCGTTGTGCCCACGACCACTTCACGGTTCGCGCAGGTACTCCTGGCGTTGTCGTATACGACCGTCTTTTTCACCATGCTGGTCGCCGGAGCGTATGCTCTCGGCGTGGCAACGGGAGCGTGGACCATCACCATTGCTCAGATGATTGCGATTCATGGGCTGGAGAACGCGCTGCTCTTTGGTTTCTGTGGATTGCTTGGCTGGCGTATCAGAACGAGGCAGGAGAGCCAGGGGAGAATGAGAGGTGAGAAATGCGCGTGATGATTACCGGTGGCACCGGACTGATTGGGCGCGCGCTCGCACACTTTCTGGCCCCTCAAGGATATGAGATCATCATTTTGAGCAGATATCCGGAGCGAGCGGCCCAACTGTTTTCCCAGCAAGGCTTGCCACAGATCCAGACGGTTGGCTGGGATGCCACATCTGCTCAAGGATGGGGAAAGTTGATGACCAGTGAGTGCGCCATCGTCAACCTGGCGGGGGCTACTCCGGCCCACTGGCGCTGGACGCGGGCGTATCGAGCGCGCATCCTGGAGAGCCGTCTGCGCGCCGGACAGGCTCTGATGCGAGCGATGGAGCGCTATGGGCCGCCAGCGGTGCTGGTACAGGCCTCAGCTTCGGGATACTATGGGGATCGAGGACAGGAACTGCTTACCGAGACCAGCTTGCCTGGTCAGGGCTTTCGCGCGCGGGTCTGCCAGGAGTGGGAAGCATCGACCGCTTACGCTCCGACCAGGCGCTGTATCATCCGCACAGGGCTGGTCCTCGACCTCTATGCTGGCGCCTTTCCTCCGCTGGTGCGGTTTGCTCGTTTGCTGGGGAGTCAGGTGAGCAGCGGGCACCAGTGGCTGCCCTGGATTCATCGAGTGGACGTGGCCCGCGCCATCCAGTTTCTGCTGGAACAGCGCCAGCTCTCCGGCCCTTTCAATCTCTGTGCGCCGGAAGGTGCGACCAATCGAGCGTTTCTGCGCACGGTCCAAGCCGTTTTGCGGCGACCTCCCCTGTTCCCACTACCCGCGTTCGTGCTCCGAGCGTTGTTGGGAGAGCTCGCGACGGTGATGCTGGACAGTCAGCATCTTGTGCCTGAACGCCTGACGGAGGCGACCTTCCAGTTTGCGTATCCCACGCTCTCGCAGGCACTCCACCATTTGTTGCGCGAGCACGGTGGTTCTCCCGTTGAAAAGCGGAAAGTCCATGTCTGGTTGGTGAACGGTTTTGTTTGTTGGAAAGGGATGAACTCAATGAACCAACGCATCTTGCTCATCGGTGCTTTACTCGTGATGGTTCTCCTTGTGGGAGCGGCAACCATCTTCTTTTCGTCCAGGCTCGCTCTCTGGCAGAACGCGGACGCTTCTCATGCTGCATCCACGGCAACCCCAACCGCGGTCCCCACGCCGACCGATACACCAACTCCTCCCCCGACGCCCACCCCGCCGCCCTTGGTCAACGGGTCATCAGCGTACTTGGTCGACGTCACCTCAGGTCGAGTGCTCCTGGATGTCAACAGCCATCTCCGTGTCTCCATGTGGAGCACCACAAAGATCATGACGGCGCTGCTGACGATTGAACATCTGCCGATGGACCAGATTGTGACGATCCAGCAGGCAGAGCTAGACGAGGTATCCAGTGGCATGAGCGTGGCCCAGTTGCGGGCCAACGACCAGATGAGCATCCTGCACCTGCTCTATGCCCTGCTGCTGCCGTCTGGCAGCGATGCCGCCGTCGTGCTGGCGCATGCTGTTTCCGGAAATACCGCCAGCTTTGTGGCGTTGATGAACGCCAGGGCCGCGCAATTGGGCCTGCGCGACACGCACTACACCAATCCCTATGGCGCGGACGATCCCACCCACTATTCGAGTGCGGCTGATCTGGTGAAGCTAGCGACCGTGGCGATGGAGCAGCCCTTGTTTGCCCAGATCGTCTCGACCCAATCGTATCATCTCGATGCGAATCTCTCGCATACCGCCTACACATGGCAGAACATTCTCACCCCGTTTTTGCAGAGCTATCCAGGAGCAAACGGAATCAAAACGGGGTCAAACGCGGATGGCACGGACTGGTGCATGGTCTTCTCCGCCACCCGTCATGGGCATCTGCTCATTGGTGCCGAGATGCAGGCACCCTCCGAAGACCAACTGTTTACCGACGCAGAGAACATCCTCGATACGGGCTTTGCCTCCGAGTAGCAAGGCAGGGGGCGCGTTCATTCTTGCTCTCGCCAGTATTCTTTCGGGCATGGCTCCTTGGAAGCATCTCTTCTAAACATGCGGCTGTCAGACCCATTGCAGACAAAGCGTGGATCACATATTTGATACGGGAACAGGAAAGACAGAAGAAATGAAGATGATGGAAGTGATGACCCTGCCCTGCGCGGTGACATCGGACCAACGCCAGGCAGCCAGGCGAGAGATTGTGCGACAGATGGAGCATGGAATGACCTGGTAAATGACCTACCATGTGAGCAACTTTTGCCCTCAAACATGAGCAGTTGCCCTGAATGTTGAGCAGCACAACCATTGATTGGTTGAGAAATCGCCTCTGGAGCCGTTGACGATGAATCGTTTTTGGTAATTCCAGGCGCTATGGATGTGGAAACCGACTCAACACCCCACCCTCTTGACATCTGTGCTTGATATCCGTTGGCCGAAAAAGGCACACTCTCCCGACCAGCAGCTTGTCGAGTTCACGTTCCTGATTGCCTGGGAGCAGTGTGTGGCGCGCTTCAACCGTGCTCTTGGCATCGAAGCCGATAATGCCTCTGGGAAGGGGTGCTGTCTTGCGCCGGTTGCCAGATGAGAGCGTAGCCGCAACGATCTCGCCCTGGCATGACGAGCGACCTGTACTCTTCCCGCGTCTCCGTGCTCTTCAGCGCGATGGCAGCTCCTGGCCGAACCCGGCGAAAATGTGTGCCATGTGCCTGGTGCCTAGCACCCAATAATCAATCCGAATATGCTCGTTTGGCGCATGGATAAGGCATCCTGGATGGGCGACACCCACACCGATGATCGGGAGGTGCAGGTGCTCCAGCACGATATCGCACGGGCCACTGCCGCCGGAGAGAGGACTGACCACCGGCTCCTTGCCATAGACGGCACGGGCTGCCTGCAGAGCCAGGTGAACAAAGGGATCATCGGGATCGGTCATCGCAGTCCGTGTGCCAGGACGAGCCAGCAGCTCGATATCCTGGAAGCCTTGCGCATCCAGGTGTGCGCGCACTTGGCGCACGACTTGCTGCGGGTCCTGCTCAGGCACCAGGCGGAAATCTAGTTTGCAGCCAGCAGTCGCCGGAATGATCGCCTTTGACCCCTCACCCTGGTAGCCACTCCACAGTCCATTGATGGTACAGGTGGGCAAGAACACGGCTTCTTGCAACGCCTGCCCACTGAGATCGCCTGCCAGGCGGGTGATTCCATGCCGGGTCTTCTCTTGCTCCTCCTGGGAAGGGAGAGCAGCCAGCAGTTCGCGCTGACGGGTGGTCGGCGGTCGGACAGCATCATAGAAGCCGGGAATCAGAATGCGCTCCTGCTGATCTTTGAGGGTCCCCAGTGCCCAGACGAGCCGCCAGGCGGCGTTGGGGAGGTAACTATACAGACCGGAGTGC
>WNEZ01004747.1_pt1 | contig 11868 bp, 10 predicted proteins | sample 5400521 | NCBI WGS metagenome assembly WNEZ01 (sample SAMN13153339, study PRJNA577476) | soil metagenome | isolation source: 120 cm saprolite under Douglas fir tree site 2 hole 1 replicate 1 | place: USA:California | collected 2015-04-18
CAATACTTGGCGGCGGTCCTCCCCGGTCTCGCCGAAACTCCCATCCATCGCCTTCCCCAACTCACCCCGATCGCCTGGGCCTCACAAAGCCGCTAGCCTCCACTCTCGCTGTCAACCATGGCTTTGCTCTGACGCATACGGTTGAACAGCGATATGGAGACGATATGAAGAAACGGCTCGCATCCCTTTTCGCGGCAGTCTTGGGTGTCGCTGGACCTTTGAGTTCAGCCACTACAAAACCGGAAACCCCTCGACTTGAATTCGTGAAGGAGTTCATTCGGGAATTGAGCGCCGTGGAAGAGATCCGCGCAAATGGAGAACAGGAACAAAAAGGCAATCCCGATGCCACGTTCAGAAATATCATTCATAGCGGAACCCTGTTCAGGCTAGAGATCGGTTCGGAAATTGGAATGTTGGAGACGATGCATCTGAACGAGCCCTTTGATGAATTGATTCCGGACCTCATCAGCTTCCAGAAACAGAAGATCGCGGTATGGGCCCGAATGGTTGAAATTGGACGGGAATTCGCCACCGGGCCGAAGGCAGGCGTAGATTACGCAAAACTAGGCGCCGAGATGCCTGAGCTCAGAGCTCGATTGGAATTCTTAGACGAGAGCATCTTCAAGGCTGCTCCGATGGTTGTTGCAACGCTGATAGATATGAAGGAAGACTCGAAACATCATGTCAGCCATTTGATCATTACGAAAGCCGAACGAGTGGACCTACTGGAAAATATCAATACTTCTTTTGGAAGGAAATTGGATTCGAAAGACCAGAACTATTTGGTCAGCGCGGCAAGTGTGCTCAAGGGTTTTCTTCTCGATGGTCACAAAGGTTCAGACGAACCTTGGGAATGACGATGTTATTATCAATTTTAACGCCGACTTGACCGCGACTCCCGTCAATGCGACCCATGAAGCGTGGGCATTTGCATTTATTTCTACTTCGACTCATCCAGTCTGCTGCCTCTCGAATTTGGTCAGCCTCTCGTAGTCAATCCAACAATACTAGCAAGCGTTAGCCAGTGCCTCGGATGCGGAATGCACCGACCGCCGCGAATTCTCAAGGCGTATGGCTCTGAAACAGAAATCGCAGACATTATGCTTGGGACCTTCACACTCAACAAACGCGGCTGAATCTTGTCACGGTAGGTCTTTTCGTCAAGCCAATCTGGTTTGCCAGCCGGATTCCAGGCTTTCAGCGCAGCATTCTGTCGTCGTTGGGTTTGTGCCCGTCGCGCTTGTGCCTCAGGTTTGTGAGTCGCCAGCCGCCCAAGCCTCGCAGCTTTCAGGACATTTTCTTTCGATATCGCAGGTACGCAGGATCGACAATACTTCAGGTCTGACTTGATGGCCGTTCCGCAAATTCGGCAAGTCGCTGGAAATTCTAAACGCGATTTCGGCGAGACTTTAACAGAAATGCCTTTCGCTTCCCGTTTTCGACTCTGCGTTAGTCGGGTCGCTGGGCCTTCGCTACGTGCCGCTTTCGACGTCATTGGCCACAGGGATCGTGCGATTCCCTCGGCAAACGGTGACAAAGCCCGTCTCCAAGTCTGTGAAGTTTCTGACAGTTGAGATGCGAGCGAACTCATCAAGCGGCAGTTTCCGTTCCGCTCTTCCAAAAACCATTGTCGCCGCAGCGGCTCTCGCGTCAGCCAGTCCAGCAGAAACGCGTCTACCTGTGGGCGGACAGCTTCCATAAGGTCGCTCGCCAAACTGTCGCGCGTACGAATGTCTTTATGCAGAACACCAATTCCAGGGTCGAGCCCCAGCGCTGCTAGTGCTAACCGGGCCTCTGACTCCAACAACGCGTAAAGATAATTGAGCATCGCGTTTGGCGGATTGACCGCGAGGCGTGGTGATTGAGTCAGGACAGACATGCGACTGCCAAAAGTCTTCCAATGCTCAGGAACGCGTGGCACATCAACGCGAGGGTACGTGATCGGGAGCTCGTGCCACGCCCTCCAGTACGCCTGCGCACCGTCAGCCTCACAGCGAAGGATATCTTCGGAACTCACAGCGGCGGCGAGCCGATTGCGTGCCGCCACAATCGCGAATGCAGCGGTAGAACTCTGAAAATATTTGAGGGCCACGCGCTGCTGGCCCACGAGCTTTTGACTGATCAATTCTTTGGCGATTGCTAGACCGATCTCGGACTCTCCCGCTAGTGACTGGGCTCGTCTTAGGCGTGCGTCGGATGCGCTTACCGGCCCGGTTGTCGCCAGAACTTTACCAACTCGGTCCAGCATGATAAAGGCCGCATTCTGATCGGCAAGCCAACGCAGCGCGGCTAATGAGATATTGCCGTCCGAACCGATGACCACTAGTCTTTTGAGTCCGTGGCCCACACGGGGAAAACGCCAAGCGCGGCGTTCGATCGCAACTCCATCCGTAACAATCAAATGGCCACGCTCAACGTGAATGCTGATTCCGTAGCCGAACAGCGTTAGCACGCCAGCCCGAAACGGCGGACTTTGAATTGTGGATTGGTTCGTGAAATTGTCAGCAGAAATGAATTGGGATACGGTTGTGGCAGCTGCCATTGGAGCTATCTCTCCTTTGGTTGTTAGGGTCTGCCGTCTGCTAGTAACAGGCGGTGGGCCCGCTTTTTATCAAATTCCAACCACTATTTTACAACAAAAGAAGAGCCGCTCGGCGGTTTCTGGGTCTCCTGAAGTTGACGACTTTTCATGAAAGCTTAATCTTCTTCTTCGGTATCTGTGTCTGAGCGGTATCTAGGCCAGCCAATTTTGCGGAATTTTGTAGGTCCCGCTTTAATCGCGTGAATTGCCTTCTCAGCGCCTTGGCATCATGAATTCTTCCACAAGCGCAGTAGGCATCAGCACAGGCCGCGCGTTCTTCTTCGGTAAGCAGTTCCAGTTCGAAGCACAGAATTAGCTCCAGCAATTGGCGATGGATGGTGTCGCCCTGGAAAGGTTTGATCGGCCCCTTTTTGTGAACGATGCGACGCCAGTCCTCAGCCGTCCGAGCGATCTTGCGCCACCCTTTGATGCTGCCTTCAGCATCTTCAACAGTCGTCGCTTGGAGCGACTCTCCGTGCCGCATCCAGTGCACGTAAGGGACGAGATTTTCTGCGGACCTGTCGGAGGCAAAATCAAAATAGCTGTAAGCGAGGCTATTGTACGAAGGATTCGGGTGACGTCGATTGATTTCTACAAGCTTCTCGTCGAGCTCCGACGAAAGTTTTTCAACGGTCCTATAGTAAAGAGAACCTATGCGTTCTCTGGCTTTTTGATCTGACGTTTCAAGCCGCTCTAGTCTTTTTTTACATTCCTCGTTGATTCGCTTGAACTTAATCTCAAACCACCGATTTACCTTCGCAAGCTCAAAGAACACCGGATCCAGTTTGTTTCGCCAATCCTTCTTCGCTGGCATCCCCACATTCTAGAGGAAGAGGGACACGAAATAAATTTTCGCGTGCCTGACAAACTTCGGCGATTCCCCTAAATATACGGCCACCGCCGAAAAGAGACCGCGGTTTATGAAAAAGGGGGAAACAAATGAGAGTTCGTCCTGTTCGGTTTTTAGGTGCTTTTCTTCAGGAATCCCGTCCGCCCGTAAAACAGGCCCAGGAGATTGCAGTGATTGAAGACCAGATATTGGCAATCGGCATCGCTGAAGCAACTCGGCGACTAAATGTGTCCAAACGCAGGAGCCTATCGTGCTAGCCAAAAGGGCATTTCTCAGTGCTCAATCGTTTTCATTCTATTCAGGGCTCACCGTTCACACCGTCAATACGATGATTGATTCTGGGGAAATCAAGTCCTTTCGTTTCGGTCGCCGCCGACTGATTCCCGTTGCCGAGCTAAATCGGTTCGCACTGCAATTAGAACTCTTCGACGATGAATCCGGACAACAGCTGATTAGCTCGTCTACGACCCACCGAAAGCAGGTGGGCCGATGACACGGAGGCAGCAGAAGAAATTTCGCTCAAGACCGAAATCGCTACGGTCGCGGCAGAGAAATTCGGGGCCGACTCTTCCGAAGGCGGTGGAAGAGTATTTTTCACTGCCAGTGAAATTTCGAGAAGATTACGACAAGACGATTGGCGTTATATCGGAAGTGCGCTCGCGACGTCGCAGCCTTACCGGCGCATCGCAAGAGTTTGGCATAAGTCACCGACTTGTGAAGCAAATCGGCCGCTCCGTACTCAGAAAATCAGCGAACGGCCGGTATGTAGCCACAAACAATGATCATCTCTTGCGGGTGCTCGTAATTTTGACGGTCAATGGATTGCAAACCATCGGGGTCAATGATTTCCGGCAAGCCAGTCTAATCGGAAATTATTGGGCGGCCGTTCAGCGATACCTTCTAATCGGCGATGCTTCGAGGCTGGAACCCTTTGAAGGGGTCAAAATTACAGACGTGAACGGGCAAGAGTATGCCCTACTCACTGATCGCGAAGAACTCAGGCGGCTTGGTTACGCAGGAGCAGTTTCATTCGAGTCCGTCTATGCGAGGTCGGCATAAATGGAACACGACTTCTCGGGCGATCCTATCAAGTCCTATAAGCGAAGCCAAATAGCCCAGCGCCGAGTTGGCCAAAAAGCCCAATGCGAATGCGGCGAGTCCCGACCAGAGGCTCTTATTTCTGGAAGTGACCCGGCGATTTGCGCCGAGTGTGGCCGCTTGCGTAGGGGGCTGTCGCCTTTGGACTGCCACCATCCATTTGGCAAGAACAACAATCCTGTCACCGTGCCGGTTAGAACCAACGATCACCGGGCAGCATTGAGCAAAGCTCAATATGCGTGGCCCGTGAAAACTATCGAAAACAAGGACAGGTCAATACTCCTTACTGCTGCCGCACATATTCGCGGCTACTGCGACATGGTGCATTTTTTGACCAGGAAACTGTGCTGGGTGGCGGAACTGCTCGAGTACTTGGATGAATGGCTTCCCGGACACATCCGCAAGAAATTAGACGAAGCATCAGAAACGAAGCGACACAAAATAAGCATCTATTCCGATGCTTCAGCCGAGCCAGAAAGTGACGACCCTTGCGGTTAGGGTTTACCCAGAGCCACCCTCTCCGTCAAAACCTGTCCGTGCTAACAAAGTCTGGCGACTTCCGAGCGCCACTCTCGTCTTCGATACGGAGACTTCGACGGATGAAACCCAACGACTAAACTTCGGTTGCTATCGATTCATCGTCGCAGGAAACTGCTTGGAAGAGGGGCTGCTCGTCGCAGCCACATTGTCAGCCAGCGAAAATAGACTGTTTCAGCGATACGTTCAGTCGCACAAGCCGGATGTTAACGAGTTCGGCAAACAGCAATTGTCACTCCTGACGCTACAGCAATTTCTTGAGCGGTTTTACGATGCTGTCTACAAAGGAAGAGGCCTTCTCGTTGGGTTCAATCTTCCCTTTGATTTGTCTCGAATTGCGTTTCGCGCGGCAGCGGCCCGCGGTAAGTTCACAGGTGGTATTTCGCTAGCACTGTGGACCTATCTAGACAACGACGGCGCTGAGCGCGAAGACCACCACCGGCCGAGAGTCTGCATTAAGCAAATAGATAGCAAGAGGGCTCTGAAAGGATTCGCCGCGCGGTTCAAGCCTGACCTGATCGACCTAATTCCGGAGAACTCTGATTCGGGAAAACCACGAGAAGGTACGATTTTTCGAGGTCACTTCCTGGATTTGCGTACTTTAGCCTTTGCTTTAACGGACCGTGGAGATTCTTTGGAAACCGCTTGCCGTGCGTTTAACGTGGAGCACTCAAAAGAAAAAGCAGATCAGCACGGAGTGATCAATGAAAAGTACATCGACTACAACCGGCGAGATGTACTAGCGACCGCCGAACTAGCAACCAAACTGCTCGAAGAATACGGCAAGCATCCGATCAATCTGCAGGTCACAAAAGCGTATTCGCCTGCTTCGATCGGTAAGGCCTATTTACGCTCGATGGGAATCGAGCCCATTCTTTTTCGGCAGCCGAATTTTCCAAAAGATTGTTTAGGCTACGCACAGTCCGCGTTCTTCGGCGGACGCACCAGCGCTCACGTCCGGAAAGTGGCTGTCCCGGTCGTCTCGACGGACTTCTTGTCTATGTATCCCACCGTGAACTGTCTAATGGGGCTCTGGAATTTCACTACGGCTCGCGAGATCTCGGTCAATCGTTACTGTCGCCTGGAAATCGCTTCCTTCCTGACGAACTTATCGGCTGAAACGCTCTTCAGGCCAGAGACCTGGAAACAGCTAGCCGGTTTCGTAAAAGTCATTCCGGACGGCGATATCTTGCCCTCTCGTGCGAGGTACAACCCAGCGACCAATGATTGGCAAGTCGGCGTCAATAAGCTCTATGGCAGTCCTGACGATCCGAAACAGGCCCTTTGGTTCTCGTTGCCTGATATAGCAGCCTCTGTTCTCTTGACCGGCCGCGTCCCGCGCATCCTTGACGCCTTTCGGATCAAGGCAATCGGAAAACTACCAACGCTCAGGGGTACATCTCTTCGAGGCGGCGTTCCGATCAATCCAAGATCACAGGATTTCTTCAAGACAGTAATCGAAGAACGAAAGAATTTGGCCTCGCGTAAAGACTTATCAGATACGGAGCGCGATCGCTTGGACAAGGCCCTAAAGGTTCTTGCGAACTCCACAAGTTATGGTATTTACGCGGAGATGCAACGAAAGGAGTCTGACAAAAAAGTTTCTGTTAAGTGTCGCGGTATCGATCCGAGATGGTTTCGATGCCGCGTCAGGAATCCCGATGAACCGGGGGAATATTGCTTTCCTCCCGCGGCGGCTCTCATTACCGGGGCGGCTCGTCTCATGCTTTCGTTGCTTGAGTACTCCATTCGAGAACGAGGCGGCACCTATGCCATGGAAGACACCGATTCAATGGCTATCGTTTCCTCTGAAAAGGGTGGGTTAGTCCCATGTCCTGGAGGAGAGTGCGAAACAGTAGACGATCAACCAGCCATCCGAGCACTCTCTTGGGGGGACGTAAGAGAAATATCCGATCGGTTTAAGGCGTTGAATCCATACGACCGAACTGTTGTACCCAAGTCAATCCTGAAGATTGAGCCAGACAATTTCGAACCAAATACGGGCAAGCAGCGGCAGCTTTATTGCGTCGCTATTTCTGCCAAGCGCTACGCGCTCTTCGTGAAAGACAAATCCGGAAATCCCCAACTGCTGCGAAAGGGTGTTAACAATAGCAAGAACCGATGGTCAGAGCATGGCTTGGGCCATCTTCTGAACCCTACGGATCCATCGAGTGACGATCGCGAGTGGATTGCTCGGGCCTGGTCAAATATTATCCGCCGCACTCTCAGCCAACCTGTCTTAACCCTGACGTTTGGAAATGTCCCTGCCGTGGGCCGAGTTTCAGTCAGTAGCGCAGCTGTTTTGCGGGCGTTCGACGATTTCAATCAGAACAAGAATTACAGCGAGCAGGTCAAACCATTCAATTTTCTACTTTCGTGCCACCTGATTCCATTTGGGCAGCCGACTGGAACGAGCGCTGAACGGTTTCACCTGATCGCGCCATATAGATCGAACCGCGATGAATGGCTTAAGGTCGATTGGATCGACCAGTATTCCGGAAAGCGCTATCGAATCAAGACCGATGGGCACCATGGCGGCAGGGACTTTGCCCGGGCAAAGACCTATGACGAAATTCTCAGTGAGTACGAATATCACGCCGAAACCAAATGCGCAGATTCCGATGGAACAGTCTGCAGCCAACAGACGATCGGTCTCCTCCAACGCAGGGAAGTCAAAATCGACTATGTGAAGTACATCGGGAAGGAATCTAACAGCCTCGAAGTGATCGATGCCGGAATGGTACATTCAGCTGAAAGTGTGTACACCGAATACCTGGACCCGAAGCGCGACGAATGGACTTTGAAGATCTTGCCCGTTCTAAAGACGGTCCCGCTCGCGACCTTAGTTAAGATGAGCGGCATGTCGCGCCGAGCCCTACTCGACCTGCGGGCAGGACGAAGCAGGCCGCATCGCCAGAATCAAGAGTTGCTAGTTCAGATCCTCAAGCGCCTCGGGCAGCGCGACTGACCGACAGACAGGACGCACGGTGGCAATCAAGGTGTTTCGACCAGATCGATTGATCGAAACCTGTCGCTTTCAGTCTTTTTTCTTTTTGTCGGGAAGCGATTTTGCTGGAGCAATTGGTTGGGAGCCCAAATGTTTTGGAATGGTTGGGTACTAGAAATAGGACAACGTGACTCAATTCGGCAGGTTGAGCTTCTTTAAGAGCACGGCAAATCGCGGGTCCTTGTGCAAGCTCTTCAGTAGGGGGTCCACCTTCGTTCCGATCAGACCGCTGTCACGTTGGCCATAAGCGCGCTCTAGCCACTCGAACGCTTCGTCGGACTGGTTCCGGAAAGCATAAACCTCGGCGATCTGGTACGCACTAACTTCATGGTATTTCTCAATGAGCTCCTTCAATGCGGTGTCCGACTCTTTTTCCCGTCCAAGCGCGTGGTACGCAATCGGATACAGAAACACATGTACGAGATCACTGCGTACTAGCTCGATTTCGGGCAAAGCATCCTGAGGCCGCCCCTGCATCACATAGATTTGGCTTAACAGGATCGGGCCGGGCCAGACATCGGGACTCAGTTCAAGGGCCTTCTTGACATCCGCGGCGGCTTCGTCTAGCTGCCCGATGAGAAACTCAGTCTCTCCAAGGCTCTCCCAACTATTTGCATTGAGCGGATCCAAGTCAACGGCTCGGCGATTCAATTGAAGAGCTTCGTCAAGGCGGCCGAGAATGGCTGCCGAGCCAGCCGCCGTCCTTACAACCTCGGGATTTCCGGGATCGAGAGCAACCGCCCGCTGGAAGGAAGCATCTGCTCCAGCCCAATGGAAGTCGACCTGTTGCTTAATCCGTCCCATTTGGGTATGGGCCTCTGCGAGGTTCGGGTTCAGCGCTAAAGCTCGCTCAACTGCTTCACGTGCAAGCCGGTGACCCTCCTCAGCGGGAATAAAACCTACGTTGACCTGCCTGTTGCGTACCCGAGACAACCCGACCCAAGCCAAAGCATAGGAGGGATCAAGTTGGGTCGCCCGTTCGTAATACTTTGCTGCCATATCCATATCTTTGTTGGTGTTCCGCTCAAAGAAGGAGTACCCCTGCAAATAGGCATCGAAGGCTTCCGGATTGACTGGGCGCGATCGTGCCAAGTCCGCTTGTTGTTGCGAAGTCAAACGCACACGGATTTCGTGCGCAACAGCCTTGGCTACATCGTCTTGGACATTGAGGATGTCTTTCGCCAGATAGTCATAGTCCTGGGACCACAGGTGCGTTTGATCCTTCACCTGAATAAGCTGAGCGGTAAGGCGTATGTGATTTCCGCTTTCGCGGAGGCTGTTTTCCAGCACATACTGCACAGAAAGGTCGCGTCCAATCTGGTCCAGGCGTTCGTCCTTGTGCTTGTATCCCATGACGGACGTTCGCGCGATCACACCCAACTGCTCCGGGTTAAGCCGGCCTAGCTGTGAAATCGTTTGCTCGGTCAGACCGTCCGCAACATATTCCTTATTGGGATCGCCAGTGAGATTCTCAAACGGCAGTACGGCGAGCATGATTTTTTGCGGCCGTGGCGGCGTCATGCCCGAAAAGTGCCGCCAGGACGCAAAACACACGACCACCAAAAGGACGGCAGACGCGCCCACGAACGCAGCTTTCCGCCAATGCCTTGGCGCTTTTGGAACCGCCTCATATGCGGGACTCCGGAGGACGGGTTGCGTATCGGCTAGCGAACTTTCGGCGGTCGAGACTTGAACCGCAGCTTGTCTTGCGGTGTCTGCCGCTTCGGCAACGGTGACATCCGCCGTGAACTGGTATCCCTTTCGAGCAATAGTGACGATCAAGCGCGTGTCTTCCGAGTTGTCACCCAGCGCCTTGCGCAAATGGGAGATGTATTGCGTCAGGTTCCCCTCTTCCACGAAGGTGTCGCCCCACACGGCTTGCAGCAATTCCTCCTTGCTGACCAAGCGGTTGGGGTTTTGCACCAGGAAGAGAAGAACGTCGAAGGCCTTAGGGGTGAGAGAGACAGGTGAATCGGCGCGAGATACCGTGCGCTTCCGGGAATCCAGCGCAAATTGGCCGAAACGGTACAGGTAACCGTCGGCTAGGCTCGACTCTCTTTCCTTACCGAGATCGCCCATTGTGAGAGCCATTCCGAATGCCTTGGCTCTGATCGCTCAGGTAGTCCTAGGAAGCCGACAGTTCGTTACACGCGAACGATTCCGAGTTTTTCATGCTTTTTCAGAGTTACCTGAAGGACTTCCCCAAAGCCTCTCCCCGAGAATACGCCCCAGCGAGGCCAGAATCACCTCAAAAGAGGCCGTTCAGCAAGGGGGCTCGGATTTATGGCGACACAAACGGTAGCTTTCCGAAACGGTCATCAGGGTGTCGGTGACCTCGATGTAGTTCACCAGCGTTTTAACACACATGGCAGCTCGGGCGGACTGCCGCGAGGCAACGAGCTCCGGACAAACAAATGTGTCCATGACTCCGAAAGGATCATGGGCATTCGCGCCGCCATGAAGATAGTTTTGGATTTCATCCGAGCGGTCAAGCTCAGGGATTTGACACTCCAGTTCTGGGATGGGGCCGAACATCTTGAAAAAAGGGCGGCTCTAGAATCCGCGGTTGAGGAATTAGAGTTCTTAAGGGAACAGCTCGACAAGGAGAACCTAGCTCTACGAGATGAAGTGGATCGGGTCGCCGTGTTTGCAGAGATTGTGGGAACGTCGCCGGCGTTGCAGGCTGTGCTTTCGCGGGCGATCAAAGTAGCTGCTACAGATTCGACTGTTCTGATCACGGGCGAAACGGGAACGGGCAAAGAGCTTGTTGCACGCGCCATCCACCGAAGATCAGATCGGGTCTCACGTCCGTTCGTCGGCGTGAACTGTGCGGCAATCCCCCGCGATCTGATCGCTTCTGAGTTGTTCGGCCATGAGAAGGGCGCCTTTACGGGCGCGACTCAGCAACGCCTGGGTCGGTTTGAGCTAGCAAATGGAGGCACGATTTTCCTCGACGAAGTCGGAGAACTTCCAGTTGAGACTCAGATCGCACTCCTGCGTGTTTTGCAGGAGCATGAGTTTGAGCGTGTCGGCGGCAGTCGTCGAATCCGCGCTGACGTTAGGGTGATTGCAGCCACCAACCGTGACTTGCAGGCGGCAATCAGCACTGGGTCCTTCCGTAGTGATTTGTTTTATCGGCTGCATGTCTTCCCGATTGAGATGCCCTCTCTTCGAGAACGAAGAGAGGACATCTCTCTGCTGGTGGAATACTTTATCGATCGCTATGCGCGAAAAGCGGGCAAGCACTTCAAGAATGTCGAGAAGAGAACACTTCAGGTACTTCAGTTGTATCCTTGGCCTGGAAATATCCGCGAATTACAGAACGTTATCGAACGTTCGGTGATCCTTTGCGAGTCAGACATTTTTTCGATCGACGAAAGCTGGTTACCTTTGCCGCTTCCGGCAACAGAATCGAATCGCCACATTGAGCTTCCTCGAAGACTCGAGGCGCAAGAGAAGAACATGATTGAGGAGGCTCTAAAGGCAAGCCGTGGACGTGTGTTTGGACCCACCGGGGCCGCGGCCAAGTTGGGCATACCGCGGTCGACGCTGGAATCGAAGATTAAGTCACTGACAATCGACAAGAATCATTTCAGGCCTATCCCGGGAACTTGAGTGCTCCCGCTCGAAGGTTGGGTCCAGAGGGCAGTTTCACAGTATGCGTCAGAGCAAAGCCATGGTTGACAGCGAGAGTGGAGGCTAGCGGCTTTGTGAGGCCCAGGCGATCGGGGTGAGTTGGGGAAGGCGATGGATGGGAGTTTCGGCGAGACCGGGGAGGACCGCGGCCAAGTATTG
>WNEZ01004750.1_pt1 | contig 11867 bp, 4 predicted proteins | sample 5400521 | NCBI WGS metagenome assembly WNEZ01 (sample SAMN13153339, study PRJNA577476) | soil metagenome | isolation source: 120 cm saprolite under Douglas fir tree site 2 hole 1 replicate 1 | place: USA:California | collected 2015-04-18
CGCGTTAAATGAAAATCGGCTGGCCGAATACCCGCGCACACGTGACACAGGCAATTGCGCGTAAAGACACCGGATTTCGTCGAAGACTTTGATGTAAGTGCCCGGCGTCGAACGTGACGTTTTGCCGATGGGCGATTGATCGACTTCGTAAACCGCCTCGATTTCAGCCGCGCCGCTAACCAGCTTAAACAGATCGCCGTTGCCTGCTCGTTTTCTCTTTTCCAATGCGTCGCGCACAGCTGGCCATAGGACATCGTGCATCAAGGTCGATTTTCCTGAGCCGGAAATGCCGGTGATCACCGAAAGTCTTCCAATCGGAAAGCGAACATCGACACCTTGCAAATTGTTCGCCCGCGCGCCCCGGACTTCGATCCAGTTTTGAACCTCGCGCAGCGATCGGCGCGATTTTCGGATGGGATGACAAAGCGGCGTTTTTAGACAACGGCCCGTTTCCGAGTTCTTGGCTCGTTCAATGTCGCGCAACCTCCCGGTTGCGATTACTTCACCGCCACTGACACCCGCGCGCGGCCCCAGATCGACAATGTAATCGGCGTGGCGCATGGTTTCCTCATCGTGCTCGACAATCACGAGCGAGTTTCCCTTTCTTCGCAGTGCGGTGAGGGTGTCGAGCAGGCGCAAATTATCTCTGGGATGCAAACCGATGGTCGGCTCATCGAGCACGTAAAGCACTCCGCGCAAATTCGAGCCCAGCTGCGCGGCTAGTCGAATCCGCTGCGCCTCGCCGCCGCTCAATGTTTTCGCGGAGCGCCCGAGCGCAAGATAACCGAGCCCGACCTTCTCCATGAAACGCAAACGTTGCCGAATTTCGGGAACAAGATCGGCGGCGATCGTTTGGTGCATTCCGCGAAACCGCAGCCGGTCGATCAAACCCGCAGCTGCGCTGGCTGAAAGGCTCATGAACTGATCGATTGTGTAGCCTTGCATACGCACATGACGCGCCACAGGGTTCAAGCGCGAGCCGTGACAGTTTGGGCATTCGTGCGCTTCACCTTCGTCGATCCATTCAGATTCGCGTTCGGCTGCCAGTTCGTTCTCCAGAACCGACTCGCCATCTTCGCTCGTTCCAGTTTGCAGATCGCGGTTCCAAATTTCACCGAATCCGCCGCATTCTTCGCACGCCCCATGAGGCGAATTGAATGAGAACAAGCGCGGGTCAAGCTCCTCAAACGCGCGGCCACAATTCGGGCAGCTCATTTCCGTGCTCATAACGGTGAGCCGATTCTGTGAGTCGAGCAGATGTGCCGTGCCGTGACCGATCTCGAGCGCACGTTGCGTAAGATTGCGCGCTTTTAGAATTCGCTTCGCATCAATCAAACCAACCACCACATCAATGGTGTGCTCTTTGAACCGCTCGAGTTTTCGAAAATCTGCAACCGGAATCAGTTTTCCATCGACATACAGTGTGTCGAATTCCCGTCGCCCCGCCCAGCGCGCGACGTCGGTATGAAATCCTTTTCGCGCTTTTACGAGCGGGGCGAGCACTTTGAGCGGCTGGCGCTTCGCGGCCGCTTCAACCTGCTTGACAATCTCGGAGAGGCTCTGTTTTTCCACTGGCAAATCGCAGTCCGGGCAAAATTGTCTTCCGGTTTTGGCGAACAGCAGCCGCAGGAAATGATAAACTTCTGTCACCGTCGCGACTGTCGATTTGCCGCCGCCACGCGTGACCCGTTGCTCAATAGCGACACTCGGAGGCAAGCCTTCGACAAGATCGACATCGGGTTTTTCAAGTTGCTCAACGAACTGCCGCGCATAGGGCGACATGCTGTCGAGGAATCTTCTCTGCCCTTCCGCAAACAGAATGTCGAACGCGAGCGTCGATTTGCCTGAACCGCTCAAACCGGTGATCACGACCATCTGATCGCGTGGAATCCTGATGTCGATGTTTTTGAGATTGTGCTCGCGAGCTCCGTGGACGGAGATCGCACCATTACGATTTCTGGGGAACACAGGCTGCCAGCCTGTCCTGCCGGGCAGCCTGCCCGGCGGCTCTTCAGCCGCGCGAGCAAGCTCTTCGTCCTCGGTACCATCCTCGGAATAAGATGTTCGCGGCAAGCTGCCCCGAACTGCAGGCCAGCGGCCTGCGCTCCCCAGAATTTCACGAAGAAATGTCCCGGTATGCGAGCTGTCGATCTCCGCAATTTGCTCCGGCGTTCCGGCGGCGACCACGTCGCCGCCTTCATCACCTGCTTCCGGGCCGAGATCGACAATCCAATCCGCGCACTTGATCACTTCGAGGTTATGCTCGATCACAACGATCGAGTGTCCGTGATCGACAAGCCGCTGAAATAATCGCAAAAGTATTGCAACATCGTCGAAGTGCAATCCGGTCGTGGGCTCGTCGAAGATGAAAAGATTTCCAATTGGGAATTGAGGATCCTCGATTGCAGAATCGTTATTCGTCGGATGTCGGAGTTTTTCCCATTCGCTTAGATGACGGACCACCTTCAATCGCTGCGATTCACCGCCGGACAACGTGTTGAGCGGCTGACCAAGCCGCAGATAACCGACTCCGACTTCATCGAGGACACCGAGCGGCTCCGACAGTGTCTCTTGTTCGCCGATCTGTCCGAAGAACTGAATTGCTTCGCTCACGGTCAGCCCGAGCAAATCATGAATCGATTTGCCGTGCAGTCGGACTTTTAGCACGTGCGGTTGAAACCGCCGGCCTTCGCATTCGGCGCACGGCACGTAAAGATCACTCAAAAATTGCATCTCGATCTTTTCATGACCTGTGCCAGAACATCGCTCGCACCGCCCACTTCCGGAGTTAAAAGAAAACGCGCTCGCAGTCAGACCTTGCGACATCGCTTCCGGCTGCGCGGCAAACAATTCGCGAACACGATCATAAAGGCCCAGATAAAGAATCGGTGTCGAGCGCGGCGTGCGCGCGAGGGGCGCCTGATCGACCATCACCACTTCATTGATGCGATGTGTGCCGATCACGGATTTACACGCGCCCGGTTCCTGATCGGATGACTGACCTTTCGCGCACAAAAGATTCCGATAGAGCACGTCGTAAATGAGGGTGGACTTTCCAGAACCTGAAACGCCGGTGACGCATGTGAAAACGCCAAGTGGAAGATCGACGTCGATGTTCTTGAGGTTGTGCTGGCGGGCGCCGCGAATCTTGATCGACGATGTCGATCTTCGGCGCGATTTCGGGATCGGAATGGATCTTTTACCGTTTAGGTAATCGCGCGTGAGTGACTGGTGGATCGTGCGCTCCGCGCGCGATGCTAAACCTAAAGCCGCGGAGCGACTCATATCACCCAGCATCTCGCTGAGAGTTCCACTAAACACCAATTCACCGCCGCGCTCGCCGCGCCCAGGCCCGATGTCGATCAAATTATCGGCAGCGCGGATGATCTGTTCCTCGTGCTCGACCACAAGGAGCGTGTTACCCTTGTCGCGCAAGTTATACATTACACGGATGAGCTGGCTGACATCGCGCGGATGAAGTCCGACGCTCGGCTCATCCATGACAAACAGTGCGTTGACCAACGATGCGCCGAGACATGTCGTTAAATTGACCCGCTGGACTTCACCACCGCTCAGCGTGCGCGTTGAACGATCAAGCGTGAGATAACCGACTCCAACTTCGCAGAGATAACTGAGGCGAGCCCAGATTTCGTTGCGCAGCATCTGCGCGGTTGAATCGTTGGGCGCGATGTCGATTTTGGCGAGAAAATCGCGCGCGTCGGAAATTGAAAGCGCCTGAAATTCTGGAAGCGTTAGGGTAGCGCGAGCCTCCGGCTTGCGATGAATGGAATTCGCAACCGGGACGGTCGCACCACTGTGGATTTTGTAATTCAGCGTCTCGGACTGAAAACGGCCTCCGTTGCATATGTGGCACGTGGTGTAAGCGCGATAACGGCTGAGCAAAACGCGGACATGCATTTTGTAAGTCTTGCTCTCAAGCCAGCGAAAAAATCCACGCACGCCGTACCAGCGATCGTTTTCGTAATCATCGTCGCTGTAATCGCCCGATCGCTTCTCACCCTCGATTACGAAATCTTGATCGGACTTCGGTAATTCCTCGAACGGAACATTGATGTCGATCTCTTCGCGGGCGCAGGCCCGGAGCAAATCCTTCTGCGATTCGCCAAACTCGGCGCCGCGGAAAACGCGCACCACACCTTGCTTGATACTCAAACCACGATCCGGAATCGCTTTGTTTAAATCGATCGCGATGGTGCGGCCGAATCCGCGGCACTCCGGACACGCCCCGAGCGGATTATTGAAACTGAAGAGGCCGGCTGTCGGCGCATGAATATCGAGATCGCAATGCGCGCAATGCCAGCCGGTGGAAAAAGGAAGTTCGGATTGCGGATTGTAGATCGCGGAAACTGTAGTGGCGGCGGTGGCGGCCGCAGCCGCTGAAAACGCAGGCGACACGCCTGCTTCTACAGCCATCGGTATGATATTGATTTTCCCTTTTCCGAAGCGCAGCGCGGTCTCGATCGCTTCGACCAGACGCGCCCGATTTTGTTCGCTGATCGCGATGCGATCCTGAATGACCTGCACTCGGGCCCCTAGACTCTTGATTTTTGGCTCGGCATCCACGCGCTCAATCTTTTTGTTGATCCAAATCCGCAGATATCCCTGCTGCTGAAGAAAATCGAAAAATTCGCGCGGCTCAGTTCTTGCAGAGACTACAATCCAAAAGGTGATCAGCACATTTTTACCGTTGCAGTCGCCTAAGAGCTGCTCCGCAATTGACTGCGCGGTTTCCGGGCGGACTTCGCGGCCGCAGCTCGGACAAAATCCGCGCGCGATTCGCGGCCATAACAACTTTAAATAATCGTTGATTTCCGTCATCGTGCCGACGGTCGAGCGCGATGTTTTGACCGGGTTCGATTGCTCGATCGCGATCGCCGGGGGAATGCCGCGGATGTCGTCAACGCGCGGTTTGTCCATGCGATCGAGGAATTGTCGCATGTATGGGCTGAACGTCTCCACGTACCGGCGCTGGCCTTCGGCGTAAATGGTTTCGAACGCCAGACTCGATTTGCCACTGCCGCTCGGGCCGGTAACAATCGTCAGTTTGCCGAGTGGAAGATCGACATCGATTCCCTTGAGATTGTTCTGGCGAGCACCGCGAATCTCAATGCACTCCGTCGCGGCGGACGCGGCACCACGCTTCTTTTCAATAACCTTCGAACCCACTGGAGACGATTCCAGATGCGCGGGTGGTGCGCAAATTTCTGGAGCCGCTCCACTGTGCGAAGCGTGTCGCGCCGGCGCTAATGTTGCACACACGTTGCGTCGCCCGCAGGGCGACGGCTACAGTTTGAAGCGCGCGGCGAGTTGTTCGCGCTGCTTCTGCAACTCCTCAGGGGCAACGCCGCCTAAGGACTCGAAAAATTTCTCATGCGCAGCGATCTCCTTTTGCCATTCTTCGTGATCGACGCCGAGAAGTTCGATGATGCATTTGTGCTGCACGTCAAGTTCTTCAAGGTCGAGATCGTGCGGGCTGGGCAACCAGCCGATGGGCGATTTAACCGCGCCGCCGGTTTCTTCGCAGCGATCGATAATCCATTTGAGCACGCGCATGTTTTCACCGAACCCTGGCCAGAGAAATCTTCCGTCCGTGCCTTTGCGGAACCAGTTCACGTTAAAAATCAGCGGCGGATTCGTTAAGCGTTTCCCGGTATCGATCCAGTGCCGAAAATAATCGCCGATGTTGTAGCCGCAAAACGGCAACATCGCCATCGGATCACGACGTACCTGGCCGACCGCGCCGGTCGCTGCCGCGGTTGTTTCCGAAGCCATCGTCGCGCCGAGATAAACGCCGTGCTCCCAATCGTACGCTTGAAACACGAGCGGCATCGTATCGCTGCGGCGTCCGCCGAAGATGATCGCGCTGATCGGCACCCCTTCGCCGCGTTCCACATCCAGATCGAGCGCGGGATTATTGCGCATTGGCGTAGTGAACCGGCTATTCGGATGCGCGGCCTTCTCCTTCGAATCGGGCGTCCAATCGTTGCCGCGCCAATCAATCGCGTGCGCGGGCGGCACACCGTTTTTACCTTCCCACCAAACGTCGCCGTCATCCGTTAGCGCGACGTTCGTGTAAAGACTGTCGTGCGCGATGGATTTCATCGCGTTTGGGTTGGATTTGTAACTCGTGCCTGGTACGACGCCAAAGTAGCCGTTCTCGGGATTGACGGCGTGCAAGCGCCCGTTGCGAATCTGCATCCAGGCAATGTCGTCGCCAACCGTGGTGATTTTCCAGCCGTTGAAATGCTTCGGCGGAATGAGCATGGCGAAATTTGTTTTGCCGCACGCGCTGGGGAAGGCCGCCACCACATAATGCTTTCGGCCTTCCGGCGATTCGACGCCGAGGATCAACATATGCTCCGCCATCCAACCTTGTTTGCGTGCCAGATACGACCCGATGCGTAGCGCGAGACATTTTTTGCTGAGCAAAACATTCCCGCCGTAGCCTGAACCCACAGAAATAATAGCGTTGTCCTGGGGGAAATGACAGATGAACCGGCGCGTTGGATCGACATCGAGCAACGAATGCACACCGCGGTTCCATTCCGCATCTGGATCGTTGCCGAGCCGCTTGACCGCAACTTCGCCCATGCGCGTCATGATTCGCATGCTGAGCACGACGTAAATCGAATCAGTGATTTCAAAACCGACTTTGGTAAGCGGCGAATCAGGCGGTCCCATGATGTAGGGAACGACGAACATTGTCCGCCCACGCATCGCCCCTTTCAGGAGGCCATGAAGTTTTGTGTAAGTTTCTCCCGGCTCCAACCAATTATTTGTCGGGCCCGCTTCTTCTTTCGTGGGCGTGCAAATGAATGTGAACTGCTCTACGCGCGCGACGTCGTTCGGATTGGAACGATGCAAATAGGAGCGCGGAACTTTTTTGTCGTTGAGTTTGATCAGCACATCGTCACGAGAAGCTTGTTCAAGCAGGAAGTCCTTTTCGCGATCGGAGCCATCGCACCAAAAAATATTCTCCGGCTGCGCCAGCTTGGCGACGTCCCGCACCCAATCAAGCACCGCTTGAATCGTCGGCTTGGCATCGCCGATTCCATTCAGCGGTGAAATAGCGGGCGCGATATCTTTCATGAAAGAAAAATGTCCTGTTAACCACGAATGGACCAGACACGAATCCATTACTGGATCACCTGAAATGCCGTCTGTTTTCATTCGTGTCAATTCGTGTTTATTCGTGGTTCCGACGCCTGCTTGCCGCACAGGCAAGATGTCTGTGTTCCAGGAAATTCTTTCGCGCGTCCGCGAACTTGGCTTGCGTGTTCGGAACGCTGGCTGTTTATTTCTTTCATGTTCGGAGTGACTACCTCCGATGATTATCGTCCCGTTACGTGGATGGGCCGCTACCCTGTCGACGTGACAACGATGCTGGTTGGGGTGCATATCGTGTGTGCGATTCTGACCGCGCTTGTATTCGCCGTCGGCCACAGTGGCATGGTGAATTACTTAATGTTCGACAGCGCAGAGATATGGTCTGGGGCGCAGGTCTGGCGACTAATCACGTACGCGTTTATCCATCCTCCTACACCGTCAGGGCTGCTTTGGTTCGCTGCCGAGATGTACATGCTGTTTGTCTTTGGACGCGAAGTTGAGCGCTTCATCGGGCAACGTGCTTACATTGCCTTGTACTTATTTTTGCTACTGCTGCCCGCCGTGGTTTTGACAGCGTGGGGATTGTGGACACGAACGGTGTTCGCCACTTCCGGTGCACTTCATTTCGCCATCTTTGTCGCCTTCGCGACGATCTACCCGAACGTCGAGCTTTTCCTGCGCATCATGGCGAAGTGGGCTACCCTAATACTTACCGCAATCGGAACGCTAAGCGCGCTGGCTGCGCGTGACTGGCAAACGCTTGTCGTGCTTTGGACCAGCGTGGGCACAGCATTCCTTTTCATTGAATTGCGTGGCGCCGGGCCAGAGCTCGCTTGGTGGAGTAACTTGAAAGCGCGAATTGGACCCAAGCCGAAATTCCATGTTGTGCAGAACACGCGGGTGCGACGTGTCGTGGATCCAGATGATGTTTATACTTCAATCGATCCGATTCTCGATAAAATCTCGAAATTCGGTATTGGTAGTTTAACCGCGAGCGAGCGGCGGCAACTGGATCGCGAACGCGAGCGTCTCCTGAAAAAATCGGAGTGATCGACGCAGCTCTGGAGTTACTTTTGCGCGAGACGCGACTCCATCGCCTCGCAGATAACGTGAAGAAGAAGCTGATGCGCTTCCTGAATTCTGGCGGTTGAATCGCTCGCGACCAGAAGATCAACATCGGCAATGCCGATGGTCGAACCGCCATCGCGTCCAAGAAACGCGATGGTTTTCAGATTCCGAGATCTCGCTTCTTCCAGCGCCCGCAGGACATTTTTCGATTTGCCGGAAGTCGTCAGGCAAATCAGCAGGTCGCCTGGCACACCAAACGCCGCAACCTGGCGCGCGAAGATTTCGTCGAAACCGTAATCGTTCCCCGCCGCGGTGAGAAGTCCACCGTCGCCCGTGAGACAGATCGCCGGATAGGCGGGACGATCTTTGGCGAAACGGACGACCAGCTCCGTCGCGAAATGAGCGGCGTCGGAGGCGCTGCCGCCGTTGCCGCAAACGAGCAATTTGTTTCCCTTCGTTAGGCAATCGGCAATAAAACCCGCCGCTCGCGCGACTTCGGTTTGGAGTTTTTTTAACGATTGCAGCGTCTCGATTGAGCCGTTTATCTCCTGGTCGAGGATTGAAGAAGAATCAGGCATGGAGATGATAGTTGAGGCAAAGGCTGGTGCGCGATACAGGGTTCGAACCTGTGACCCCTACCGTGTCAAGGTAGTGCTCTACCACTGAGCTAACCGCGCCCAAACCAGTGACAAGTGACGAGTGATCACTGAACAGTCAAGAGGCTTGATCGTCGCACTGTCAATTCGTTGGTTCGGCTGCCGGAACGGGGATGGTCCGGATTTCCGGTGCTTCGTGGACACTTTACGACTGGATAACACCGGGGGCGTTGAACGCGTCGCCAGCAAGATGGATTTCAGTCGGCCACGAGATCGCGCGGCGCATGCGTCAGGATTCGCATTTGGTCCTGTTTGGGCTCGACTCGGCCTGCGCTCATCATCTCGAACGGCAATTTGCCCAGGATCGGCGCGTAAACGTCATCCATGGGGATGCCGCGCGGGCCGCAATTTGCTGAATGGCCGTGAGTTCGACGCCCATTTCGTCCAAATCGCCGTGATTTACGGGAAATTCATTTGCATATCACAGTTACAAATGTAAAAGGTTTGCTCGTTTAACCTCGTGCTCAACCCGCAATGCACACGCAATTCTCGTTCGATGATATGGCACCGGATGTGCCATATCATGGCGTCATGGCGAAGATGGCGATGTTCATCGCTCGGCAGCGTAGGCACGTAGTTTTGCTGGGAAGTGCTCTGACGGAATTGGAATTGGTCCATTCGTCATAGCAATCATTAGCTTCTGCCAGTCTTATCAAAGCAGATGAAATCGCAAGATATTACCTGAGAATCTGAAATGCTTACGAATTTGGACGCTTCGACAACCCACAGCCACCTCATCCCTCCACACGGTGGCGAACTTATTAATCTCAATGTAGACGGCGAAAGAGCGGCCGAACTAAAAGCGCAATCGAGGGACTTCCCTTCGTGGGATCTGACGGCCCGCCACATCCGTGATCTTGAACTACTGCTGAACGGGGGTTTCTCTCCCTTATGCGGCTTCATGACCAAGGCAGATTACGAAGGCGTCTGCCACAATATGAAGCTCACGAGCGGCGTTCTCTGGCCGATACCGATCACGCTCGATGTCACCGAATCTTTCGCTAAAGCCCTGAAGCCAGGGAGCAGCAAGATCGCGCTGCGGGATGCAGAGGGAGTAATGCTCGCAGTACTGCACGTGGAAGACGTGTGGCAACCGGATCGTAAAGCCGAAGCGAAGGCGGTTTTTAATACCGGTAGCCCGATTCACCCCGGGGTGAACTATTTGCTGAACAAAGAAAACGCATGGTATGTGGGCGGCCGCATCGAAGGTCTCCAGCCGCCGTCGCATTACGATTTCAAGAATCTCCGTTTAACTCCGGCTGAATTGCGGGTCGAATTCGCCCGGCTGGGTTGGCGCCGTGTCGTGGCATTTCAGACGCGTAATCCCATGCATCGCGCGCACGTGGAATTGACTCTCCGCGCAGCGAAACAGGTTGAAGCTAACCTGCTGATCCATCCCTCGGTTGGGGTGACCAAGCTTGGCGACGTAGACTACTTCACGCGGGTCCGGTGCTATCAACTATTGCTCGCGAAGTACCCGCATGGGACGGCAAAACTTTCCTTGTTGCCGCTCGCCATGCGCCTGGGCGGACCACGGGAAGCGATTTGGCACGCCTTGATTCGCAAGAATCACGGCTGCACACACCTAATCGTGGGACGCGATCACGCCGGCCCAGGCAAAGACGCGGACGGAAAGCCATTTTATGGGCCGTATGAAGCTCAAGAATTATTCAGGAAACACGAAGCCGATATCGGCGTAAGCATGGTTCCGTTTAGCATGATGGTCTATGTGGAAGATGAAGATAAGTATTTTCCGGAGGACGAAGTTCACAAGGATGTACACGTCCTGCACCTCTCGGGCACAGAGTTGCGTCAGCGATTAAATGAAGGGCGCGACATTCCTGCATGGTTTACCTATCCCGAGGTCGTACAGGAACTGCGGCGCAGTTTTCCACCACGGCACAAACAGGGCCTGACAGTCTTTTTCACTGGCCTCTCCGGCTCCGGTAAATCGACGATTGCCAGCGTTCTGGTCACCAAATTTCTTGAAGTGGGCGGCAGACCAGTAACGCTTTTGGATGGCGACCTGGTTCGCAAGCATCTTTCTTCAGAACTCGGCTTTTCCAAGGAACATAGAGACCTCAACATTCACCGCATCGGATACGTCGCTTCTGAGATCACCAAAAATGGCGGCATCGCAATTTGTGCTCCGATCGCGCCGTATGACTCCACTCGCAAACATGTGCGAGCCATGATCGAGCCACTTGGCGGATTTATTATGGTGCATCTGTCCACGTCGGTTGACGTATGCGAACAGCGCGATCGCAAAGGTCTCTACGCGAAGGCGCGGGCTGGAATTATCAAGGAATTCACCGGCATTTCGGATCCCTACGAGGAGCCTAACGATGCTGAAGTGGTGATCAATACCGCCGAGTTCACACCCGAAGAGGCTGCGCAGGAAATCATCCTGCATTTAGAGCGTGAAGGCTTCATCGGACTTAATGAAGAACTGGCCTGAACGCGAAGCGAAACTCGTTCTTGTCACAGAGATCGAGAATCAAAAGCGCATTATTTTGAGAATCTTGTCGCAGGACGCGCGCATCTATGCGCCGGCGGCAGCGACGCACTCGAGAACATAATGTTGCGAAAAATATCTTCACCTCGGTCCGCCCGCGATGTGCGAGACGGGCCCTTAGGGACCGGTCCGGAAAAAGCGCGGAGACGAGTCATGCTCATTGGACTGGACTGCGCAGCGCCTGAGCTGATCTTCGATCGCTGGCTTGATGATTTACCAAACTTGAAGTCGATCTGCCGGAGCGGACTGCACGGACCGCTCCGCTCGTGCGATCCGCCCATCACAGTGCCGGCGTGGTCGGTGATGATGTCCTCCAAGAGTCCTGGCCGGCTTGGAGTTTACGGGTTTCGAAACCGTGCGGATTACTCCTACGACCGGTATTCCATCGCCAACTCGCTTGCGATTAAAGAAGACCGGCTCTGGGATATCCTCTCGCGCAGTGGAAAACGCTCCATTGTCATAGGCGTGCCGGGAACCTACCCACCACGCCCCCTGAATGG
>WNEZ01004751.1_pt1 | contig 11867 bp, 9 predicted proteins | sample 5400521 | NCBI WGS metagenome assembly WNEZ01 (sample SAMN13153339, study PRJNA577476) | soil metagenome | isolation source: 120 cm saprolite under Douglas fir tree site 2 hole 1 replicate 1 | place: USA:California | collected 2015-04-18
AAGTACGCCACGTCCACCTCGCCACGCTTGAGCGCGGCCGCACGCGTCGTCTCGTCGGGGACACTCCTGAAGACCAGGCGCTTGACGCTCGGCTCCTTGCGCCAGTAGCCGTCAAACGCCTCGAGGACCAGTTCCACGCCCGGGGTGAAGCTGACGAACCGGTAGGGCCCGGCGCCGATCGGGGCCTTCTTGAACCCCTCTTCGCCGACACCCTCGACGTACTTCTTGGGCACGATCCAGCCGGCGCCTGCCGCCGTCGTCCCGTAGAACGTCATGAAGTCGGGCCACGGCTCCTTGAGGAGGAACCTGATCCGGCGCGCGTCGACGATCTGCACCTCCTTGACCTTGTCCTTGAGGAGCTTCGCCGCCCCGCCGCGGTAACGCTCGAAGGAGAATTTCACGTCCTCGGCGGTGACGGGCTCGCCGTTGTGAAACTTGGCCCCCTGGCGCAGCACGAACTCGTAGCTGGCGCCGTCGGGGGACACCGACCACGACTCCGCGAGGCACGGCGTGTTCAGGCTCGCGGGCATCGGCTTCACCAGCGCGTCGTGGAGCGCGTAGAGGATCTTGAACGGCGTGGCGACGGACTCCGTCTCCGCGGGGTCGAGCCAGCGCGGGGCGAGGGTGACGTGGAACGCCCACACCATCTGGCCTGCCGGGGCCGCCTCCGCGGCCCTCACGTGAGCACCGAACGCCCAGGTCGAGAAAAGCAGCGCGGCGGCGATGGTCGATCGGGCCAGTGATCTCATGCTTGGCCTCCTCGCGGGACGGTAGAGAGATGGCGCCTCGCGCGCAGGTCAGACACCCGCGCGGCGCAGGACCGCCCCGATGTTCTGCGGCTCGGGCTTGCGCGTGCCGGCATCGATCTCGCGGACGACTTCGACGGTCGCCGTGGAGACGGGCGTGGGTACGCCCGCTTCGCGACCCTGCCGCACGACGTGGCCGTTCATGAAGTCGATCTCGGTGGGGCGCCCCTTGGTCACGTCTTGCCCCATGGAGGAGCGCCAGTTGCGCCCGCCCGCCGAGGTCGGCGTCAGCATCCGATCCAGGGAATCCCGAATGTCGCGACGGTCCGCAGCCGCCCACTGCTCGGCGGTGGTGCCGTTGAACTTGGGCACGCGATAGCCGAGCGCCAGCCCGACCCGCGCGGACTCCGCCCCGAGGTGGATCGTGATCGCGCGGCCCACCTCGCTCGAGGCGATCTCGGAGGAGCCGAGGCCGGACATGGCCTGCACGGGGTTGCCCGTGGAGTTGGCGCAGAGCTTCGACCAGCGCTCGCCCCAGAGGTTGTCCGTCACCAGAGCGCCGTCGATCACCTTGAGCATCTCCGCCACCTCGGTGGCGCGCGCGGTGGTCCGCCCATCGTGCTCGCCAACCCGGAAGACGTCGTGCCCCGTGCCCTGGCCCTTTTCGGCGCCGCGCTCCACCTGGCCGGGCTTCCACAGCGCCACGCCGATCTTCGACATGACCAGCCCGAGCGAGCGTGAGGCGCCCGCGACGGAGGCGACGATCGGGTCGGGCCAGCAGTTTTCGGAGGCGACGATGAAGCCGTCGGCCTTGAGGTGCCGCAGTGCCACCTGGGCCGCCCACGCCGTGTCGTAGACCTTCATGGCGACGAACGCGAGGTCGAAGTCGCGCGGCATGCGCTGCGATTCGCCTAGGTGCACCGCCTTCGGGTGGGCCTCGAACGGATCGTGCGGTCCTGTCACCGAGATGCCTTTCTTGCGGATCATCTCGACCTGCTCGGCCCACGGATCGACGAGCGTCACGTCGTGGCCGGCACGCGAGAGGAATGCACCGATGTAACTTCCAATGGCTCCGGCACCGACGAACAGGATCTTCTTGGCCATACCGTCCTCCCAGTGTGGTTCGAGTGCCCGGCATTATCGCGCGTCCTGCGCTCCGAGGCGATGGGCAAATGGTTTGCGCTCCCGTCCTCTCATCGCTAGAATCCTCCCGACGATTCCGGCCATCATCGTCCTCAAAGGGGGCGGCCATGAACCTGCTCGCACTTCTGTCCTTGGCGGCAACCGTTCTGCTGTGCGGGGCACTTCCTGCCCGGGGCCAGGAGTTACCCGATGGAAAGGGCAAGGAAATGGTCGCGGCCAGTTGCAACAGTTGCCACCCGTTCTACGCGCGCCTCGGCGCCGGATACACGGCCGAGGGCTGGCGCACCGTCATGCGGATGATGACCAATCACGGAGTCGTCGTACCGGCGGATCAGGTCGCCACGATCACGGAGTACTTGACCAAGAACTTCCCGGAAAAGCCGAAGCCCGCCGGCGCGGTGATCGCGGGGCCCGCCAAGGTTTCGATCAAGGCGTGGCAGGTGTCCACGCCCGGGTCGCGGCCGCACGATCCGCTGGCGACGAGGGACGGATCGCTCTGGTACACGGGCCAGATGACCAATATGCTTGGCCGAGTCGATCCGAAGACCGGCAACATCAAGGAATATCCCCTCAAGACGCCTCACTCCGGACCGCACGGTCTCGACGAGGACAAGGCCGGTAACATCTGGTACACCGGCAACACCGGGGCCTTGATCGGCAAGCTCGACCCGAAGACGGGTGTTGTCACCGAGTACAAGATGCCGGACCCGGAGGTGAAGGATCCGCACACGCTGATCTTCGATCAGAGCGGGGTCCTGTGGTTCACGGCTCAGAATGCCAACCGGGTGGGGCGGCTCGATCCGAAAACCGGCGAGATCAAGCTGCTCACACCGCCGACACCGAAGTCGCGCCCTTACGGTATGGCGGTAAATTCGAAGGGGACCGTGTTCTACGTCGCGTTCGGCACCAACAAAGTGGGAAGCGTCGATCCGAGGACGCTGGAAATTCGTGAGTACCCGTTGCCGGATGCGGCTTCCCGCCCACGGCGTATCGCGATCACCAGCGACGATATCGTCTGGTACAGCGACTTCTCGCGGGGCTATCTGGGCCGTCTCGATCCCGCAACCGGCAAGGTGACCGAGTGGCCGTCGCCGAGCGGGCCGAAGTCCGAGCCCTACGGCATCTCCGCGATCAACGACATCATCTGGTACAGCGAGTCCGGGACGACCCCGAATACGGTCGTGCGCTTCGACCCCAAGGCCGAGAAATTCCAGAGCTGGGCGATCCCGGGCGGTGGGAACATCGTGCGCAATACCTCGGTCACGCGGGACGGCAACTTCGTGCTGGCCAACAGCCTGGTCAATGCCGTGACCCTGGTCACAATCTCGAAATGAGGTGACGAGCCGCGACGAAGCGCTGGGGTGCCCGTCCTCAGGGACCTGATCGCCAATCCCAGCCGGCCGCCTCCAGCTCAAGCAGCGCAGCAAACCGTCCGCCGCGATTGGCGAGATCGCCGGGGGTGCCTTCTTCGACGACGTAACCCTTGTCGAGGACGATCACCCTGTCGGCTTCGACGGCGGTCGACAGCCGGTGCGCGACGGTCAGGACGGCGCATCCTCCCGGCAACACGGACTCTCGCAGCGCCGCGCGAAATGCTGCGTCGCTAACACTGTCAATCGCGGCGGTCGCCTCGTCCAACAACAGAACCGCTGGTTCATGCACCAGTGCCCGGGCCAAGGCGAGCAGCTGCTGCTGACCCGCGGATAGCGGCGTTCCGCTGCCGCCGCTACTGCCAACGAGCAGGGTCTGATAGCCCTGCGGGAGCGCTCGAACGAACGCGTCGGCACCGGCAACCTTTGCCGCCTCGAGCACGGCGTCCTCAGGCACGGAGCGATCCCTGAGCGTGAGATTCTCGAAGACCGTCCCTGAGAACAACTGCACGACTTGCGGCACCACCCCCAGGATCCTTCTGCGTTCCGATTCCGTCAGCGCACGAGGGTCGCGACTTGCGACACGGACGGTGCCTGCCCACGGAGCGTAGAGGCCCGCAAGGAGATGGAGGGCGCTGGTCTTCCCGGCGCCGGTACGTCCAACCAGTGCCACGTGTTCGCCGGCGTTGACCACCAGAGAGGTGCGATGCAGGACCGGCCGCCCGTCCGCGTATCCGAAGACGACGTCGCCAAGGTGAATCGGCGGCAGCCCGCCGCTGCGTTCCGTCTGCACCTCGGGCACTGCGGGTTCGGGCGTCAGGGCCAAAGTCGCGAAGATGCGTTCAGCGCCAGCCAGGGCACCTTGGACCGTTTGCCATTCTTCGCCAAGGGCGGTGATCGGCTGGAAGAAGCGTTGCAGGAGAATCAGGAACGCTGCAAGCGTCCCCAGCGAAATATCGAACGCGTCGAACGCCTGTCGCGTCCCGGCCCAGAGCAGAGCGGCGACCGCCAACGACGAAAGGATGGCGGTCATCGGCGTGTACAGAGCCGAAAACTTCGTGGCGCGGTTCGATGCGGTCAGAGCACTGGCGACGACCCGACGGAACCCTCCGACGGCCTCGCGTTCCCGACCGAATGCACGAATGACCTCCACGCCTCTCAGACTCTCCTGAAGACGAGCCGTGAGTGCCCCCACCGCGATACGGGTGGCGCGCTCGGCTTGCCGGACGCGTACCTGCAAGTACCTGATGACGATGACCAGCGGAGGGGCTACCAGACCAGCAACGAGGGTCAGTGGTGGACTGAGGATGACCATCCCGATCGCGATGGTCACGAGTCGCACGAGGTTGGCCACCAAGATGGCGACGCCCGACGAGAACACGGTGTCCAGCGTCTCGACGTCGGACGTGCAGCGGCTGATGACGTCGCCCACCGGCGTCCGGTCGAAGTAGCCGATTGGTAGCCGCTGCAGATGCGTAAAGAGGCGCACCCGCACGCTGGTCAGCACCCCCTGCGCGACGGTCGCGGCGAGATAGCTGTAGAGAAACGTCATCGCCTGGATGGCGGCGCTGGCTCCGAGGTAGAGGATGGCGAGGAGGAGCAAGCCAGCCGGTCGCCCTGTCGTCAGATGGTCGTCGACGATCGTCCGGATGATGAACGGCGGCACCAGTTCGAAGGAAGCCGCGGCGAGCACGAATACCACCACGACGGTCGCCCTGGCGCGCCAGGGCCTCAACAGGCTCGCCAAATGTCCACGCAGCGACACGGTTTCTCTCACCGGCGCGCCCCGTCGACCGGCGCCATCTCAGCATTGAGCTGCGCGCGGTAGATGCGTGCGTACAGGCCGGACGCGGCCATCAACTCGGCGTGGGTTCCCATTTCCTCGATCCTGCCGTCTTGCAGCACCACGACCAGATCGGCATACGGAAACGCCGCCAGGCGGTGCGAGCACACGATGATGGTCACGCGGTCTTCCGGGGGCGCTTCGGGGCCGAACGCCTGCTTCAGCGACGCGACGATGCGGGCCTCGGTCGAAACGTCGACCGCTGAGAACGGATCATCCAAGACCAGCAGTCCCGGAAAGCGGGGTGCCGCTGCGGCGATCGCGCGCGCCAATCCGACCCGCTGGCGCTGGCCACCGGAGAGGCGCACCCCGAGCTCGCCAATTTCCGTGTCCAGGCCGCCCGGAAATCCGGGCATGTCCTCCTCCAGCACCGCCAATCTCACCGCATCCAGCAGAAATGGATCGTCGTGAGGCTCGCCCCCGCGGCCGAGTGTGAGGTTTTCTCGCAGAGAGCCTGAAAACAGGAGCGCGTCCTGCGGTAGGTAGCCGATGAGCCCTCCCCGTTCCTCGGGCGTGAGCTTCGTGAGGGGATGGCCATCGATGAGCACCGTTCCCGATTCGAGCGGATAGATTCCCAGCAGTGACCGTGCGAGCGTGCTCTTGCCGGACCCGACGGGCCCGGTGACCGCGACGAGAAGCCCGGCTGGGATGTCGAGGTTCAGTCCACTCAATGCCGAGGCCTCCCCGCCCGGATACCGCAACGTCATGCTGCGTAGCGACACAGCCACCGGGCCCGGCGTTCTTGGCGTCGGTCGGCCCGCTGTCTGCGCGATCCCTGCGACGTGCCCGGCGCGGAAGGAGGCGAGACGAGGCTCGCCGGCAACTCCCAGTGCGGGAGCGAGCAGGGGCCGCAGCCGGGCATAGGCGGCCGCGCCGCTTTGCACCGAGTTCACGAGCTGCGGGATCCGATGACCGCGGTTGACGAAGCGGAGAAACAGTTCGAGATAGGCGACAAAGGCGCCGACGGTCATCACGCCGGCGACAACGCGCTCGCTTCCCTGCCAGACGATCAAGAGAACGCCGGCGATCATCAGGGTGGTATAGATCGGCTGCAACCCCCCTTTGAGTCGGGTGAGGCCCAGGTTTCTCTCCGCGACCCGGCGTGACAGCTCCGCGACGCGCTCGACCGACGCACTGGCTCGGCCGAAGAGGCGCAACACCCTGATCCCCGACAGATGTTCCTGAATCGCCGAGGTGAGGTCTGCGTTCGCCTCGCGGGAGCTCGTGGTGCGCCGGGCTACCCACCGGCCAGTCGCGTGCGCGAGGACCATGGCCAAGGGTGCCGGTAGCAGGGCCAAAACCGTGAGGCCCGGATCGAACACCAGCAAGGCTACGACGAAGGAGAGGGAGAAGAGCACGGTGTCCCAGGTCTCGATGGTGAACTCGCGGACGCCGACGCCAAGCACCTCGACGTCTCCGACAATCCTGGCCATGAGATCGCCGATCGAGGTCCGTTGCAGATCGGCCATTGGCCAGGCCAGAACACCGCGGAAGGCGTCGGCTCGTACGTTCGCGCGGATCCGCGCGTTGGCCGTCATCAGCCACCAGCGTTTTCCGATGCGAGGCACCTCGGTCAGCAACGTGCCGCCGACGAATGCCAGCGCGGCCCAGCCGACGTCTGCGGCTGTGGCTTCGCCCCGCGCCAGGGACAGCGCTCGGTCAATCGCGCGGCCGAGCAGGATCGCCGGCAGGACGACGGCGGTATTCATGACGATGCCAGCGACGGATCCCAGCACGAGCTGGCCCGCCACCTGCCGAAAATACCGCCGCATCTCCCAGAGAAAGCCCAACATGAGGCAGCCCTATGGCACCAAGGTGTATCGGACCGCTACGGCCGCGCGGGTCAACGGGTCGTCATCTTCTCAACGCGGGGTCCTCGAGGAGCCCGGCAACGCGCGCGACGATCACGTCGCGGGCACGCTGGAAGTCCTCGCTGACCGCCGGCACGTCCCAGCGCTCGATCCGTGGCGCCCGGGCCGCCAGCTCGCCGAGGTCGCAGGCGAAGGTGACGACGACCGTCGCCCCCTCGACATCGGACGGCGTGAGACGTGACGGTTTCCGACCTGCGACGTCGATGCCGTCATCGCGTAGCCCCTGCGTGACACGTGGCGGAATCACGTCATCGGGCTCGGTCCCGGCGGACGTCGCCCTCGCGGCGAGACCGCGAGCGGCCGCGAGGCGGTTGAAGTACTCGGCGGCGATGAGGCTCTTGGCCGAGCCGTGCAGACAGACGAAGAGGACTTTCCCTTGCTGGGTGACCATGGTTTCCTCTCTCACCGCTCACGCGCGCGTGACGGTGGATAGCACTGCCTTCGCCCCAGCAACCGCGAAGAGCCGACTCCTCGCGATCCCGAGAATAGCGCCAACGAGCATGACTTTGATCGTTGCCACCCGCCAGACCATCAGGACGAGCACCGTCGCCGTCAGCGTGGCGAGGGCCAGGACGTCGGGCAGCGCGTAGGGCGCGAGCCGTATGAGTGAGACAGCGAGTACCCCGATCACGGCCGGTGCGATACCCCTCAGCGCCGCTCTCGTCCACACCAACTTCCTGATCCGATCGAGCGCCGGAAGAATCGCCAGCATCATGACGAACGACGGCAGGAACGCGGCTGCGCCACCGACCACGGCCCCGGCGACCCCCGCTACCTTGTACCCCACATACGCCGCGACCATCAGGATCGGTCCCGGCGTGAACTGGCCGAGGGCAAGCCCGTCGATGAACTCTTGAGGCGTGAGCCAGTGGAACTGGCCGACCACTTGCTCTTGCATGAACGCGATCATCGTAAGGCCGCCGCCGAACGTCAGAGCTCCTACCTTGAGGAGGAACGCGCCGACCTGCAGGAGGCTCGCGCCGGGCGCGTCGCCGGGAGCGGCAACCACGCCGGGCACGGGCGTCGAGCTCGCGACGAGGTGCACGACGGCAAGACACGCCGCGAGCGACACGAGGACCGTCACGCCGAGCTTCCTCGAGTGAAAGAGCCAGAGCCCGACACCGCCCGCGAGAAGCAGGATCCCGGCCACGCCGAGGGGACTGGCGAGAGTGGCCACCGCGGCCGCGATAGCGATCAAGACTTGAGAGCGGGTGTTCATGGCGGCCCTGCCCAGGCGATAGACGGCGACGAGATAAATCCCCAGCACCACGGGTCCCAGACCGTAAAGCGCTCCGCGGAGAATGGGCGTGACGCCCAGTGCGGCGTAGCCCATCGTCAAGACCAGCAAGACGAAGAAACCCGGCAACACGAAGCACAGCCCACCGAGCAGCCCGCCCCACCATCCGCCCCGCGCGTATCCCAGGAAGATGCTGAGCTGCGCCGCGGTCGCGCCCGGCAGCATGTTGACGAGCGAGAGCCCTTCGACGAACCGCTCTGTCGAGACCCACTGGCGTTTTTCCTGGAGCTCCGCCTGCATGATGCCCATGATGGCGGGGCCACCGTAGGCCGTGGCGCCGATCTTGAGGAGCTGAGCCGCGATGTCGTTCCAGTTCTCTGCGAGCTTGCGAGCGCTCACGTTGGGCTCCTATTTCACGAAGACCCACGTCGGTTGGAGCAACGGGAACGCGATGAGCCCGATGATTGCCGTGGCGGCCACGAGCAGGGGATTACTGACCTTCCAGCGGAACAGGACCAGGAGGCTCGCGAGCGCGACGAGCGCCGTGAGCCAGTCACCGATGGCGATCCGGCCAAGGAGCACGCAGGCGCCCAGGATCGTGCCGATGGCCGCGGCGTAGGCACCCTTGATGAACCCCTGCACGTTCAGGTTCGTCCGGTAGCGCACGAGGATCGGCGCGACGATCAAGACGAGCAGAAAGGACGGCAGGAAGATGCCGATCGTCGACACCAGTGAGCCCCAGAAGCCGTCGACGAGGGAGCCGCCCAGTCGCGCCGCGACCAGATAGCCCACGAAGGTTGCGGTGATGACGACAGGGCCGGGACTGATCATCCCCATGGCCACCGCGACGAGGAACTCGCGCTCGCTGAGCCAGCCCGTCTGTTGGACGAGGCCTTTCTCGAGGAACGGTACGATGACGAGGCCACTGCCGAAAGTGAGCGAGCCGGCCTTCAGGAAGAACGTGAGGAGCTTGCCCAGCATCGCGCCCAGAGTCTCCGGCGAGGCAACGGAGGCGACGAGCGGCACGCCCAGCATGAGCGACGTGGTCGTCGATGCGGTCTTGCGCGCGCGGAAGAGTGAGCCGTAATACAGGACGCCCACAACCCCGCACGCGATGAAGACGAGCGCGACTTCGGCCCGTACCGCGACGGTGATAGCGAAGGCCGCTGCAGCGAGCGCCCACTCCAACCAGTCCTTCATCCCGAGTTTTGTCAGCCGGTAGCATGAGTGCAGGATCAGCGCGATGACGGCGGGGCTCACGCCATAGAAGATCGCTGTCACCCAGGGAAGCCCTCCGAAGTGGACGTAGAGCGCGCCGAGGGTCGCCACGATGATGAAGTTCGGCAGGATGAATGCCCACCCGCCAGCCCACGCTCCCCAGAAGCCGCCACGGATGTACGAGATCCAGATGCCGACCTGGATCGCAAGGGGGCCGGGCAGGGATTGGCAGACGGCGATCCCTTCCCGCATCTCGTCCTTGGTGAGCCACTTCTTTTCGCCGACCATCTCGCGCTCCATCTGCCCGACGAGCGCGACGGGGCCGCCAAACCCGAGGAGGCCGAGGCGCAGGTAGTACCGGACGAGCTCGCGGATCGGCACGCGTTGGGTCGTCGGTTCCAGTTCCATCCCTTGATCCTCCCTCGCCCGGGGTTTTGCGGAGTGTAACGCTTGACGGATGATGTAGCAAGAGTTACGGTAAGCTCAATGCGCTGGCTGACGCTCCTGACGACCCTGCCGCCTAAGCCGACCCGGCACCGCGTCGGGGTCTGGAGGAAGCTCCAGCGGATGGGCGCCGTCCGGCTGCGGGGCGCCGGCTGGCTCCTGCCGGAAACTCCGGAGACCACGGAGCTGTTCCAGTGGCTCGTGCAAGAAATCCAATCATTCCGCGGCGAGGCAACGCTGCTGCGCGTCGATCGGATCGAAACGATGACCGACGAAGAGATCGCCAGCCTCTTCCACAAAGCCCGCGGCGTCGAGTACCAGGCGATGGTGCAGGGCTGTCGAGACATCCTCCGGCACCTCGATCGCTACCAGGCGAACCACCGCCGATCGATCCCGCAGCTCCGCAGCAAGCTCGATGGCCTGAAGCGTGAGCTGGACCGCGTCCAGTCCATCGATTACCTGAAGGCACCGGCCGGGGAGCGCGCTCGCAGTCTGTGGGAGACGACGGCCAAGCGTCTGCGCGCCGCGGAGACGCGGCCACGCGCGAGGAGCGGGCGTCACCGAACGTCGCTGCCGCCCCGCGGCAGCACGTGGGTCACGCGCCCGCGACCCCATATCGACCGCATCGCCTCCGCCTGGCTCATCAAGCGCTTCTGCGATCCGGAGGCGAAGTTTGCCTTTGCCGACGCGGCCGACGCCGCCCGCAAGGGGATCCCGTTTGATGTTCTCGGCGCGGACTTCGGCCATCACGGCGAGGACTGCACGTTCGAGACCCTGGTCAAGCGGTTCGGCATCAAGGATCGCCGGATCAGGACGATGGCCGAGATCGTGCACGAGGCCGACCTGCACGACGGCAAGTTCACCCGCAACGAGGCCACGGGCGTGGACCTCGCGATCAACGGCCTCGTTGAGGCCACGCCGGACGATCACGAGCTGCTTGAGCGCGGAATGGCGATCTTCAATGGGCTCTACACGGTGTTGAAGCAGAAGACGTAGCACATCCAACACGTCCTAACCCTGGAGAAGAGGCAATGAGCAAGACGACGATCGTGCTCGCGTTCCTCGTGGCGTGGTTCTTCGCCGCGCCAATAGGATGGGCCCAGAACTATGGCGACAAGGAGCATGCCGAGCTTGCGAAGGCGCTGAAGGACGCCAAGATCTCGCTGCAGCGCGGGCTGGCGGCCAGCGCCAAAGAAGGCAAGCCGATCTCCGCGAAGTACGAGGTCGAGCACGGCAAGCTGCAGCTCTCGGTCTACACGATGAAGGGTGACACGTTCTCCGAGGTGATTGTCGATCACAAGACCGGGAGGGTCGCGAAGGCGGAGCCGATCGCCGGCGGCGACGACCTCACGGCGGCGAAGGCGCAGAGCCAGGCGATGGCCAACGCAAAGCGGTCCCTCGATGCGGCTGCGTCCGAGGCCGTGAAGGAGAACAAGGGGTACCGCGTCGTCAGCGTCATGCCGGTACTGAAGGACGGTCATCCCGTGGCCGACGTCACGCTGGTGAAGGGCACGGAGTGGAAAACGGTGGCCGAGAAGCTCGACTGAAGCAAGAGTCCCTGAGGTTAGGAGCGGGAATCCTCATGAATGGCACGCGCCGAGGGATGTTCAAAAGCACGCTGGCCGCGCTCGTGCTGGCCCGGTGGTCCCGATTTCCGGCGGCGGCTGCTGCCGAGGAGCTCAAAGTGCCCGACAACGTGCCCGTGGACAAGTTCGATTTCGAAACTAAAGGCATCGAAGGCTGGACGACGGTGGACGGCCAGTGGGCGGTGGAGAACATGGCCGGCGCGCCGAGCGGCAAGAAGGTGCTCGTGCAGCGCTCGACCAGGAACCAGTTCAACGTCATCGTGGCGCCGCCAGGTCCATACAACGATGTCGACGTGTCGCTGAAGTTCAATCCGATCTCCGGCCAGGAAGATGCTTCGGGCGGCATCGTCTTCCGCTTCAACGACGGCAAGTACTACGTCGTCAGAGCCAACGCGCTCGAGGACAATCT
>WNEZ01004753.1_pt1 | contig 11865 bp, 8 predicted proteins | sample 5400521 | NCBI WGS metagenome assembly WNEZ01 (sample SAMN13153339, study PRJNA577476) | soil metagenome | isolation source: 120 cm saprolite under Douglas fir tree site 2 hole 1 replicate 1 | place: USA:California | collected 2015-04-18
GATGGACTTTGGCGGGTTTCAGCACCCGACGGATCAGGTCGATGCGCTCTTCGGGCACCGGATAAGTGATGAGCGTCTCCTTCGCGAAGTCGCTCGCGGCGAGATAGCGCTTCGCCTTCAGCCGGTGATCGGTCGGCATGACCGCGAGCACTTCAAAGCGAAACAGAGGGTGGAAGACGATGCCCCGCCGCGGCTTGTTCTCCGATCCGATCACCAGATCGGTCTTGTTATCGGCGAGCAATGCGAGCGGATTGGGATGAAAACCCGATACCAGATCGAGCTCCACTTCCGGCCAGTGCTTGCGAAAAGCGTCCATGATCGGCATCAGCCAGTCGAAGCAAGTGTGACATTCGAGCGCGATGCGCAGCGTCCCCGTGGGCCTTCGTGCGAGCTTGGCGAGATCGCGCTCCGCGGCCTGGACCTCGTTCATCACGGTGCGGCCCAAGGCCACCAGCCGCCGCCCCTGCTCGGTCAGCTGCACGGATTGCCCGTTGCGTTTCACCATCGCCAGGCCGTAGTGCGACTCCAGCGCCTTCAACTGATGCGAAAGAGCCGACTGGGTCAAATGCACGCGCTCGGCGGCGCGCGAGACCGTGCCCGCCTCGGCGAGCGCGATCAGCGTGCGGAGGTGGCGGACTTCGAGCATAAGCTATGAATGGTACTCATAATATCTGTATAAACTTTCATTGGATTCATAGCTAAGCATAAGCGATGATGCTCCTTTTCGTCAAAGGGGACTATGCAGTCTGACAGAAGCGAAGAACTGAGAGCCCTGCTCGAGCGCCGCATCCTGATACTGGACGGTGCGATGGGCACGACCATCCAGGGCTGCAGGCTCTCGGAGGCGGACTTCCGCGGCGAGCGGTTCGTCCGGTCCGCGCGGGACCTGAAAGGCAACAACGATCTGCTCTCGTTGACGCGCCCGGAGGTGATTCGCCAGATCCACGACCAATACCTCGAGGCCGGCGCCGACATCATCGAGACCAATACCTTCAACTCGAACGCTCCCTCGCAGGCCGACTACGGCTTGGAGCGATTGGTGTACGAGTTGAACCACGCCGCGGCCACGCTCGCCCGCGAAGCCGCGGACCGCTCGATGGAGCGCGACCCGGGCAAGCCGCGCTTTGTCGCAGGCGTGCTCGGGCCGACCAATAAGACCGCGTCGATCTCGCCCGAAGTCAACGATCCGGGTTTCCGCAACATCTATTTCGACGAGCTCGTCGGCGCCTACGGCGAGGCGCTCAAGGGCCTCGCCGACGGCGGCGCAGACTTGATACTGCTGGAGACCATCTTCGACACGCTCAACGCCAAGGCGGCGATCTTCGCGATCGAGGCGCTCTTCGAGGAGCGCGGGCAGCGTCTCCCGGTGATCGTGTCCGGCACCATCACCGACCAGTCCGGACGCACCCTCACCGGCCAGACTCCGGAAGCCTTCTGGAACTCCCTGCGCCACGCGCAGCCGATCGCGGTGGGCCTGAACTGCGCGCTGGGCGCGAAACTCATGCGTCCCTACATCGAGGAACTGTCGAAGGTCGCCGACACGTTCATCAGCTGCTACCCGAACGCGGGCTTGCCCAACCCCCTCTCGGAAACCGGCTACGACGAAACGCCCGAATACACTTCGGGCCTGCTCAGGGAATTCGCCGAAAGCGGCTTTCTGAACATCGTCGGCGGCTGCTGCGGCACGACGCCCGATCATATCCGCGCGATCGCGAACTCGGTGCGGGAGCTTCCCCCGCGCAAGCGGCCGCTTATCGAAAAGAACCTTCGCCTCTCGGGCCTGGAGCCGCTGAACATCGGCGACCAATCCCTCTTCGTCAACGTGGGAGAACGCACCAACGTCTCCGGTTCCAGGGCCTTTGCGCGCCTGATCCTCGCCGGCGACTACCAGGAAGGCCTCGCCGTGGCGCGCCAACAGGTCGACAACGGCGCCCAGGTGATCGACGTGAACATGGACGAGGCGATGCTCGACTCCCAGAAAGCGATGACGACCTTCCTGCACCTCATCGGCTCGGAGCCCGACATCTCGCGCGTGCCGGTGATGATCGATTCGTCGAAGTGGTCGGTCATCGAGGCGGGACTGAAGTGCGTGCAGGGCAAGTGCGTGGTCAACTCGATTTCCCTCAAGGAGGGCGAAGAGGAATTCGTGCGCCACGCGCGGCTCGCCCGCCGCTACGGCGCAGCCGTGATCGTCATGGCCTTCGACGAGAAAGGCCAGGCCGACTCGCTTGCGCGGAAAATCGAGATCTCCCGGCGGTGCTACCGCCTCCTGGTCGAGAGGATCGGATTCCCGCCCGAAGACGTCGTCTTCGATCCCAACATCTTCGCGGTCGCGACCGGCATCGAGGAGCACAACAATTACGGCCGGGATTTCATCGAAGCGACCCGCACGATCAAGCGCGAGCTGCCGCACGCCAAGGTCTCGGGCGGCGTCTCGAACGTCTCGTTCTCCTTCCGCGGCAACGACGCCGTGCGCGAAGCCATTCACACAGTCTTCCTCTACCACGCCGTCCAGGCCGGCATGACCATGGGCATCGTCAACGCCGGGCAGCTGGGAGTCTACGAGGAGATTCCCGCGGACCTGCGCGAGCGGGTCGAAGACGTAGTGCTCAACCGGCGGCCCGACGCGGGCGAGCGCCTGGTGGAATTCGCCATCACCGTGAAGGCCACAGGCAAGACGCAGGCCGACGAGCTCGAATGGCGAAAGGGCACAGTCGAGCAACGCCTGGCCCACGCGCTCGTAAAAGGCATCGCGGACTGGGTGGTCGAGGACACGGAGGAAGCGCGCCGGAAATTCGAGCGTCCCATCCAGGTGATCGAGGGGCCGCTCATGGACGGCATGAACATCGTCGGGGACCTGTTCGGCTCGGGCAAGATGTTCCTGCCGCAGGTGGTGAAATCGGCGCGGGTGATGAAGCAGGCGGTGGCGCATCTCATCCCATTCATCGAAGCCGAAAAGGAGAAGTCCGGCGACCTGAAGCCCAAGGGCAAGATCGTGGTCGCGACCGTGAAGGGCGACGTGCACGACATCGGCAAGAATATCGTCGGCGTGGTGCTCCAGTGCAACAACTTCGAGGTCATCAATCTGGGCGTCATGGTGCCGGCGCAGAAGATCCTCGACACCGCGCTCGCGGAGAAGGCCGATATCATCGGCCTGTCGGGCCTGATCACGCCTTCGCTGGAGGAAATGGCGCACGTGGCGCACGAGATGCAGCGCCAGGGCTTCACCATCCCCCTTCTCATCGGCGGGGCGACGACCTCGCGCGTGCACACCGCGGTCAAGATCGCGCCGCACTACGCCCACTCCACGGTGTACGTGCCCGACGCGTCCCGGTCGGTATCGGTCTGCTCCAATCTGCTCTCGACCGACTTGAATCGGGACTATGTGCAGTCGGTGCGCGAAGACTACGAAAAGGTCCGCACCCAGCACGCGGCCAAGAAAGGACAGGCGCTCGTGCCGATAGCCCGCGCCCGGGCCAACGCTTATCGCATCGATTGGAGCAGCTATGCCCCGCCGCGGCCCCGGGCCCTCGGCCGCCGGCTCCTGCGCGGCTACGATCTCGCCGAAATCGCCCGCTACATCGACTGGGCGCCGTTCTTCCAGACCTGGGACCTCGCCGGAAGCTATCCGAAGATCCTGGAGGACCCGGTGGTCGGCGAGGCGGCACGCGGCGTTTTTGCCGAAGGCCGCGCGCTGCTGGAAAAAATCCTCGCCGCGAAGTCCCTGAAGGCGAACGCGGTGTTCGGCCTGTATCCGGCGGCGAGCGTCGGCGACGACATCGAGATCTACGCGGACGAATCGCGGCGCGAGACGGCGATGGTGTGGCATTGCCTGCGCCAGCAGGCCGAAAAGCCTTCCGACCGCGCGAACCTGTGCCTCGCCGACTTCGTCGCGCCCCGCGACTCGGGGGTTCCCGACTACGTCGGCGCCTTTGCGGTCACCACGGGAATCGGGGTCGAGGCCGGAGTCGAAGCGTTCGAGGCGAATCACGACGATTACAACGCGATCATGCTCAAGGCTCTCGCCGACCGGCTCGCCGAAGCCTTTACGGAGCTCCTGCACGAACGCGTGCGCAAGGAGTACTGGGGCTACGCCGTGGACGAAAAGCTCTCGAGCACCGAGCTGATCGCGGAAAAATACCGGGGCATCCGCCCGGCGCCCGGCTATCCGGCCTGTCCCGACCACACGGAAAAGGGAGCGCTGTTCGAGCTGCTTTCCGCCCCGGAAGCCGGCATCACGCTCACGGAATCGTATGCCATGCTTCCCGCCGCGAGCGTGAGCGGCTTCTATCTCTCCCACCCGGACTCGCGTTATTTCGCGGTCGACAAGATCGGCGAGGACCAGGCGGCGGACTACGCCCGGCGCAAGGCGCTCGCCCTGGAGCAGACCGAGCGCTGGCTCGCGCCCAATCTCGCCTACGAGCCGTGAGATGGAATCGCAGAAAAAACACCCGCGCACCTTCAGCTTCGAGTTCTTCCCGCCGAAAACTCCGGAAGGGATGGAGAAGCTGCGCACAACTTGGAAGCAGCTCGCGCAGCTGAAGCCCCGGTTCTTCTCCTGCACTTACGGCGCGGGCGGCTCAACGCGGGACCGCACCCTGGAGACCGTCATGGAAATCCAGGCCGCCGGCCACCGCGCGGCGCCCCATATCTCCTGCATCGGCGCCACGCGCGCCGACATCGCCGCGACGCTCGAGCTGTACAAGTCGAAAGGCATCGATCACATCGTCGCCCTGCGCGGGGACCTGCCTTCGGGCGCTGCGAGCGCCGGGGAACTTCGCTACGCGAGCGAGCTGGTGGCTTTCGTCCGCGAACGGACCGGCGCTCACTTCCACATCGAAGTCGCCTGCTACCCCGAGTTCCACCCGCAGGCGCGCAGCCCGCGGGAGGACATCGCTCACTTCAAGACGAAGATCGATGCGGGCGCGGACGCAGCGATCACCCAGTACTTCTTCAACGCCGATTCCTATTTTCGCTTCGTCGACGACTGCGAGGCGCTCGGCATCGTCGCGCCCATCGTGCCCGGAATCATGCCGATCGGAAATTTCTCGCAGCTTGCCCGCTTCTCGGACGCCTGCGGGGCCGAGATTCCGCGCTGGCTGCGCCTGAAAATGCAGGGTCTGGGTGACGACGCCGCATCGATTCGAAGCCTCGGGCTCGATGTAGTCACCGAGCTTTGCGACCGCCTTCTTTCCGGCGGCGCACCCGGATTGCACTTCTACACGATGAACCAGGCGGGCCTGACCTCTACGATCTGGCAGCGGCTCGGGCTCTGAGCCGCGGCTCGCGCCTCTCAGGCCCGCCTGTGCAAGGCCTCCGCGCGAGCAGGCTGCCAGCCCAGCCGCTGCGAAACCGCGTCGGCCGCCTCGACCAGCTCGCGCACCCAGCCGAGCAGCGCTTTCCTCGCCATGCGGTGCACCGGGCCGGCAATGCTGATCGCTGCGACCACGTTGCCCGAGTAGATGCGTATCGGCGCGGCGATGGCGCGCAGTCCGATCTCGCTCTCCTCGTCGTCGACCGCATAGTTGCGCACGCGCACCGTCGCCAGCTCGCGGCGCAAAGCTTTGGGATCGACGATGGTGTTGGGCGCGCTCACCGGAAGACCGCGCGCGATGATGCGCTCGATCTCCTCCTCGGGCTGGAACGCGAGCAGAGCCTTTCCCACCGCCGTGGAATGCACCGGCACGCGCGTCCCCACCTTCGAACCCATGCGCAGCGCCTGCTTGCTCTCGTGGGTAATGATGTAGAGGATCGAATCGTGGTCGAGAATCGCGAGGTGCACCGTTTCCCCGGTTTTTTCCATGAGCGTCCGAAGGAACGGCCTCGCCTCCATGGTGAAGTCCATCTTGCGGCGCACCATCGCCCCCAGCTCGAACAGCGCGAGTCCCAGATGATATTTGCCGTCGCCGGAATTCTGTTCGAGGATTCCCGCCTGGAGCAAGGTCGACGCCAAGCGATGCACGGTGCTCTTTGCGAGCCCCAGGCGCTTGGCGAGATCGCTGATGCCGATCTCGTACTCGTCCTCGGAAAACGTCTTGATGAGCCGCAGGGAATTCGCCACCGACGACAGCCGAGTCCTCGATTTTGCCGAACCGGGTTTTCGTTCCATCGTCGATCGGCCTCGGATTTCAGGCGGCGCTGGTGCGCGCCAGCCGAATCGCGACGATGTAGGACGCGGCCACGGCGAACGCCAATCCGAATCCTATCGGGAGCTCGGCTCCCGCGAGCGCTGCATCGGCTTCCTGCGAAAGGAGCCTGACCATCCCCAGAGCAGCAATCGCGATGCCGAGCAGCCCGATCGCCAGGCCCATGGCCCGCGAAGCCACCCGCGCGCGACGATCCGCGCGCTGCACCATGGCCGCCACCCATGCGCCGTTGACGCCGTCGGTCGTCATCATCCCGAGCGTGAACAAGAGACCCAGCCCGACCGAGAACGGCCAGCCGGCGAGATGAGCCCCGGTCAGGGAGAAGAGCGCCGCCTGGCTGAGGGTGTCGAAGGAAAGTGCAAAGGCTGCGCCGATCATCGCGATGACGGCGGGATGGCCGGTTTCCGCGATTCGTCCCAGCCAACGCCCCTTGAACCCCTTCAAGCGCACCACGCGGTCCGCGGGGGTGCGCAAAACCGCGGTGATATTCGTGATTCCCAGCGCGAGGAGAAACGCGATGGAAATCCATGTGCCGAGGCGCTCCAGCCATTGCGGCGCGGCGCCGTCGTGCAGGGTAGCCGCCACAAACCCGGCGACCAGCGTGACGATGGCGCCATGGCCCAGGGAGAAGAAACACCCGGACCAGCGCGCAAGCCGCGGCCGGGTTTGCGCGTTATGGCGCGCGAGCCCGTCGAGGGTCGCCAGATGGTCCGGATCCATCCCGTGCCGCAGGCCGAGGAGGAACACCATCAGCGCAAGGCCGGCGATGTCGTGCGGCAGGGGCGAAGTCATCCTATTTGACCGTGACGAGCTCGTTCCAGAGCTTGAGCCATTTTTCGTCTTCGTCGATCAGGGCGATAGCATCGAGCATCAGGTAGGGAAAGGTGATCAGGTCGCTTTTCACCTTTCGGCTCGAGGGAAACCGCCCCATGGAATCGAAAAGCCGCTGCCCCTCCGGGGACAGCACGAAATCGGCGAAGAGCAGCGCCGCGTTCGGGTGGGGCGCGTTCGCCGCGAGCCCGATCGCCTGCGGCCTGCCGATCACCGGCTCGACCGCCTTCCAGTCGATCGGCTTCGCCCTTCGCTTCATCGAATCGGCGTTGGAAGCGTAATTGGTGAGGCTGACGTGCACTTCCCCCGCCGAAACCATCTCGGAGAGCAGCACATGCCCTTTGCGAACATCGGGCCTCATCGAGACCAGGCCGCGAAAGAACTCTACGGCGCGGCGCTCGCCCCAGTGCTTGGCGAGCCCCGCGAGCCACTCCTGATCGGTCGCCTCCAGCCCGATCCGCCCTTTCCATTTCGGATCGAGGAAGCCTTCATAGGTCGCCGGGAGCTCCTCGCGGCGAACCCTTGCCGTATTGAACGCCACGACGAAGAAATCGACGCGGTCCGCGATCCACATCCGGTGCGCGGGCACGCCCCACTGAGGAATGTCCACGATATGCGGGCTGAAAAACCTGGCCAATACCCGTTCGCGCGCCAGCGCTTCCAGCTCGGGGGCGTTGGTTTCGATGACATCGACGACATGACGGCGCGCCTTGGCCTCGTTGAGCGCGCGCCGCACGACCTGGTCGCTGAGCGAACGCCACAGCTCGACTTTGACGCCGTATTTCCTTTCGAACGCCTGGGTGAGCGGCACCGATTCCGAGGTGGCAAGCGACGTATACACCACCAGCGCGCCTTCCTGCCGCGCCCGCTCAGCCAGGCGCTGCGCTCGGTCGCCGCCCTCGTAGAGGTAGACCGCCTGATTTTTTTCCGGGGACTGCGCGCCGGCAAACCCAACGCAAAGCACCTGAAACAGGACGATCGAGTCCTTCCACCGCATCGCTTCCTTCCTCCACGCGCCCGTGAGATCCTGTGGCGCTTTTCGCCCGCGGCGCCGATTGACGCTCGCGGGGATTATATGGTCGAATGAGCGCGCTTTGCAAAATTCCGGAACTGTGTTCTGTATATCAGAACACGGCATCCGAAGCGAGGATCCCATGCCGCACGAGAAAGATCAGACCCATTGGCACGAGCCGGCCGGCACCCGCAAGGCCGGCTTCGGCGAGTTCAAGAAACAGCCGACCCCGTACGACGCCTTCATGGAGTCCGAGGGGATTCCCGTCTTCCGCGGTATCGGCATTCGCAAGGTGCAGGATCTGCCCCTCGCACCCTGGAAGCGCACCGGCGGCCGCGGCCATTTCATCCAGCTCACCGGCACCGAAACCAAGTGGGGCTGTTACGTCGTGGAGATCCCCCCAGCGGGCGCGCTGAATCCCGAGAAGCACATGTACGAGGAGATCTTCCTCGTCGTCGAGGGACGCGGCACGACCGAGGTCTGGCTCGAAGGCGAAGCGAAGAGGCACGTGTTCGAATGGCAGAAAGGGTCGATGTTCTCGATCCCGATGAACGCCTGGCACCGCCTGGTCAACGCCACTTCGGGCGGCGCGCTGCTGCTCGCGGGCACCACCGCGCCGAACGTGCTCAATATGATCAACAACGTGGACGCGGTGTTCAACAATCCCTTCGTGTTCCGCGACCGCTTCAGCGGTGCCGACGATTTTTTCAAGCCCAAGGACGACATCGAGCCCGACCCGGTGCGGGGCCTCGCGATGCGGCGAACGAATTTTATTCCCGACATCGTGAATTGCGATCTTCCCCTGGACAACAGGCGCTCGCCCGGCTGGCGGCGCGTCGAGCCGTTCATGACCAACAACTGCTTCTATTTCTGGATCGGCCAGCACGAGAACGGCCGCTACTCGAAAGGACATGCGCACACCTCCGCCGCCGTGCTGATCTGCGTCAAGGGCAAGGGCTACACCTATACCTGGCCCGAGCGGCTCGGCGTCACGCCGTGGAAAGACGGCCGTGCCGGCGACGTGAAACGCGTCGACTACGAGCCGGTCGGCATGGTGTCGGCGGCCCCCGGCGGCGCGCGCTGGTACCACCAGCACTTCAGCGTCTCGAAAGATCCGTTCCGCCTGACCGCGTGGTTCGGGCCGCACAACCCCGGGCGCGATCCCGGCGCGCCGGGCGAGAAGGCCATCGACTACACCGGCATGGACATCCCCGAGGGCGGAACCTCCATTCCCTACTGGATGGAGGACCCCGCCATCCGCAAGGAATACGGGGAAACGCTCGCGAAGAGCGGCGTGCCGAACCGCATGGAGCCGGGCTGGTACGTTCCGCCGGCAAAGAAGTAGTCCGGCTTTGGAATGAGCGAGGAAGCCGGCGGCAGGACCTTCTTCAGCAACGTCGGGCGCAGCCTCGAAACCGAGGATGAGATCCGCCTGGTGAGCGTCGGCGTCGATATCGGTTCGTCCACTTCGCACTTGGTCTTCTCGCGCCTGGTGCTCGAACGCCTCGACAACCGCTACGTCGTGTCCGAGCGCAAAGTCGTCCACGAATCGGAAGTGCTGCTCACCCCTTTTATCGAAAATGCAGCCGACCACACGATGATCGACGCGGCGGCGCTCGGGCGCTTCATCGACAGACAATACGAGATCGCCCGAGTCGATCCCAAGGCGATCGACACCGGCGCCTTGATCCTCACCGGAGTCGCCGTCCGGCGCGGAAACGCCCGCGCCATCGGCGAGCTGTTCGCCTCACAGACCGGGAAGTTCGTCTCGGTGAGCGCGGGCGACGCGCTCGAAGCCACCCTCGCCGCTTTCGGATCGGGCGCTTGCGCGCGCTCGATCCGCGAATCCGCTCGCGTGATGAACGTCGATATCGGCGGCGGAACTTCCAAGATCGCCCTGTGCGAGGCGGGCGACGTCCTCGAGATGACGGCGGCCGACATCGGCGCGCGCATCGTGTCTTTCGATTCCGAAGGACGCGTGATGCGCATCGAGGAGGCCGGCCGGCGCTTCGCGGCGGAGGTCGGTCTCGTCCTCGAAATCGGCGCTAAACCCGACGCGACCCTGCTCGACGCGATGGTCGAGCGCATGGCCGAGCGTCTGTTCGAAGTCATGAGCCGGCCGGTCCTTCGCGCCGAGTCGAATGCACTGCTGCGCCTCGATCCGCTGCGCAACGAACGCAAGCCCGAGGCGATTACTTTTTCAGGCGGCGTGTCGGAATATATCTACGGGCGCGAGAGCGAGGCTTTCGGCGATTTGGGGCCTGCCCTCGCCCGCGCGATCCTTGCGCGAATCAAAGCTTGGGGACCGCGCATCGAGCCTTCGGACGAAGGCATCCGCGCGACCGTGATCGGCGCGTCTCAATACACGATCCAGGTGAGCGGCAGCACCATCTTCGTCGCGCCGCAAAGCGTGCTCCCCTTGCGAAACGTGCCGGTCGTCACGCCGGATTTGCCGCTCGAGGACGAGACCCTCGCCGTGGAGCGGATATCCGAGTCCGTCCGGGCCGCGCTGCGCCGTCTCGATCTGGACGACGGCGAGCGGGCGGTGGCGCTTTGCTACCGTTGGAAGGGCTCGGCGACGTTTGCGCGGCTGGAGGCCTTCTGCCGGGGAATCGCGGCAGGCCTTGCGAAAGTCCTGGAACGGGGCCTGCCGCTGATCCTGGTCGGCGAGGGCGACGTCGGGGGACTGATCGGAATCCACTGTCGGGAAGAAACCAGGCTTCCGAACCCGATCGTATCGATCGACGGGATCGCGCTCAAGGAATTCGATTTCATCGACATCGGGGCGCTGCTGGAGACCTCGGGCGCCGTGCCGGTCGTGATCAAGTCGCTGGTGTTTCCTGGAAGCGCGGCGGTCGGACGCGTCAGATGAATCCCCGGCTCAAGCCGCTGTTCGAGGCCGCCACGCGGCCCTATATCGGGGCCGGGCAATATGCGTGGCGTTTTGCCAGGGGCAAGCTGCGCCACGACCCGGTCTTCTTTTCCCTGCTGCGCCGCGGCCTGCTGCCCGACCGGGAAAACCTGCTCGACCTGGGTTGCGGCCGGGGCATCCTGTTGTCGCTGCTCAAGGCGGCGAAAGAACAGTACCAGGCAGGCGTGTGGCCGCGGGACTGGCCGGCGCCCCCGTTGAACCTCGGCTTGCGGGGGATCGAGTTGAGCGAATCTCGCGTAAGAGCCGCGCGCCACGCCCTGGGCAACAGCGCGCGCGTGGATTTGTGCGACCTGCGCGATATCGACCTGCCGCCTTGCTCGGTGATCGTGATGATCGATGTGCTGTTCTATCTCGGCCGGGAGGAGCAGGAACGCCTCCTCGATCGAGCTGCTGCGGCTCTCAGGCCCGGTGGGCTGTTGTTGCTGCGCGAGGCCGACGCCGGCGCAGGATTCGCATTCCTAATGACGAAATGGGGCGAGCGGATCGCAGGCGCGCTGCGCGGCGAGTTCGGGCAGCCACTGCATTACCGCGGCGCGGTTCAATGGATCGCGGAGCTGGCGGGGCGGGGTTTCTCCGTCCGCGTGGAGCCGATGAGCGAGGGGACGCCGTTTGCCAACGTCCTGTTCGTCGCCAGAACGGACGTCAATGCACTCCGCCCATCAGATTGCGAATGGGCTTGATCAGAAAAAGCAGAATGACGGCGGAAGCCCCTGTTGTGAGACAGACGGCACCGAAGAGTTGGGGCAGCGGAAATGTTTCGAACAGACCCGCAATGCGTCCGCCGATGAAGCTACCCAGTGAGGTGGCAAGGAACCACACGCCCATCATCGACCCCACCAGACGTTGGGGCGCGAGTTTCGTGACGGTGCTCAAGCCCACGGGGGACAGGCAGAGCTCTCCGATGGTGTGAAGAACATAGCCGCAAATCAGCCACATCGGGCTCA